>Ga0247610_10008694_pt1 | contig 10307 bp, 5 predicted proteins | sample 174DNAGHGhighgp2_FD_193483 | JGI IMG/M metagenome (GOLD analysis project Ga0247610, IMG submission 193483) | Sheep rumen microbial communities from Palmerston North, Manawatu-Wanganui, New Zealand - 1742 DNA GHGhigh gp2 | ecosystem: Host-associated > Mammals > Digestive system > Stomach > Rumen ... | reverse complement strand
TAACGAATCTGAGGATTCACAAAAATACACAGATGATGTATACAGCTTCCTGACGGAATCAGAGAAGCAGGAATCAATGAATGCTGCACCACAGTTCGGTATGGTAGACGAGGATGTTTCAATAACAGAGGTTGCCGCTGATGTGAAGCTTAGGAAGGAAGCTGAGGATATTAAGGAAAACGACAATACTGATGATATGATCAAAGACGAAAACAACGTTGTATCCGAAGAGCAGGAAGTCAAGGAGACTGAGGAAATTGTCGAGAAGAAGGATGATGACGAAGTTAAGGATGATGAGAATGCTGAACAGGATAACAATGATGATGAAAACAAGGATTCCGATGAAGGAAACGACGATTCAGAGGAACCTGGTGTAGAGATTATATCAGTTCGTGCAGAGACGGAATCTGGTGACGACGTTGAGATAGAAGACGTTAAATCGGATGATGAGGAATCTGATGAAGACAAGTCAGATGATGATAATTCAGACGACGATAAATCTGATGAGGAAAAGTCAGATGAGGAAAAGGATGAAACATCTGAATGTGATACATCTGAATGCGGTGACGGTGACAAGGATTGTGATGACAAGGATGACAGCACAGACAAGACCGACGAAAAGACCGCAAAGGATATCGATGACAAGGAGAAGGAAATGCTTCTTGACTGTGACGAGCTGAATAACAAGAGAGAGAAATTCGAGGAGAAGATTGATGAGCTTATAGACGCTATAAAAACAAAAAGCGAGAAAGATCATGCAAACGAATCCCTTACTATAAATAAGTATCCAATCTCAGGAATGCTGAATGAATCAAACTTCAAGATGTTCATGGATCTTGACGAATCTCAGAAAACAAACGTGATTGCATATCTGCAGGACAACAAGATGATTACTCCTGAAAGCGTTAACGAGAACTGGAACAAAGGTATTTCTTACAATGTTGAAACTGAAGTATGGCTGAAGTACGCACCAGACAACTACAAGAAACTGTATGAGTCTGCAAGCGAGGATACCAGAAACAGAATCAAGACAATGGCATCATATCTGTTATTCGAGAATCAGTTCGACGTGAACAGATTCTGGGAAGATACAGGTTTGTCCATTTCAGGTGAAAGAAATGTCCTGAACGAGAATTTTATTAATAATATGCCTAAGATCGTACAACAGCCAGAGACGAATGAACTTCCATATGGAAAGGATTTTATTGAAGCTGTAACGAGAATGGCCTGCGAATATAACAACTAATTCGCACTGATTTCGGGTTAAATTCACTAAAAACTGCAAATTTATGCTGTTTTATCCGTGAATAAATAAATTGAAACGACACAACAAACTGTCGTTCAGTTAATTCGAAATCATTTATAAAACAAATTTAAAAATAAGAAAATGGCTAAAAATAAGTTAAATGTTGCTGCAATCGTTGAGAGTTGGGGTCCTTCAGTAAAGACCATGACCAACAACGCTATCAATGAAAGTAGCCCACGTTTCGAGTGGATGTGTGAATATGCACACAATCACGCTATGGCACTCAATGAGGAGGCTATCGGTGGTGCAACATTCCCATTCAACACTCTTTATAACACTAACGGTATCGGTAATGCAGTTCCTGCACAGCAGGCTGGTATGACAGCTGTTGACCAGGGTTCGTCTGCTTCTAAGGGTTCTGGTGACAAGTGGCCTGCACTTCTGCCTATGGCACTTCAGGTTGCAGCTCGCACAGTAGGTTTCGACCTCGTTAACACACTTCCTACACAGGGTCCAACTTACGTTCTCCCATTCCTGGATTACGTATATGCTGGTTCTAAGGACGCTTACGGCGCAACTCCATCTTACAATGGTGCTACCGCTAATCCTAAGATCGGTACAAAGCTCGGTGAGAAGGTAGATCCTGCATACTCTCTGTATGAGGCTCCTCACGCATTCCGTTGTAAGCTCGTTGCTGACTCTTCTAAGAGCGACATCATCGCTGCAATGAAGGACGCAAGCGCAGGCTTCGAGATTGGTAGCGATCCAAAGATGAAGGTTACTTACATCGGTCTGACTCGTATCTCAGCTGATCCTATGTTCAAGGTTGCTGGTGAGAGCAAGAACGTTTCACTCGGTATGATTTTCGGTGACGAGGCTTCTGTAGAGGTTACTCTCGACGGTTTCACATTCAAACTGGAGCGTCCTCGTCTGATTTCTGCACTTGAGGATCAGATCCAGGGCTTCACTGGTGCTGGTAAGTATGATTCAGATCCTTGGACTGGCACATTCCAGAGCGATGAGCATCTGTATGAACCAATGGATCGTGCAACTGGTGAGATGCAGTATCCACGTCAGATGAGCTTGAAGGTATTCACCAAGTTCGGTCAGGTTGGTACACAGAGTGTAGCTGTTGCTGTTACTCAGGAGCAGGTACAGGATCTGCAGAAGCAGTGGGGTATCGACGTTCTGAAGCTTATCGAGAACGCTGCAATCAATGAGTTGTCTCAGAGCATTAACAAGCACATCTTGAGCCGTCTGTTCGCACTCGGTTGGAGAAACCACGTTGAGGTTTATGAGTCTGAGGGTGTTAACCTGAACATTAACCTTGCTGGTGGTGACACAGCTAAGACTTGCGTAACTTACTTCGACGACGTTCAGACTGAAGTACAGGTTACAATGCCTGTTCCTGGAATCGTTAAGTACGGTGACTTCGAGAACAGTGACACTGTATTCAAGAAGGTAGGTGTTAACATGCTGTACGCTGGTAACATGATCATGAACCGTGGTCGTCGTGGACCTGCTAACTTCATCGTTACTAACTATAAGGTAGCTACAATCCTCCAGAGCAATTCACAGTATGCATTCAGCCCTCTGGCTAACACATTCAACCAGAATAATGGTAGCCTGTATCCAATGGGTACAATCGCTGGTATGACTCTGTACGTTGATCCTCTGATGGCTGCATATGACACTCGTGTCCTCGTTGGACGTAAGGGTGATAAGCAGGAGCCTGGTGTAGTATTCTGCCCATATATCATGGCCGAGAGCGTTCGCCTGATTGCAGAGCATACAGCCGCACCTAAGGTACTCGTAAAAAGCCGCTACGCTTTAGTCGATTTGGGCTGGTATCCCGAACTCAACTATCTTACATTCTATGTTGGAACACCTGACACAATCGTGTAATTTAGTTAACATAAATAGCAAATGGTTGATTTCTAAAGAAGTCAACCATTTTTATTTTTAACTTATTTTAACAAGTATAATTTTTATATACAAATAAAATGTTGTATATTTACAACAAATAAAAAATAAATAAATATAATAGAAATATAAATCTGATTAGATTATGTGACGGTTATCTATCGGATTGTAAGGATATATATTTTATTTTGAGGTATTCATTGTAGGTTCAACCGTCACATTAAGAACCGAAAATGAAAACCTCTTTTTTTATTTATAAAAAATAATCATATAAATTAAAATGACACATATAAAGAAATACACTTACGAAGACGTAAAAGAAATAGCAGAAAAATATAAAACTTTAGCTGAATTCACAAAGAACCATGTAGGGGCATATGAAGCGGCTCTCCATAATGGTTGGTTAGATTCCTTCACTCATTTAAAAAGAAAAAGAGTACATACGGTTGATTCTGTTTTAAATGAATGCAAAAAATTCAATTGTTATAAAGATTTTATAAAATCTGACGCTTCTATTTATGGAGCATTTCTTAATTTTTACAATAATGGTAAAATTAAAGATGAAGATCTTCCTTGGTTTGTCAAAAAAAGAAGAAATGATTGGACATATGATGATTGTTATAATGAAGCAAAGAAATATGATTCAAAATGGCATTTTGCATCAGGTAATAACTCCGCTTATAATCGTGCAAGACGTGAAAATTGGTTAAAAGATTACGTTTGGTTTGAAAAAAGAGAATCACAGTATACATACGAAATCTGCAAAGAATTAGCATCAAAATATAATTCAAGGGCAGATTTTCAAATAGGATGTAGTGGTGCTTATTCACAGGCGGCTCGAAATGGCTGGCTTGATGATTTTACATTCAATGAAAGTAAAATAAAATGGAATAAAGAACTTATACTAACTGAATGTAACAAGTATAAAACAAAAACCAATTTGTTTAATAACAATAAACATGCATATGATGCATACCTAAGGTATAAAAGAAAAGGTTTAATATCAGATGATGAGATAAATTGGGATGTTCGTATAAAATCACAAGGTGATGAAAATGAATATATACATTCAGTATACGTTTATGATTTTGGAAATAATGTTGCTTATGTTGGTAGGACAATAAATCCTAAAAACAGAGATAGACAACATCGTAGACCACACCACGCACATGGAAGAAAAATGATAGGAAGTGTTTTAAAATATTCAATGGAATCTGGTATTGAAATACCAGAAATGAAATTGTTAGAAACAGACCTTAATATGCAGGAAAGTTGTCGTCAGGAAAATTTCTGGTTAAATGAGTATAAAAATAGAGGATACACCATGCTAAACACAGGCGTTACTGGCGAATTTGTTGGATCAATTGGTGGGTTTAAAAATAAATGGACAAAAGAAAAGGTTATAGAATACGCGAAAATGTTCGATAGTCTTGCAGAATTATATAAAAGCAACCAATCTATGCCAGTATTATTAAAGAAATTCAATTTGCTTGATGAACTTTTCCCAAACAGACAACGTTCTCATAATATAACATTTGAAGAAGTCAAAGAAATTGCGTCTAAATATCCGACAAGGACAAGATTTCAAAAGGGTAATAGAAAATATTATTATCAGGCGTATAAGAATGGTTGGTTAGATTTGTTGTTTCCGAATAAAAAATAATAGTATATAAATTAACCTATAAGGATCGATCCACTCAATAAGGATCGATCCTTTTTTGTTTTGTCAAGAAAACGGATCGATCCATTCACTAAGATCGATCCGTTCATTAACCCTTTAATTCATATACTGTTTTAAATGGACGTTTAATTCAGACAGTTCGGTTTTGGAAACTTATTTCTACAACGGATTAACAAAAGAAGATTTTCTTAATGAAGATAACTGGGAAACATCTGTAGGAAAGTATATAGATAGTCCTGAGTATATTCAAGTCACTTTGGATAAAGACGATAAAGTATTAGAAGGAATACAGAGTGATGGAACTAAAGTCATTGGTGGAGACATCAATGTAGGAGGTTCTGCTAACATCAGTGGTGACATCAGAGTACTTGGCAATATGGAACTCTCAGTAGTATCATATAAAGTTATTGAGAATCCAGAGTGGATTAAAGCCATCGTAGATTCACAGGATAAGATTATATGCGGTATCAAGGTTGATGGTACATTCTCTGTTCCTGCTGGTATTGATGGATTGGATGATAAACTTCAAGAGGTAATTACGCAGATGCAACAGATGCTTGAAGAAGCAGAAGATGATATTGATGCAAAACTTGAAGTATTTAACTCAATATTTTCTATTATTGAAGATCCAGAAGAAAGAAGTGAAATCACTACAGATACTGAAAATAAGATTATTTCTTATAGGGATAGTGATGGAGTAAAGCATGAAGAAGTTGGAATCGAGACAAACCATCTTGAACTATCTCCTAAAGGCATGACGGAATTTCAGCAGGCTCTTAAAGATAGTGGTTTTACGAGTGGTCAAGGAGATTGGAGTGATGAAAAAATAATATATATTCCTATACCATATAATACATTACCTATCGTAAACCTCACTTTAGAAGAATTACCGAAGACTAAAACTGATGAACTTACTGGTATTATGCAGTATTGGGATAAGAATGGTAATTATTTCAAGAAAAATATTGAAGGTATTGGTATTCAAGGTCAGACAACAAGTAATTTCCCCAAGAAAAATTACAAATTTGATTTTTCTGACTGTGAAATTAAGTTTGGTAATTGGCCACTTCAAGATGGTTTTCATTTAAAAGCGAATTATACAGATATAGTCAGAGGAAAATCAAATCTTGCTTATGACTACTTTTTGGATATTGTTTCTTATAATAGAGGTGTCTTAGCAACAAAACCTTGGCTGAATACCCTTTTAAAGAAAACAACTTATCTTGGAGCAGAAGGTTCAAATGATTTTGATTTTGCAATTGACGCAAAGGGAGTACCCCAAGGATTTGCTTTCTCTTTATATATCAATGAAGAATATTGGGGAGTATATACTTGGAACTTGAAAAAGGATAAAGGAAACTATGCCATGAAAAAGTCCAAGGCAAAGCAAATTCATATCGACCCAGACCACATGGGTTGTATCACTGGTGGTGAGATTTTATGGGACGCTATGGAAATCAGAAATCCTAAAGGTCTAAAAGATATTGACGGTAACAAATATGATGGTGATAATCCAAAAGAATTATCAGACACCGACCCATTCAGTAAAGAAGTAAAGGATTATATCAATGAGTTTGCGACAAATTGTCAGTCTTTATGGAGAGATTATTTAGATGATGAATCAAAAAAAACACTGTTTGAGAAGGTGTTTGATTTGGATTGGATAATTGATTTTACAATTTTCCAAAACGTCATTTTAGATAGAGATGGAAATGGTAGAAATACTCAGTATTGTACTTGGGATGGAAAAAAGTGGTTTACTATGCCTTATGATTTGGACCAAATATTTGGGAATTGGGCATTAGGAACCTATATAACAAATACTCCGTCTGAAAATATACAAAGTGTATGTGGTCTTAATTTAGTTACTACATTATCATGCTATGGTAAATGTGTGTTTGGACTTTATAAAGACAAAATGGATGCTCGTTATAAAGAATTAAGAGATGGTGGTATCATCAGTGTTTCTTACTTAATGGGTATTATTAAAAAATACACAGCAAATATCGGTGTTGATGAATTTAAAAAAGAATTTGAAAGATGGCCAGAAGCTCCTTGCAGAAGAAGTAATTTAACCAATCCTCAATGGGAATTTATTCAGTACAATGATACAGGTAATGAACCTACTAGGTATGATGATAATACTCAATACCAGGTTGATGATGTTGTTAAGTATTATTGCGGTCCACATCCGTTCTTTGAAAATACATTATATAAGTGTATTGAAAGTTGTAAAGGAGTAACACCAACAACAGGATATTATGAAAATTGGCCAAACGAAGGAGGATTCTTTGATAGTATTTTAAGAATGGAAATGTGGCTGAAAGAAAGAATTAATTTTATAGACACAATATTTAATTATAATGTTTAACAAAATAAAAAATAAAAATTATGGCAAACGATTGTTTAGTTACAAAATTAAAGGGAGTTGTAGATAATCCAGACCTTGGGACTATGTATGAGATTCGTTTTTTTGCTGTTTATTCCGACAATGCCTCAATTGCCACTAATAGTTTTAAAATAAGATGTGGTAAAAATGCTAAACTTAAAGCAGTGGGTAATGTAGACTGTATCCAGTCAATTGGAAGTGGAGTAACAGAATTACCAACAACAGGGTATGTTTCTGAGATAACTCTATCAGCATACACGACATATAATGTTGCGATAGCAAATATGGATTGTCAATTCTATCTTGATGATAAAACTGCTGTAATTAGCATTGAAAGGTATAATAATGAAGGGTTAAGGCTCAATTTTGGCTTTAAAAACTTGTCTCAATTGGATTATGCTTCAAACTTAGAGCAAATTACACTTTTAGGTGCACAAGCAAATGGTGAAATTTCTTTCAAGAATAACACAAAATTAGTCTATGCTAATGTTGGATATTCTCAAGTTGCTTTTGATATAGATTCACTTAAAGATGTTGCAAATGCACCTTTCTACTATCTTATGATTAGAAGTACACCATCGCATGGAAATGCTGTAAATTTGTACTCCAGAATAACAAGAAACATAAACTTATGTGAGTTCCAAGGTACTAAAGTAGAAGGAGACCTTGGTGACTTATGTGATGTTCTTAAAGAGAGACAAGTATTTGCACATAGCATTGGCGCATCATCCTATATGACTGCGCGTGGCTCTAATACACAATCAACAGTTTATCGTTTTAGCTCATCTGATGACGGTTTAAATTATGTTGTAACTTACGATAGTAGGGGTCAAACTGTTACACTGGGAACATATAACACGTCAACAAAGACTTGGAGTGATTAAAAAATACAAATATTTAATTTTTAACAAATAAAACAGGAGGACACAAAACCCTCCTGTTTTAACTCTTAAGATAGTAATTGTAATAAGTAGGTACAAAAAGGCAGTCAATTAGGTTGCTGTCTTTAACAAAACACAACCCAAGCAGCTTATAAAGTAAGCTTCCTTTGTTTTATCCATATGTATTATTTGATAATTCTGGTCATCCTTACTGTCTTTGCAATTATGTGTGTCTTTCTTGCTAAAAAGTAGAATTTCCAATAGAACTGGACTTTGGATGATTATTTATCCAATACATTTATCACGTAAATCCATTCTCACGGCAATGTATTCAATTTCCAAGTCAGGAATGTTATATCTGTTGCTATTTAATGGTTTGAATTCCATAAGTCAATCTCTGATTGCTGCTATTGTACAATATCACAATCTTCCTTTATTTAATAAGTCTAATAAATTCTATATCTTATTACTGGTAGGATCCTCGTTCCTCTTCTTCCTGAGGTTTCTAAGAGTTTCCTGATCAGTTTTTACTCCAGAATCGATCTCAAGGATTTTATTCTTGAGATCGTTTTGTTTCTCATTCAGTTCATTTATCTTCTTATCTTGTTTCTCTATCATTGCTTTTAAAGTTATCTTTGTTGGTTTGTTAGCATTGTTCATAATCATAGCAGACAATCCCCTTAAAGTATCGACTACAATGTTCAATGCTGGTATCAGAGATCCAGGCATATCTCCGAAGTTTACGAACAGCATCATAGGTAACGGACATATTCCGCATATACCAATTCCTATAACAACTGTAACTCTTCCGTTTATAACAGTAAACGGTATGTATATTATAGGCATAGGTATAGGAACGCCAGTTATTATCAATCCAGTTGGCCAATACATTGGAAGCATGCAGTTTACAATTGTTGCTACACCACAATACTTAACCCAGTATTCATAGTCGCCTATACCATATTGTGTTTCTATTCCGTCTTCTGAATAGTTTCCTTTGTTTTCGTCCGACTCTCCGTTCAATATACCTTTTTTAAGTTTATCTGAAATCTTTTCTGGTTTTTCTACGAAATAGAATTCATGTGGTTTATTATCCTTGTATATTGTAGTTGCTCCACTCCATACAGCTTCCTGGTATTTTTCAAAAAGGCTACCGTCATCAATCTGTTTATTGTTTTCTAGATACCAGTTTACCGCTTTATCTGATAGTTCCCTTAATATCTTTGATTCTTTCTCAACAAGTCTTTTAAGAGGATCTGTATATTTCTTTTCGTATGCTCTGTATGCTTCTTCCTGTTCGGCAGATATACCAAGCATACTAGACATTGCATTATTATAGTTTGCAATATATTCCCTCATTGACATATTGCCAAGCTGAGGCTTCAGTGTGAAAATATCCTTAAGTGCGTCATCGTTTACGAACTGTGTGAAATATTCAGGATCAATCTCAGTCTCAATCTTCCTTAGTCTTACGAAGAATATTGCAATCTTCTTAAGGTTGTTGTACAGTTCCTTCATTTCCTTTTCCGTTTCGGTATCCTCAACTTGTGCATTATTAAGTATTGACTGAAGATCCTTATCCTTATATTTTTCCTCTGTTGATCTAGGCTCGACATAATTACACAATGTTGTTAGGTAATTAAGCACCTTCGAATAAAGTGTGACTCTTTTCTCGTCATATATCTTTGCCTGTATAAGTTCCTTATCGTCACTGTTATAGAAGTCATACTGGAATATTTCCTTCATCCTTCCATAATAGTCATACATATTGTCATCCCAGTATTTCCTTATGTTATCATCACAAAGCGTTTGGAAGTTAACTATAAGAGCAGCAATATTTGAACCGTTGAACTCAAGTCTCTCCCTTACGTTCATGAAGGTTGTTATATGATAGAAAAGTTCAACGACATATGGATTCTCATCGTCATATGTGAACTTATCTGATGTTATGTAATTAAGGTATTCGTCATATAGCATGAAGTCTGATATTCTTCCTGAGTTATATCCGAATGAATCAACGCTGTTATATTGTCTGAATATTCTATCGAAATATCTTTTCCTTGTGGAATCTATGAGTTTTTTCAAACCCATCATGTTATTGTTCTCACAATGTGTAGTTACATTATCCTTTCCACATATCCTTCTCATATCATCGTTGAAGTCGTCATCAATGATATCAGCAGCCTC
>Ga0247610_10008692_pt1 | contig 10308 bp, 7 predicted proteins | sample 174DNAGHGhighgp2_FD_193483 | JGI IMG/M metagenome (GOLD analysis project Ga0247610, IMG submission 193483) | Sheep rumen microbial communities from Palmerston North, Manawatu-Wanganui, New Zealand - 1742 DNA GHGhigh gp2 | ecosystem: Host-associated > Mammals > Digestive system > Stomach > Rumen ... | reverse complement strand
GGATGTGCTGTTTCCCTTCGGTTTCGGCCTGTCCTATACGACGTTCGAATACAGCGGCCTGAAACTCAGCGCGGAAAAGATCAGGGATACGGAGGCCCTGACCGTGACGCTGACTGTGAAGAACACCGGCAGCCGGGCCGGCAAGGCGGTGGTTCAGCTCTACGTCGGCGACGCGGAGAGCACGCCCCTGCGCCCCGTGCGGGAGCTGAAGGGTTTCGTGAAGACTGCTTTGCAGCCCGGCGAGAGCAAAGAGGTCTCCTTCACGCTGGACAAGCGGGCTTTTGCCTACTGGAACCGACAGATCCATGACTGGCATGTGGAGACCGGCGTGTTTACGATCGAGGCCGGCGATTCCAGCCGAAATCTGCCGCTGAAGGCGGAGGTGACGGTGGAATCCACCGTGGAACTGCCGCGGCATTATACGCCGGACAGCATCTTCATGGATATTATGGCGGACCCGAAGGCTGCGCCTGTCATGCGGGATTTTATGGAAAAGACCATGGAGATCTTCGGCCACGAGGAGACCGAGCAGGATGGCAAGGAAGCGGCCAAGGAGGCGATCAGCGAGGATATGACCATGGCTATGATGCGCTATATGCCCCTGCGCGGCGCCATGAGCTTCGGCGGCGGCGCGGACAGCAGCGAACGGATGGAGGAACTGCTGAAAAAACTGAACGGGGAAGCCTGATCCGTAAACTTTTTCCGGATTGCGCGAAATTAACCGGGAACGGCAAAAAATGATGAAAAACAGGCACCACAACATGTTGTGGTCAAAAGGGCCATGGATACACATGAGCCCTTATTTTTCATGCATTCCAGGGCGAAATACAGGAAAAATACAGGCGATTGCTCAAAAGCGGAAACGCACGGAAAACGTTTGCTTCAAGGGGTTTGCTAATCAGACATGATGAATCTGGTCAAATATTGCGCGAAAAAAGATAAAAACTATTGCTATTTGTACGAACATGGAGGTATAATATGCCCAGTGGCCGATTGGGTCGCAAGAGGTAATTTCATATTTTGAAAGGAGACCTGGATTATGAAGAAACTGGTTGCCCTGGTTCTGGCGGCATGTCTGCTGCTGGGTATCACCTCTGCTCTGGCTGAAGCAGAAAAACCCACCCTGACCCTGTGGTGCATCGCGACTGAGAGCGATGCGAACCGTCCTGCTTATGAAGCTGCGATTCCCGCTGTCGAAGAAGCTCTTGGAATCAAGATCGAATGGGAAGCTTTCGAAAATGACTCCTACAAGACCAAGATCAAGAGCACGAGCGCTGAAGAGCTGCCGGACATCTTCTTCACCTGGTCCGGTGCTTTCGCTGGCGACTTCGCCACTGCCGGAAAGATCTACTGCCTGGACAATGAGTTCCAGAACTATGCGGCTGATCTGCCTGAAGTAATGCTGCAGAACTCCACCTATGATGGAAAGCACTATGCTGTGCCGCTGACCATGAATATCGTGACCCTGTTCGCGAACATGGATCTGCTGAAGGAAGCCGGCTATGATGCCGTTCCCACCACCTACGATGACCTGATGGCCTGCTGCGCTGCCCTGAAGGAAAAGGGAATCATCCCCTTCGGCTGCTCCGGTAATGCTACCTGGTGTGTGACTGAGTACCTCGAGCCCATCATCGAGAAGACCATTGGCTACGAAGCCATGAACGAAATCTTTGCCGGCCGTGCCACCTGGAACGATCCGGCGATTGCGACCGCCGTTGATACCTTCCAGAAGATGATCGTTGACGGATACTTCGATCCCGATGGTCTGTCCCTGGACAACGACACCGTGAAGGCCAACTTCATCGCTGGCAAGTATGCGTTCTATCAGAATGGTTCCTGGAACTGCGGCGAGATCAACGACGCCGAAGGCAACTTCCAGGCGGCTCTGTTCCCGGTCATGGATGCCGAGAAGGCCACCTATGGTCAGGTTATCGGCGGACCGAACGATGCTCTGGCTGTTTCTGCTGCTTCCAAGGATCCTGATCTGGCTGCGAAGGCTGCTTTCGCGCTGGGCAAGGAAATCTGCCACTACGGCTACCTGGCTGGCTCCGGACTGCCTGCCTGGACTCCGGATTACGACACCAGCGCTGTGAAGCCCCTGGTTGCTGATGTTGCAAAGATGGTTGCGGAATCCGAAGGTATGGTTCTGTTCGGCGACAACGCCATGAGCGCTGACCCCGCCAACATTTACCTGAGCTATGTTGCGAAGGTTTATGGCTGCGAGATCGACGGTGCCGGCTTTATTGAAGCACTGACCAACGAACTCCAGTAAGATCAATCTGATCTGAACAAATCAATTCGGAGACGGTCCCGCGGGGAAATCCTCTGAGAGGGGCCGTCTCCCTCTTTTGTTGAAAAGGATCACGAAAGATGAAAAGAACGTTTTCCTATAAGCTGAATATTTTCCTGTTTCTGCTGCCGGCGCTGATCCTGTTCATCGGGATCTTGATCGCGCCTATTATTATGTCAGCGTACTACAGCTTCCATGAGTTTAATCTGGTCGCGAATACCGATATGGAATATGTCGGACTGGAAAACTACAGGATCCTGTTCAGCAGCATGCTGACGAACCCGAACACGGGAAAGCTATATGCGAACAGTATGTATCTGGGAGACGCCCTCGGGCATTCCCTCATCCTGGCCGCTCTTTCCACTTTCATTCAGCTTCCGCTGGCGCTGATCATTGCGCTGAAGCTGAGCAAAGGCATCCGGGGAGAACGGACATATCTGTCTATTTTCTTTATGCCGGTACTGATTTCCACGGTTATCATCGGCCGTCTGTGGATGAATATCTATGATCCGGGTCAGGCGGGTCTGCTGAACGCCGGACTCCGGGCGCTGGGAATCGATCAGTGGCTCTTCCCGGCAATTTCCAAAGGAATCACCTCATCCAAACTGCCGTTTACCGGTCAATGGACCGGTTTCCGGGAGACGGCGCTGATCGCGGCGTTTATCCCGATCCTGTGGCAGTATGTGGGTTATCATATGCTGCTGATGTACGCCGGCATCAAGGGCGTTCCGGCAGACCTGCTTGAAGCGGCGCAGCTGGATGGGTGCACGGAAGGCCAGGTCAATCGGTACATCATCATCCCTTATATCAAGCCGATCCTGAAGGTCTGTGTGATTTTCGCCGTAACCGGCTCGCTGAAATCCTTCGACCTGATCTACGCGCTGATGAAGGATACGTCCAGGGCGGAACTGCCCAGTACGCTGATGTACAAACTGCTGTTCCTCCATCAGCGGTACGGCCTGGGCAGTACAGTGGCGGTGATTCTGATCATTCTCTGCTTCCTGTTTGCAATGCTGATCAGCCTGGCGTTCAGAGATAAGGGGGCGAAGGTAGCATGAGAGAAGTGCGTAAGTTCAAACCCTCCAATATCATTGTCCACCTGCTGCTGATTATACTGGTTGTGATCAATCTGTTTCCGCTGTACTGGATGATCACATTCTCTCTGAAGAGCAATGATGAGATTCTCGGTTATTCCTATAAGAACGAGGCGGGCGAGAGAATCCTTGTTCCGCCGAATCATGTCGGCCTTCCGCAGACCTGGGAGTGGAACAACTATAACAAGGCGATGAACACCGGCAATATGGGCCAGTATTTCATCAACAGCCTTGCCGTTTCTACGTCCGTTATCGCGATCACAGTATTCGCTGCGTTCATGGCCACCTATGCATTGACAAGGCTGGTCTGGAAGGGCCGAAAGATGATGAACAAGTTCTTCATGCTCGGTCTGACCATTCCGATCCATGCGGCCATTGTTCCGGTATTCACGATATTGTCGAAAATGAAACTGCTGAACACCTATGCCGCACTGATCGTTCCGTATTCGGCGTTTTCGCTGTCCATGGGTATCCTGATCAGTATCGGCTTCATGGGAGACATTCCCTACGACCTGGACGAGGCTGCTTTCCTGGACGGCTGCGGCGTATGGAAGATCTTCTTCAGGGTGATCGCTCCCCTGATGATGCCGGCCATCGCGACTGTGGGCATCTACACGTTCCTCCAGTGCTGGAATGAACTGCTGTTTGCGACGATCTTCGTCAGTTCCGGTAAATACCGGACCCTGCCGGTCGGCGTGCAGCAGCTGTTCGGCCAGTATACGACAGACTGGGGTCCGATCGGTGCCGCACTGACTATTGCGACATTGCCGACCATGATTGTCTATGCTCTCCTCAGCAAGAGGATTCAGGACAGCTTTATCGCCGGTGCGGTCAAGGGATAAAATCAAACGGATCTTTACAGAACTCTTTCCGGTTTTTCCGGAAAGAGTTTTTCATTTTTGGTACTATGATAAATATGTATAGACAGGCGGACATACTACATCTTGTGGTGTACCAGGGCAAATAGTCGTCTGAAAGACCATCGGAAACGTTTTCACAAATCAGAAACAAAAAGGCGACAAAAATAATTTAAAAAACGAACAGAATCAAGGCCCGGAGAATAAACGTTGAATGGCAAGGATTGTAAACGATTTCAAAAATGTCCGTACATGTTCTAAATGGGGCGGAATAAGTCTAATTCCCACATGTAGTGGTTGCAAAATTGTTTTGGAAGGGATATACTAATCCTCGTTGTAAGAGAAAAACCACAGGGATTCTCATTTCCAAGGTCGATAACAGCGGGATCGCTGTTTGAGAATATTGCGGCAAAGCCGCGTAAATAAAAAGGAGGAACCCCAATATGAAGAAGGTCCTGGCTCTGGTCCTGGCCGCCATCATGGTGTTCGCCGTTGCGTCCCTCGCGATGGCCGAAGGTGGCAAAACCCTCAAGTTCTATGCGTGGAATGAAGAATTCAAAGGATTCTTCGAGAAGTATTACACCCTGCCGGAAGGCGTCACCGTTGAATGGGTTATCACGCCCAGCGACAACGGCGGCTATCAGGACAAGCTGGACACCGATCTGCTGAACGGTGAACAGGTCGATATGTTCCTGGCCGAAGCTGACTACATCCAGAAGTATGCTGATTCCGATTACACCCAGGACATCACTGCCGCGGGCGTGACCGATTTCTCCAACGCTTATGAGTACACCGTGAAGGCTGCTTCCGATGCCAACGGCGTCGTGAAGGGCGTTTCCTTCCAGTGCTGCCCCTCCGCTCTGATCTATCGCCGCTCCATCGCTAAGGACGTGCTGGGCACCGATGATCCCGCCGAGGTCCAGGCTAAGCTGGATTCCTGGGAGAAGTTCAATGCTGTGGCTGCCGAAGCCAAGGCCAAGGGCTACTACATGACCGCTTCCTTCGCGGAAACCTATCGTCCCTTCTCCAACAACTGCACCACCGCGTGGGTTGACGCCGACAACAAGCTGGTGTTCGACGATCAGATCAACGCCTGGATCGAGCAGACCGAAGAGTTCGTCAAGAACGGGTACACCCTGACCGCCGGTATCTGGGACGAAGAAAAGAACGCCCAGATGTTCGCTGACGGAAAGACCATGTGCTTCTTCGGACCCGCCTGGTACTTCAACTTCTGCATGGGCAATGCGCAGGATCCCGAGAAGGGCTGCAAGGGCGATTGGGCGATCTGCGAAGGCCCCGCTGCTCACTTCTGGGGCGGCACCTGGTTGATGATGCCCGCTGGCACCGAGAATGCTGACATCGTTGCTGACATCATGAACGCTTTCATCAACAACGAAGAAGTTTGCACCGCGCTGGTTGCGAACGAAGCTCAGTTCTCCAACAACAAGGCTGTGAACGCCAAGTTCGCTGCTGACGAGTCCTATGGCTCCGAGTTCCTGGGCGGCCAGAACGACGTTGCTGTCTTCGCTGCGATGACCGACAACATCAAGTGGGAAAACCACACGATCTATGATCAGCTGCTGAACGAAGGTCTGCAGACCTACCTGCAGGAATACTTCAAGGGCAATGTTGAGACCAAGGAAGAAGCTCTGCAGAACTTCTACAAGCATGTCAACGAGAAGTATCCGGACATCGTTACTCCCGAATAATTTATAGGAATAACATGTTTTGAACTCACAAGGGCAAGGCAAAGGCCTTGCCCTTGTGAGTGATTAAGCAAATACAGAAGGATTTCTGCCGGAGACGCACGGAAACCGTACGCCGCCGGCAGAAATCCGAACATCGCGAGAAGGAGCAAGCGCCATGAGAAAACATAAAGGCGTCAGCTATGCCAAGTGGGGATATATCTTTATCATCCCGTTCTTTGTCGTTTATATCCTCTTTACCCTGGTGCCGCAGCTGACAACGTTCTACAATGCTTTCTTTGAGAACTACCGGAGCGGCCTAAAACAGATCGGGCCGAACTTTGTCGGATTTGACAACTTTGTAAAACTGTTCACTCCGGACAAGAGCGGAACGATCGACATGCTGAAGTATTTCGGCAATACGGTCATCCTCTGGGTGCTGGGCGCCGTGCCGCAGGTGGCGGTGGCGCTGCTGCTGGCGGTGTTCTTCACCAGCTACCGGCTGAACATCAAGGGACAGCAGTTCTTCAAGACCGTGATCTACATGCCCAACCTGATCATGGCGGCTGCGTTCTCCATGCTGTTCTTCACGCTGTTCTCTCCGGTCGGGCCGGTCAACCAGATATTGTTGTCATCGGGCTGGGCGGATAAGGCAGTCGACTTCCTTGGCATGCGGGTCTCGGTCCGCCTGCTGATTTCCCTGATGAACTTCCTCATGTGGTTCGGTAATACGACCATCCTGCTGATGGCCGGTATCCAGGGCATCGACCAGTGCCTGTTCGAGGCGGCCGACATCGACGGCGCCAATTCGATCCAGGTTTTCTTCCGGGTTACGCTGCCGCTGCTGGCGCCTATCCTGGTTTATACTGTGATCACGGCAATGATCGGTGGCCTCCAGATGTTCGACGTGCCGCAGGTTCTGACCAACGGCAAGGGTACGCCGGACCGGACCAGCTTCACGATGGTCATGTACCTGAACAACTACCTCGGAACCAGCAAGAACTACGGTATGGCCGGCGCGGTCAGCGTGGTGCTGTTCATCATCTCCGCCAGCCTGAGCCTGGTCGTCTACAAGACGCTGTCCAGGCCGTATAAGAACTGAGGGGAGGAGGAAGAAACATGACAACGAGAAGCAAAAGCAACAGAGAAAACACCAAAGGCCGCCTGATGATGTTCGGCGCCCGGTTCGTAGTTTATTTTATCCTGATCTTCCTTTCGATCCTGTGCCTGTTCTCCTTCTACATGATGCTCGTGAACTCTTCCCGTTCCAATTTCGAGCTGCAGGCCGGTTTCACGCCCTGGTTCAGCACCCATTTCCTTGAGAACCTGACCAACGCCTGGAACGACGCGTCCATCAACATTCCCCGCGGCATGCTGAACAGCTTCCTGATTGCCGCCTGCTGCGCGATCCTGACGACCTACTTCTCCGCGCTGACGGCCTACGGCGTCCACGTCTACGACTTCAAGCTCAAGAAGTTCGCGTTCTACTTCATCATGGCGGTCATGATGATCCCGCCGCAGGTTTCCGCGGTCGGTTTCATCCAGCTGTGCTACGATCTCAAGCTGACCAACAACTATATCCCGCTGATCGTACCCAGCATCGCAGCCCCGGTGGTGTTCTTCTACATGAAGCAGTACCTGGAAAGCGTCCTGCCGATGGAGATTGTGGAAGCAGCCCGTATCGACGGCAGCGGCGAGTTCCGGACCTTCAACCAGATCATCCTGCCGATCATGAAGCCGGCCATCGCCGTACAGATGATCTTCGCGTTCGTCGCCTCCTGGAACAACTACTTCATTCCCGCGCTGATTCTGGACAAGGCGGACCTGAAGACGGTTCCGATCATGGTGGCCCAGCTTCGTTCCGCCGACTATTCCAAGTTTGATATGGGTAAGGTGTACATGTTCATTATGCTGGCAATCCTGCCGGTTATCGTCGTGTACGTCATCCTGTCCCGTGCGATTATCCGCGGCGCGACCGCCGGTGCGGTCAAGGGCTGATCCCCAAACATTCGAGGCTCTTTCCGGTTCCTGTCGGAAAGAGCCTTTTTTAACAAAAAGGAGAATGGATATGAGCTTCCGGAACGATTTTATCTGGGGTACGGCGACGGCTTCCTTCCAGATTGAAGGCGCCTGGGACGAGGACGGAAAAAGCCCGAGCATCTGGGACGAATACTGCGCCCTGCCCGGGAAGATCCTGGACGGGTCCGATGGGAAAACCGCCTGCGACCATTATCATCGGTACGAGGAAGACGTTGCTCTGATGGCGGAGCATGGGATCCGGAATTACCGGTTCTCCGTATCCTGGCCGCGGATCCTGCCGGAAGGCACCGGTCAGGCAAACGAGGCGGGTGTGGTATTTTACGACCGGCTGATCGACTGTCTGCTGGAACATGGCATCCACCCCTGGATGACGATCTTTCACTGGGACCTGCCCGCCTGCCTGGAGGAAAAAGGCGGGTGGCTGAACGATCAGATGCCGAACTGGTTCGCGGAATATACCGGCGTGCTGGCGGAGCGCTATGGGGACCGGGTGAAGGACTTCATCACGATCAACGAACCCCAGTGCATATTGGGAATGGGCTATATGACCGGCATGTTTGCGCCGGGGCTGAAGCTGGAAGTGAAGGATCAGATCACAGCCGCCCATAACCTGCTGAAGAGCCACGGCCGGGCCTGCCGGGTGCTGCGGGAGAAGGTGAAGGACGTCCGCATCGGTTACGCGCCCTGTGCCGCGCCGGCGGTTCCGCTGGACGAGGCAAATTCCCTGGATGTGGAAGCTGCGCGGAAGGCGTACTTCGCCGCCGGCGGAGACAGCCCGCTGTTTTCCGTTTCCTGGTTCAGCGATCCGGTGGTCCTGGGAACCTATCCGGAGGACGGGCTGGCCTGTTTCGGGCAGTACCTGCCGGAGGGCTGGCAGGCGGATCTGAAGGAGATCCGCCAGCCGCTGGATTTCTATATGCAGAATATTTATGAAGGCAAGCAGATCCGCGCGACGGACGTCGACGGCAGCTATGAGACCGTGCCCTATCCGGCCGGACATCCCCGGACAGCATGCGGCTGGCCGGTGACGCCCCGGGCATTGTACTGGGGACCGCGTTTCCTCTGGGAGCGGTACCGGCTGCCCTTCATCATTTCCGAAAACGGTATGAGCTGCCACGACTGGGTCACGCCGGACGGAAAGGTGCATGATCCGAACCGGATCGATTATGTGCGGCAGTACCTGAAGGAACTGCGCCGGGCTTCCGGGGACGGTGCCGATATCCGCGGCTATTTTTACTGGAGCCTGCTGGACAACTTTGAATGGGCCCGGGGCTATACGGAGCGTTTCGGACTGGTATATGTCGACTATGGGACCCAGAAGCGGACACCGAAGGACAGTCTGGCCTGGTATGCGGATGTGATCAGAAACAACGGGGAGAACCTGTAAAACCAACCTGTCCGGATCAGGATCCGGACAGGTTTTTCAGTTCCCGCAGTTCTCCTGCCAGACGCATATATTCTTCCTGGAGCAGGTCCGGGCGATCGCCCTTTTTCGGGCTGGAGAGACGGGCGGAGATGGTTGCCATCTGCATCTCGAGCTTCGTTACGGCGATCTTCCGGTCTTCTTCCGCTGTGTCCTTTTTCCGGGGTGCTTTCATTTCTTCCCAGCCGCCCTCGAAGGTTTTCAGGCTGCCGTCCTCAAAGCAGAGGATCCGGGTGGCGGTCTTGCGGATAAACTCTTCGTCGTGACTGACAAAGAGCAGCGTGCCGCCGTAGCCGGCCAGCAGCTTTTCCAGTTCCTCCATTGTGAACAGGTCCAGGTGGTTCGTGGGTTCGTCCAGCAGGAGGGTGTTGCAGTCCATCAGCAGGAGCTTGCCAAGGGCGGTCTTCGCCCGCTCGCCGCCGGAGAGCAGGGAAAGGGGTTTATAGACGTCATCCCCGCGGATACCCAGGCAGGCCATGACTGTACGGGCGAAATGCTCCGGATGGACGGACTCCCGCATGATGTTTTCCAGTACGCTTCCGTCCAGGTTCAGGGTGCTCTCATGGTGCTGGTCAAACCAGCCGGTGCGGACGGCGGGATTGAACCGGGCGCTTCCGCGAAACTGCACGCCGCTTCCGGCCTGACCGGTCAGGGTGCGCAAGAGCGTGGTTTTGCCGCAGCCGTTGGGTCCGATGACTGCCGTGCGGCTGCCGGTGGGCAGGACGAAGCCGGAATCCCGCAGGAGCGTCTTTCCGCCGGCCTGCAGATAAGTGCAGCGGAACTCCAGGGCGTTCTTCGCTTCCACCGGATGGGTGACGCCCAGTTTCATGGTGATCACCGGCAGAGTCCGGGGTTTTTCCTTCACTTCCAGGTGTTCCATCCGGTTCTGGATTTTCCGCTTTGCACTGCTCAGGCCCAG
>Ga0247610_10008690_pt1 | contig 10309 bp, 5 predicted proteins | sample 174DNAGHGhighgp2_FD_193483 | JGI IMG/M metagenome (GOLD analysis project Ga0247610, IMG submission 193483) | Sheep rumen microbial communities from Palmerston North, Manawatu-Wanganui, New Zealand - 1742 DNA GHGhigh gp2 | ecosystem: Host-associated > Mammals > Digestive system > Stomach > Rumen ... | reverse complement strand
GACTGTGTCATCAGTTCTGGGGTGGCCGGCGGAATTGACTCCAGCCTGCGGGTAATGGACGTGGTGGTGAGTCGCGAGATATGTTATCACGATGTTTTCTGCGGCGACGACTGCGACCCCGGGCAGGTGCAAGGACTGCCGCGACTCTTCGCAGCCGACAGCCGACTGCTCGAAAAGGCCGTTTCGCTCGAGACGGAGATACGCATCGTGCCGGGCTTGATTTGTTCGGGCGACCAGTTTGTGACCAGCCGCGAGGACTTGCAACGCATCAAGACGGCGTACCCCAGCGGCCTGGCCGTGGATATGGAGAGCGCGGCCATCGCACATGTGTGCCATCTCTACGGAGTGCCTTTCGTCAGCTTCCGCATCATCAGCGACACGCCGGGTGCCGAAGCCCACTTCGACCAGTATCTCGACTTCTGGGCCACGATGGCCGACCGCAGCTTCCACGTTCTGAAAGCGTTCCTTTCGGCAATCCAAAGTTAAATAGGTAAATCGCGAATAGGTAAATCTGTAAATCATTCAGCTTTGCTGTCGGGCGAAATACTCTCACTTCTGGTGGCTGTGATGTGGACGTTCACAGCCCTGTTTGCCGAGGTGGCAAGCCGTCGGCTGGGCGCACTTACGCTCAACGTGTGGCGTATGGTGATCACCCTCGTGCTGCTGTCGCTTACCCTGTGGCTTAGCTGTGGCAGCCCGTGGCCGCAATATGTGCCGCCGCGTGCTTGGGCTTGGCTGCTGGCCAGCGGCTTCATGGGATTTGTCTTCGGCGACTTTTGCCTCTTCAACAGCTACTTGCTCATTGGCAGTCGCTTCGGCCAGCTGTTTATGACGCTTGCCAGTCCCTTTGCCGCCCTCACCGCATGGATGCTCATGGGCGAACGCATGTCGCTGTTGGCCGTGCTGGGTATGGTGGTGACGCTCTGCGGCATCAGCATCTCCATTCTGGGCAAGGACGACGGAGGGCACCGACGCGTGAAACTGCCCCTGCGCGGCGTGCTGCTGGGCGTGGGCGCCGGTCTGGGACAGGGCGTGGGACTGGTGTTCAGCAAACTGGGACTGCAGGCATACGAGGCAGCCTTGCCGTCGGAGCCTGCATTGCAGGCGATGGCACCCTTCGCCGGCACAATGATACGTGCTATGATGGGACTGGCTGGCTTTGGCCTCGCGCTCTGCTGGACGCGCCAACTGGACACGATGCCTCGCCTCTTCCACGACCGCCGAGCTGCGTTGGCCGCCATGTGTACCATCGTCTTGGGGCCGTTCCTGGGCGTCAGCCTGAGCCTGAAGGCCGTGAATATGACGCATGCCGGCGTGGCGCAGACGCTGATGGGACTCACTCCCGTGCTTATCCTTTGGCCAGCTCACCTGATGTTCGGCACCAAGATAACTTGGACGGAGGCCGTCGGCGCCATAATTGCAGTTTGCGGCGCGTCACTTTTCTTCCTCTAAAATTTGTTTATTCCAGATAGAATGCGTAATTTTGCACCCGAAAAATAACGGAGAGATGCCAGAGTGGTCGAATGGACCGCACTCGAAATGCGGCGTACGGGCGACTGTACCCTGGGTTCGAATCCCAGTCTCTCCGCATTTTTTGTTTTATGAGTAAGTTTTTTCTCCTGTTCGTATTAACGGTCTCGTTCTTCTGGTGGTTGCTGCCGCAGGTCGTTTATGTGGTCGGCTGGCTCGTGGGACTTGTTTTCCGTCAGCACCTCGCTTGGCGTCCTTTCGCGTGGGCCGGCGTCTGCCTGCTCGCTCTGTGGTGGATGGTGTTTGCCTACGGGAATAGAGTGGGGCGCTTCCGCTGGGAGGTAAAAGCCGTTAACTATGAGAATGCCATGCTGCCGACGGCCTTCGACGGCTATCGGCTGGTGCAAATCAGCGACCTGCATCTCGACGGTTGGACTGGACGTCGCGACCGCCTCAGCCGCTTGGTGGAAGAGATAAACGCGCTGGAGCCCGACCTCATAGCCTTCACTGGCGATTTGGTGTCTTTCAACTATCACGAGCTGGAGCCGTTCGTAGATATTCTGGCTTCGTTGCGAGCCAAGGATGGCGTGGTAAGCATTCTCGGCAACCACGATTACGACCCTTACGAGCGTGGTCTCACTTCCTCCGAGCGCCAGCAGCGCATAGACTCGCTCGTGGCGATGCAGCGTACGGCCTTGGGTTGGCGTCTGCTGCTCAACGAAAACTGCATCATTCGTCGCGGCACGGACAGCATTGCCGTGCTGGGAGTGGAGAACCAGAGCTGCGGAGCGCACAATATCATTCGCCGAGGCCGCCTCTCGCAGGCCATGGCTGGCACTGAGAACGGCACGTTTCGCATCCTGCTGAGTCACGATCCCACGCATTGGCGGGCCGAAGTGGTGGGACAGACCGACATTCCACTCACCCTGAGCGGCCACACGCATGCCATGCAGTTCCGCTTGTTCGGGTTCACGCCCAGCCGTTGGATTTATCCCGAGTGCGACGGCCGTTACGACGCAGGAGCGCAGACGCTTTATGTGAACATCGGGCTCGGCGGCACACTGCCCATGCGCATCGGTGCTACGCCCGAGATAACGCTGCTGACGCTGCGGCACGGACACAGTAAATAGTCCATAGCTAAATCTGTAAATCGTAAATAAGTAAATCGGTAAATTAGAAAAGATGTACTGGCTGGCTGCGCTTTTCTGTGTTGTGGTTTGGGGTACGACGTTTATTTCCTCCAAAGTCCTGCTGCTCCACGGGCTCAGTCCCGACGAGATAATCCTGCTGCGATTCGGCCTGGCTTGGCTCTGCCTTGTACCTTTCTATCGCAAGGACTTGCGTCTGCCGTGGCGCGAAGAGGTGTGGATGCTGCTGGTGGGCGTGCTGGGCGGCAGCCTCTACTTTATGACCGAGAACTCGGCCCTACGCTACACACTGACCACAAATGTTAGCCTCATTGTCAGCCTGAACCCGCTTTACACGTTGCTCATCGTGTCGCTCCTGTATCGCACTGTGCGGCTCACGCCGGCTTTGGTGTGCGGAGTGGTGATGGCCGTCTTGGGCGTCTTCTGTGTGGTGATGAACGGGCACGTGCTGCTGCAGTTGAATCCGCTGGGTGACCTCTTGGCGCTGGCCTGCGGCCTGAGTTGGACTTTCTATTCGCTGGCCTATGAGCGCGTCAGCCGCCACCATTCGGCACTACTCATCACACGCAAGCTTTTCTTCTGGGGCTTTGTCACCTGCCTGCCGCTGCACTTGCTTACGCGGCAGCCCAAGGACTACGGTGCCATCCTCGCCGAGCCAGCCGTCTGGGGCAACTTGCTCTTTCTCGCCCTTGTGGCTGGGCTGGTATGCTTCTTCGTCTGGAATCTTTCGGTGAATCGTATCGGAACGGTTCGCGCCAACAATCTGCTCTACTTCAGTCCGCTTATCACATTGCTGACGGCCCACTTCGTCTTGGCCGAGCCGCTGACGCTGATGTCACTGCTGGGCATGGTGCTAACCGTGGCTGGCGTCTGGCTGGCTACCGGATGGATGAAAAAAGACCGCACGTCTGGAAATTGACGCAGCGGCCTGTTGGTTGCTTCCTGTTACAGGTATTTCTTACCAGACGTCTTCCGGCGTCTCTGGGTTGTCGTAAACTTCCTTCGGGCATAGCTCGAGATAGTCAATGTAAAACTCGCATGTGGTTTGGTCGAGAATGGACTTAATGCGTATGTAATAAGTTTCGTTTGGGTCCATCGTTTGTCGTGTGACGATTCGGCGCTGGCAGATGACAGCGTGACGCTCGTCGAACGAGCCGTTTTCGCCCTGATTGCTGCGGCAGCCTTTCATCACACCTTTGTTGCGCATGCGCTTATCGACTTCGGCATTGTAGTCCTGATCTATGGGGTCGTCGGGTTCGTAGGCCGACTCCCACGCATTGAGGTCTTCGCGGAGGTCCACGGGAATACCCGTTACGGGCAGGTTTTCGCGATTGTTGCCAAAATAGAACTGCACGATGCCGCGTGAGACGCGCGACTTAATTTTGTATCTCAGCTCGTAAGTCCCTTGCCGCGGGACGGGCGGCAGCGTGAAGGTGATGTCGTAACGTCCAACGGCCTTGATGACATCGGAGTTCATGTCCGACCAACTGCAGCCGTAGCCGTTGTAATAAATTGCCACCGCGCCATCGTTTATTGTCATGTTGCTGAAATACGGGTAGCGACTGGTGGGTGGAATATAGACGTGCTGATAGGGTCCTTCGTTAGAGTCCTTTTTCCGAATTTCGTTGGTCATGGCTTCGGGGAACATAGACATGCAGTCGAAACGGATGCGCTGGCGCGAAAGGTTGTCGCGAACGGCATCGCTGTAGCCCAGCGGAGCGTCTATCGGGAAGATGTTGGCGTTGAAAATGTCATTGATGACAGCGAGCGAATCTTCGCGCAGCACGCGGCAGCCTACTTTGTCGGCTTCGCAACCCGTCTCCATGCCACTACCGGTACGGCGGGTGTCAATGATGGGGAAACGATTGAGGCAGACACCATCACTTGCTCCCGACTCGTAGATTTTTAGCAGGCGGCGGCCTTCCAACGGCTGATAGTATTCCATCACAGGCGTGCGATAAACGTACGGATTGCTGCGGTCGTAGCCGAACTCGTTGTAGTGGTAAACCAGCTTGTCGGCTTGCAGGCGCATGGGCAGAATGTGATAAGTAATCCACTGGCGGAGCACGTGTTGGGGCGAAGCGTAGTTCTCGTCTGTCAGGAAACCGCCATCGGAGAGCACGAGGCCGTGCTGCACAATCCATTGGGTGAGTCGAGGCAATAGGTCGGAGCCGCGCGGGTCGAAGCCTTGTTGGCGCCAATAGCTGTCTGGCTCGGCAAAGATCGTGAAGCCGTAGCGGCGATGCATGGGCGCATAGCCGTTGTTGTCGCCGCCTGTGCCGCTCACAGCAAAGCCGAGGGACGTAAGATCGGGCATGTCGGTTATCTGTTCCGTCTTGTACATTTCTTCGTACACTTCGTCCAATTGGCGGCTCAGTGTGTCGAGCAAGCCGCATGCCTGCAGACAGCGGGCAAAGACAAGGTAGCCTTCAGTTTGGCGGTCGAGAATGTCTTGGAAGTAGATGTCGGCTGTCGTTTCCTTTGGCGCAATGACTCGGTGTATCTGGTGTATTACACCATTTATCGTCTCGATGTCTCGGTTTTTATCATCTATCTTGCAGTTTCTGTTTATGTAGAAGATGTCGTTTTCGCGTTTGTCCCACGAGACGGTGAGTTTGCGCTCGTTGATGTTGGCCAGCGGAATCTCGGCATTCATCTGGGTGGGGAAACGATACGTGTTGAAGCGCTGCGTCACTAGGTCGCCACCGTCTATGATGCTGTTCTTCACAATCACGGCTCGGATGGAGTCGAGTTTCGTGCTGTCGGGAAATGCCTTGAACGCGTCCCAGGTGGGCGAGTCGATGAGTCCTTCGTCCACAAGGGCTTGCAGGTAGTCGGCTACGGTCTCGTTTGTTGGCGCGAAGCAAGTGTAGTTGCCGCGTGCAGACATCAGCTGATAGAGTGTGGAAGAGCTGCGCCAGCTTACTGGCACGTGTTTGAGCATTTCCACGTATTGCGAATACGACTCGCTGTGGGCCTCGAGGTAGCTGACAACCGTATGGTTGCGGAAAACGTATCGGGCCGAGGTGTCGATGTCTTCCTTGCATCCCATCAAGAGGAGGACAAGGAGAAGAAAGAGGAGCCTCACCCCTTTAATCTCCTCTCCGAGGAGAAGGGTTTTTGTTTTTGTCATTTCACAAGTGCTTTCTTTCCGTTTATAATGTACAGGCCCTTTGTGGCTTTCTGCACCTTGCGGCCTACGAGGTCGTAGATGGCTGTTGGTTGTTGGCTATTGGCTATTGGCGTCCGGATGGCGTCTGGGTTGTTGCTGTACGTGCCGTCGGGCAGCAGATAGACAGTCATTTCGGAAAGCGGAGAGGGATATGCATCTTCGCCCAACTTCTGTCCCATGGAGAGAAGGTAGGCCACTTCGCCGCTTTCGAGTTGGTCGGTGAGCACCGGAGAGGCGTTGTTGTCCACCAGTCCTTCGAAGCCTTCGGGATAATAGTTGTTGTTCAGCGTCCCGTGGGTGGCCGAGTTGCGTCCGATGGCTGACGAGTTGGTATTCATGGTGATGTTCATCTTTCCGCACATCAGGCAGTTGGTGATGGTTGTCGGGCCGTTGATGTAGCCCACTATTCCGCCGCAGTTGGTCGATGCCTCGCCAATCATTATTCCTGCATAGACGCTGTGGTTTATCTGTGTACCGCTGTAGGCCCAACCTACGAGGCCGCCCATTCCGTTTGCGCCCTCCAGTTCGGAGTTGAGCGTTACGGTGGAGATGCAGCTTTCTACCGAGCCGGTGTTGAAGGCTACCAGTCCGGCTGCGAACTTAGTGGTGGTGTTGGCGGTGCCGGTCACGTGAAGGTTTAGGATGTGTCCTTCGTTGCGATAGAAGAGAGCTGCGCTGCCATCCACGTTTGTGCCTGTCAGGTTGATGGTAATGGTGTGTCGCTGTCCGTCGAATGTACCAGTATATTTGGGCACGCCAATCTGTTTGTTGTATTCGCTGAAGTCGATGTCATCCGTGAGGACTGCATTGGCTGCATATTCTCCGCCCTCCACTTTGGTGGCGAAGACGGCCAGCTGGTAGGGCGATCCTATCTGGTAAACGCCATCCACTGCGGGCAGTCCGAAGTCGCAGGCTTTTATCCGTTCGGTCTCTTGCTTGGCTTGCTCAGCGGTCATGGTGCCATCTACGTAAGCGTCCCACGCTTCGTTATAGAGTATCTCGGCCTTGTCGTAATCGTCTCGGTCGAGCAGTTCGTCATCAAGCAGGATGTAGGCCATGTTGATGAGTGCGTCTGCAGCTCGCACCATGTCTATGTAAGCCATTCGGCACTCATAGACTTCGCCAAAGAGCCTCGAGAAGGTGTTTATGAGTTGCATCTTCTCTTCCCCAGTGGCAACTTTCTGGCGGGCAGAAATGGTGGCGTCAATCTGCTGCAGCAGTTCGGTGGAGACGTTCGGGAAGCGCGAATAGTTTGTTCCGAGGTCCCATGGGAACTCCAGAATCTTCTGTGCGCGCTGTTCGTAGCTGTCGAGCACCTTGTCCAGTGCAGTGCTGGCTTCGTCGGCGGTGCCCAGATAGAAGATGCGTATGCCGCCAAATCCCATCCAGTCGTTGGCCAAGTTGGTGCCCAGGTTGCGCACTCCAAAGGTGAGCGTGCTGTCTGTTACCTCCACGGCTGTGTAGTTCAGGTAGCGGTCGGCACGGAAAGCATACGAGCAGCCCAGTGTGGTGTTGGGTACATAGCACTCTGCGTCTTCTTCGTTGAGCACAGTATAGTCGGGCGAGTCGCCTGTGATATGGCAGTTTTCTCCGTCCAATGCGTTCTCCTTTGGCAGCGCGTCTTCGATTTCGTTCATCACATAGTTGGCGTTCCCGTTCAGATACACCTGTCCGGCATGGAAGGTGGAGCTGTTGTTGCCAAAGGGACGGTATGCCGCGTTCATGCGTATCATATAGATGCCGTTTGGCAGGTCGGTCACCGTCTGGTTAACGTCGAACCATTTGTTGTTCCAACCGCCGCCCACAGACATAATGTCTCGGGCGCCGCCCACGCTTACGTTGCCGCCTTCGAACTTCACGTTCCAGCCTTCGAAGTCTTCCTCGAATCCCACGTTCGGAATCAGGGTTGTAATCTCCGTGCCGGCCACCACGTTTTCGGACACGGCCTCAGCCAGCAGGTCGTTTACGTACTGCGCTTCGGCAGTGATTTCCTCGTCCGAGAGCAAGTGAGTGTCCAGAATGTAGAGGTACGTGCCGTTGGCAAACTGTTCGCTGGGCTTAGCCTTCGTGCCGAGATACGTCTCGAGCAGGGTGCGTTTTGGGCCGTGGAACGCATTTTCGGCCAGATAGTTGGTGGCGTAGTCGCAGGTGGCCATGTAGTTTTGGTATGCCTGAATCGACAGGTAGATGCTCTGTTTCAGCGAGAGCACGTAGCGATACGAGTCGCAGAACTCCTGGAATGTCTCGCTCTCCTGCCACGTGTTGATTTCCTCCATATATTCGTCCAGCAGCATCTGCCAAGCGATAGTCTCCTCCACAAACTGCGTCTCCTGCTCCGTCACGTAGTCGCGCAGCATGATGTGTGAGTCGGCGTCCTCGGGGTTCACGCTCTCGTACCCCTCGTTTGTTGGGAAGACGATGGCGTTTCGTTGCCAAGGCAGCGGGAAGCGGTCTTCGCCCAGCTTCTGCTCGAAGGCTGCGTCGAGGAAAGTCTCTCCGTTCAGCCGCCAAGTCGCCTCGCCGCCTTCCACCTGTTCGCGGCTGAGTGCCACCGTGTTGGCATCCGTGGTGCCCTCGAAACCTTCTAAACAGTAGCAGTTCTTCAGGTCGCCGGCCACGCCCGAGGCGCGCGCTATGGCATTGGAGTTCTGGTCCAGCACAATGTTCAGTTCGCCCGCCATCAGGCAGTTTGTTATCTCTGTGTGGCCGTACAGGTAGCCCACTATTCCGCCGCAGTTCAGTGCTTCCGTTCCCGAGATAGAGCCTGCGAAGACGCAGTTCCTTACGCGAGCGCCCTCGTAGCAGATGCCCACAATGCCGCCTGCAGCGTTTGTGCCCACAAGGTTGCTGCTGAAGTTCATCGTCGAAACGCAGTTCGCCACTTCGCCCCAGTTGAAGGCCGCCACGCTGGCAGCTCGGTAGCTCTCTATGGTGGCCGTGCCTTCCATAAAGAGATTTTTAATCGTTCCGTAGTTGCGGCAGAAGAGGGCTGCGCTGCCTTCTGTCTGCGTGCCTATGATGTTCACGGCCACATGGTGTCCCTGTCCGTCGAACGTACCCTCGTATCGAATGGTACCAATCTGGCGGTCGAAGCCCCAATAGTTGATGTCAGCCGTCAGCCGCGCATTCGCTCCGTAGTATTCGCTGCTGCTGTTCACCAGTGTGGCAAACCAGTAGAGGTCGCCTCCGTCCTCCAGTTCGTAAACGCCATCCACTGGTTCTTTGTACGTGGCGTCCAGCAGGCCGCAAGCTGTGCATACGCCATGGTCGTAGACGTGGTCGGGAATGATGCTCACCTTCGTGTTCGAGTATTCCACCTCGCCTGGCAGAACAGCTCCGTCGCATCGCAGCGCTCCGTTGGCATACACCTGTGCGCCTTCTTTATAATAAGGTAAGGGCTCGCTGTCTTCGTCCAGTTTTTGCCACCATGAGATTTCTTCCTGATTGCCGTTCAGACGGTAGCACAGCTCGCCGCTCTGCAGCATGCCGCCTTCGTATTCCGGGTCCAGCAGGGTGCCCTGGGCGCGCGTCTCGGTAGCCGAGAGGTCGTAGCAGTTCGTTACGAAGAACTCGTTGTATGCGTTGGCCGGCTCCAGCAGGTTGTTGGCCGTGCCCGTGTTGTTGGTCTTCACGCCCGTGATGGTGCCCGTGTTGTAGCAGTTCGTCAGCGAGCAACGTCGTCCTGCGTTCACCATGAAGGCTGCTGCGCGTTTCATGGTGGTGGACACGTTGCCCTTGTTGGCACAGTTGATGAATGCGATGCGGCAGTACGGAGCGCGTCCCTGTCCGGCGCCCACCAGTCCGGCTACCACACCGTTCTCGCCGCTCACCTCAGCCTCGTTTACGCAGCCGATAATCTGTATCAGGCCTTCGTCTGCGTCGCCCGCGTACTGCGTGATGCCCACCAATGCGCCTACATGGCTCGATGTGCTCGAGAACGAGCACGAACTGTCTATTATCACGTTCCGTATGATGGCTCCGTTGGGTCCGCCCACCACACCAAAGAAGCCCACGTATCCCGCAGTGTTCATGTGCAGGTTGCGGATGCGGTGTCCCTGTCCGTCGAACTCGCCGTCGAAACGCAGTGTCAGCGTATTGCCGATGGGTGTGTGAGCATTCTCCATGCCTTCGTAGTCGATGTCGGCCACGAGTCGCGCTTTCAGCGTGCTCTCTCCGGCGTTCACCTTTGCGGCAAAGGCTTCCACGTCTGCAGCCGAGGCTAACAGATAGAATCCCTCTTCGTCCGCTGTCGGCTCCTGTGCCCACATGTTTGCTGCGCTTAGGCCGCAGGCCAGAAGCGTCATACAGAACAATCTTTTCAGTTTCATAGGTTTTAAATATTTGTAGTTGTTTGCTCTTCTGTGTGTTAAAATCCGTGCATTCAGCGGTCTGTTTTTGCTATTTTCTTGCTCTTTTTATCTTGTTTTGCCGCAAATATAATACATTTTTTCTTTCGTCTGATGTTTTTTATGTAAATAATTCATCTATTTGCATATTATTAATTCCGCGGCCTCGCTTT
>Ga0247610_10008689_pt1 | contig 10311 bp, 8 predicted proteins | sample 174DNAGHGhighgp2_FD_193483 | JGI IMG/M metagenome (GOLD analysis project Ga0247610, IMG submission 193483) | Sheep rumen microbial communities from Palmerston North, Manawatu-Wanganui, New Zealand - 1742 DNA GHGhigh gp2 | ecosystem: Host-associated > Mammals > Digestive system > Stomach > Rumen ... | reverse complement strand
ATATATTTGTGAGAATAATTTTTTAGAAAAATCAATATCAACTTTTTCATTCTTTAATACTTCTAAAAGATTAACTAGACTATCAGTATCAAGCGTATCAACAAAAAGATTCTTTTTCGTGTATTCTATCATTTTATTATATGCTTCTTCTTTTTGTTCTGGTGTCATATCTGGTGATTTATATGTAACAGTTCCATCAGGATGGATAATACGTGTATTTTTAAAGAAAACACCTCTTTGACTAAACATGTCTATTTGATGATCAACTCTATCGATTATATAATCTTGTTGTGCATCGATTTTTCTAGGTAAACTAGTTAATAAATCTTGTAATTTCTTAAATCCTCTTTGATCTTGGTCAAAAGCACCAAATGAGTATGCAAGTTTTAACATTGCATCTCTTGCTTCTGGTGTTCTAGAAAAACCTTGAATTCTCATCAAATTACTCCAGTTAGATCCGGATACTAAGAATTTATCTGCTTCATCAAGTCTAAAGTTTTGCATTACAACAAAGTCTGGAATAAACTTTCCACCTGTTTTATCATACCAACTTTTCATTAATTCAACTTGGTGGGATTTCATCATTTCTATTACAGTTTCAGCTCTATTAATTCCTAATCTAATTCCTTTTTCTTCACCAAATAATTCTAAATATTGCATTAACTCATTCTTTAAATAATTATTTCTAAGTAGTGAAGTAGTTAATGCTTTATCTTTTAAGAAAGGCAACCAATCCTTGTGTTTTTGCAAAACTTCAAATGACATTGGATAGTTGTTACTATAATTATAGAAAAATTGTTTTAATTCATCTGGAGCATCATCACTTAAGAATAATTCTGGATGACTTTCTTTTAAGAAACTTGGAGCATCATCTGGAAGATAAGCAAGATTACCCAACTTACTTTCTCTAACAATAATACTTTCAATTCTTTTGGAGATTTCTTCAAAACTTAGACCATTTTCAAAATTCATGTTAAGTTGATCAACATCAATGTATTTTCCATTTTTTATTGTTATATCTTTGTTAAGGTGTTGTACAATTCTATACATATATCTACCATATTTAGCACATAATTGTAAAAATTTCTCATTACCAAACACACTTAATAGTTCTAAATCACTATAATTCTTTTCAGAAGTTCTACCATTACCAGTGTCTAAGAATATTCTTCCTCCGCGGTGATTTCCGTCCTTATAACCAAAAGCAATAGATAAATTCTTATCTTTAAGAACCTTTACTAATTCTGGATATTTCTTTATATCAGCAAAACTAAATTTTCTTTCATAAAATCTTTTTGTCAATCTTTGTATTTCTTCTTGTGTTATATTAGTCAAATTTTCAAAATTAACAAATATTTCTGGATGTTCAGCTGACATTTCAGGTATGTTAGCTAGGTAGGAATAATCCACCTTACTTTTCATGATTTTATTATAAATGGAATCACGTATAGCTTTTTCTATTGATTGTTCATTTTCGATTTCATCCCGAAAACTAGTTATAGATATGCTTGAAAGCATGCTGCCATATTTAGAAATTAGGTTTAGCAATTTTTCCTGACCATATCGAGAAATATATTCGTCTATAAAACTTAGAGTGGTAGGTAAAATGTATCCCTGTTCATCTTCAAACCCAGGTACAACTAACTTTATATCAGCGTTTATAGTGTTTAACAAATTTTTATTTAATAAATATGGTATAAATTCTTTATGCTCATATAAAAACTGCGGTGTTATTTTGTTTTTATAGAATGCTTCTTTTAATATGTCGGGAGCATCAGAATTAATAAAGATTTCTGGATGGTTATTTCTGAATTCACCTTGTATCCAGTCGTAATCTGGATAATCTGTAAATATGTTGTGTTTTTTCATAATGTCTAAACAGTTTGCAAATTGTGTTAAAAAATCTTCATATGATAAATTACCATTTCTAAAATCTACACCAAAATTTGTTAATTCATCAGGATTATGCATTCTGAAATAACCGCTAAAAGCGTCTAACATTTCTAAGTCTTTTGACCACTCTCTACCTTTATGTGAAAAGAATCCAGTTTCCTTTTCGAACTTGATTATATTCTCTATATTAAGTGTATTTAGAACTAATCGCTGTCCATTATCAAGTACAAATAAAGAATCTCCATACTGTGATAGTTCGTCTATACGGCTTAGTTTTTCAACAAAGTGGAAATTCATGGATGCTAGCCACTCAGGTACATTATAAGTTGTCTGACCATTACTTATAATTTTAAATTGATCTGTCATACCATATTTTAGAAAATATAGTTTTACGGCATCAGTAAAACAACTTTCAAAATCTTTTCCAGGTTTCAAAAATTGGTTAAATTTATAAAGTTCGTCATCTTGCTGTATATGTTTAAATATATCTAAATGCATTTGTAGCAATTCTTGAAATTTACCTAAACCATAATTATCCCTAAAAAATTGTGGAATGTAAGTTCCATTATCCATAAAATTATCAATTGGAATTTTTTGAAAAGCTTCAGGATAATTAATCAAGTCTTGTACTTTTAGGCTTCTAAAGAAATATCTTTCTTTGACCTCTTCTGGTATATTAACATTTAATAAAAACAATTCCGGATTTTCGTTTACAAATAATGTTGGATAATAATATACTTGTCTTAGATTATAAGTTGAGTTAATTATTTGCTGTTTTACAAAGTCAAAGCAAGCACTTTTTAACTCTGCCACATCTAAATTTTTGATAAGCGTTAAAAAATCATCAAATGAAAGTACATTGCTGTTTTTCTTTTTAAAAAAATCGACTAGTAAAGTACGATTCATGCCTAAAATTTGCTCGACCGCATCATATTCCTGTTGAGAATAATTATATAGTTGAATACATTTGTCAAATCCTAAAGTTTTGAATATTTTATAATCATTATTGCGTCGGTTTAAGTGCTTTGTAAAATCTTTTTGCTTTATCTCTTTTGATTGTTCAGGGGATAGTTTTGTTAAATCATCAATAGTTAATGAACAACTATAATATTTGTTTTTAAATTCACTACTAAAAATGTCGGATAGAAACAATGAGCTATTCATTTGAATAGTTTGTTCATCAAATTCATTAGGATTCAAATATCTCTCTATTTTATCTAAGTTTCTAACATTACATCCTCTAAAATTACCATTGCCATAGTATTCAACTAATAAAAAATCTATATTAGCTTTAGTTTTTGAAAAGTCTGCAATATGGTTTTTGTTGGACATTATTTCCAAATCTTCCCATGCTTCATAAGGAATATCACTTAGATCATAATTCAGCAAAAGATCCTGAACTTCAAGATATTGTTTAGTAAATTCTTCCTCATGTAATTTTTCATCATAATTTTCATCATTCTTATGAGTTTCATAATAATCCTCATATTGTTTAATTATTTGACTTAATTGATTTTTAATCTGTTGAAAACGTTGTAAAGTAAGTTTTTCGACCATATATAATGCACCATCCTAATAATTCAATTATTGTGTTCTTTAAAGATAATAGCCACTATTCTATATAATTATATCATTATTTTTTGTATTCTTGTAAATATCTGAGTTTTATTGACATTATTATTTCATAGCAACTAAAAAATATAATTATTGTCATAATTTGCATTATTTTCCGTTTGTGATATAATATGAATCAACTTATTCAGGGGCAATCTTACTTTTTAATATTTAAACAAATTTATTTTTCAAATCATCAAAAATATTAAATAACATAATTCATATATCTGTTAAGTATATTTATATTTCGAGGAGAGAACATATATGATTAAGTTTAATGATGATGAACTTATATCGGCGTTACTAATTGCAGGGTTTGACAGAGTTGACGTATTTTTATTAAGAAAGGTAAAGCAAGCTTTAATTAATTCAGGACAGTTTTCGTATGTTCAAGAAAAACCATCAAAAGAATTTTTGAAAGTTGTTCCATATCGCAATGGATACTTCTATTCAGAGGGTGATTCCATATTTGATGCTATTTATCATGACCAAAACAAAACATATCTGGTAGCTGATAATTTACCTAAAAATATTCCGTTAATTAGATATGTTATATACGATATTGATTACCGCAGTATTATTGCTGATAAAGCGAGCATGTACATAACTAATGGTGGAGTAATAAATCAAGAACAGTTTAGTTTTAAAGAAATTCAAATGTTAAATCGTTATTTTGGAATTAATATTAAAAATTTTGATCAAAAAACTCGTTCAAAAAGATTATTATTTGATTTTAATAATTTATCTTCAAAAGATTTACAATTGATTATTAGTAACTACTCTAATACATTTATTGTAGATTTATTAAATGATGAAGCAGCTTCAATTGTTAAAAGAGAATGTAGTCCAAAAATTAATGAAGAAGTAGCAATAGAATTTAAAAAAAATTTTACTAATATATCTGCAATTGATGATCAATATGAGGATTTTGTATTAATTCAAATATTTAATGAATCTGTTGCAGAATCATGTAGAGTTAGAAACGAAAGTAGTAGGGAAAATGAGTAATTTACAGATTGATAAAAATCAAGCTTTAAGAAATTATATTGATAAATTATATTTTTATTCTGATAAAAGCTATGAAAAAACAAAATTAAATCTTAAAAGAATAATTAGTGGTGACAAGTCCGCAATTCTTCCTATTTACTCATTATCTACAGAAGAGCATGTATTATCCAATGATGAAACGTTTGAAGTGTTAAATCAAGCTTTACAGGATTCACTTTCACAACTAAATGATTTAGATATATTAATATATGAAACTATTGAAGCTAATAATATTCGCAGATTTAACGGTGAAATGCCTATTAGTGTCAGAAATAGATATATGGATATCAATTATTATAACTATTCAATGCTTGAATACTTAAAGGAAGAGATTGGCCCAGTTACCAATATTTTAATGATAATAAAAATAAAGTTGGCCGAAGCTAAAATAAGAAGGTCAACTATTGATTATCGACATGAAGATATTTGCACAGGTATTGATTTTTCACCTGTTTATGATATGGAGTTCAAGGAATACTATTTACCAAAATTTATTGAAAAGTATCACTTAAAAGAAAAATATGAAATGGAAGTTAGAAAGTATCGTGAGGCTCAATTAACACCTATAACATATGAACAGTTTATTTTTCAAACTATATCTTTAAAAATGGAAGTATCCAATTATCAGAGAAAACATACATCATAAAAAGGTTGCATAGCAACCTTTTTTTTATTACAATAAAAATCGTAGATATAAGAATAAAAAGTGGTTGCATTATTTAGGAGGAAGAAATGGAAAAAGGAAAAATAATTGCAATTGAGGGAATTGACTCTGTTGGTAAATCAACACAAATAAGGCTATTAAAAAAGGCCTTATTAGAAAATGGAATAAGGACTATTGATCAACATTTTCCAAACTACGAAGATTTTTCATCTACTTTTGCTAATGCATATCTAGAAAATAAGTATGCTATTGGAAAGTTTAATGAAAAGAATCGCCAAAATCCATATTTTGTTCACATGCAATTTGCAACGGACTTTAAAGAAACATGGGAAAATCATTTAAAAGCAGAATATGAAAATGGTACTGTGATTTTACTTGATAGATATGTTTTATCAGCATTCATTTACCAAGGAGCACTGCTTAAAACTTTAGAAGAAAAGAAAGCTTTTATAAAATATTTAGAAGATCTAGACTTCAATAAACTTGAATTAATGAGACCTGATTTAAATTTATTTTTAACAGCTCCATATGATGTAATTACAAGTGTGAGGGTTGAAAGAAATAATAATGACAGCACTAAACTTGATAGACATGAGGAATCTGAAGAATATATGCGCCAAGTTTATGATAATGCAAATACTATTGCAAGCATTACAGAATGCGAAATTGTAAATTGCAGTCAAGATGGAAAACTTAAGGATGAACAATCAATTCACCAAGACATTCTAACAAGAGTTAGAAAAATCATAAATAAATAGCATAAAATAAAGTTAATCAAATATAATTACAATATGAAAAGATTTTTAAAAAATAATATTGTAATTATTTGCTTAACTTTTTTTATTCCAGGAATATTTGCTATTTTTCTTAGAAACACTTTTGCAGATTTTCAGTATTTAAATAAACCACCATTTTCACCACCAGGTATTTTATTTCCAATAGTTTGGTCAATACTATATGCACTAATGAGCGCGTCTTATATAATTGTAAAAAATGAAGATGAAAACAATATGAAGTATTATTATTTTCAGCTCATAATAAATGCGTTATGGACACCACTGTTTTTTGGCTTAAAATTATACTTTATAGCTTTACTTGATTTAATAGTTTTACTAGTATCTGTAATTTATATGACCTATAAGTTTTATAAGTGTAATAAAATTACTATTTATTTACTAGTACCTTATATAGTGTGGTTACTATATGCGTTTTATTTAAACTTTTTTATATTTTTAAATAACTAATAATTTATTAAAGAAATAGGATAACTATTTCTTTTTTATTTATGTTATGTTATTCTAAAATAGATTTGAAAATTAAAAGGTGGTGCTTAAATATGCTTTTTAGTAGTTATACGGATGAACAATTAATTGAACTTGTTCATGAAAATGATGAAAATGCTAAAAGTGTTCTTTTTGAGCGTTACAAGGAAAACATTGATTTTTTAGTAAAAAAATATTCAGTACTTGCAAAATCATTGGGAATAGATTTGACGGATTTAAATCAAGAAGCTTTAGTTGGTTTTACTGATGCAATACTAAACTATGATGCAACAAAAGAAGCATCTCTTGCTACTTTTATATGTTTGTGTGTTGAAAGAAAAATCAAAAAATCTTGCGTTAAAGCTGGCACCTTAAAACATCAAGCAATGAAAGATGCTTTATCTCTTGAATATACTTATGAAGATATTGATGCATCACTTAAAGAATTAATTGAAGATATAGGTTCAGATCCACTTACAAAAATGGCTGAAGAAGAAGAGTATGTTGAATTAATTGATAACATAAAAGATGTTCTTACAGATGCAGAGTATAGTGTTTTTGAATTATTAGTTATAGGACTAAATTACCGTGATATAGCTGAGGTCCTTGATAGGGAACCAAAACAAGTTGATAATGCTATTCAAAGAATTAAAGCTAAAATAAGAAAAATTCTTCTAGAAAGAAAATAGTAAAGTATAAAAAAATGGTTGCATATTACACCTTCTTTTGTTAATATATAGGTAAGCACGAAGGTGTTTTTTTAATGGAAAAAATTATGAGGTGTTTTTGTGAAAAAAGAAACTAAAAAGAAAGTGAAAAAAAATGGCTATTTTAAAGAAGTAGGCAAAGAAATGTCTAAAGTAAAATGGCCTAGTAGAAAAGAAGTTGCTAAATATACAGTTGCAACAGTAGTATTTGTACTTATTGTTGTATTATTCTTTGTATTACTAACAATGGGAATTTCATGGATAATAGAGGGGGCTTAATCATGGAAAAAGAATGGTATGTAGTTAACACATATAGTGGACATGAAAGTAAAGTAAAAGAAAAACTTGAAATGCGTGCTGAATCAATGGGCATGCAAGATTATATATTTAGAGTAATTGTTCCTGAAACTACTGAAGTAGAAGTAAAGGATGGAGTAAAAAAAGAAAAAACTAAAAAAATGTTCCCTGGATATATTTTAGTTGAAATGATCATGACTGATGAAGCATGGCATTTAGTTAGAAATACTCCTGGTGTTACTGGACTTATAGGTTCAAGTGGACGTGGATCTAAACCAACACCACTTTTACCACAAGAAATCGACCGTGTTCTTGCTAATATGGGCTTATCTCGTCTTAATATTGAATCTGAAGTTGCAATTGGTGATGAAGTTTCAATTACTGATGGACCATTTAAAGGAATGCATGGTAAAGTTGATACAATTAACACAGAAACAAATCGTTTATCAATACTTATAGATTTATTTGGTCAAGAAACTTCTGTTGAAGTTGAATTATATCAAGTTAGTAAAAACTAAAAAATGAAAAGAAATCTTTTCATTTTTTTTTGGTTTTGATATAATTTTTTTAAGAAAGGTACGTGTGTTATGGAAGAATTAAATGAAACAAAAAAAAATAAATTAACAAAAATTATTTTATTTGCTGTAATCTCTCTTGCTCTATTAATTTGTTTAATCTTTATTATTGTTAAATTTATCAGTAGTGAAGATGAAAGTTATAAGGAAGGAGCTCAATATACAACATCATTTTTTATAAAGAATAAAAAAGGAAAGATTGCTCTTTATAATGAAAAAGGTAAAAAATTGTCTGACTTTATATATGAAAACGCGGGTACATTTTATAATGGCGTTGCATTTGTTATGAAAAAAGATGCATCTTATGCTGTTATAAATGAAAAAGGCAAAGAAGTAATTAAGTCTGATAAGTATGACACAATTTCTGATTATAATGGCTTTTTCAAAGCAAAAAAAGGAAGCACATATTACTTAATATCATCAAAAGGCGATGAAATTATAAAAGGTGATAGTTTATCAATAAATACTTATAATAAATTTTCACCATTTGCTTTAGTAAATAGTAATAAGACATTCTATCTTTATACTAATGATGGCACTAAACTTATTTCTTTTAAAGAACAAGATGGTGTTGCAAAACCTACAGTTAGTCACTTAGATAATTATGCAAGTATATTTTATGATGGTAAAACAACTGTCTTTAATTTAAAAGAAAAGAAAACTATTACAAGTATTAAAGGAAAAGATCAATACTGTGTTAATAATATTAGTAAAGACAACAAAGTTATTACTTTAAATTCTTGTACATCATGGTTTTCAACTGCTTCAAAAGCCGATAATCATGGAGTTATATACAAAGACAAATTTATTGATTTAAGTAAAAAATGTAAGAACTTTAATGTGTACGAAAATATAGTTGTTTGTTCATCTGATGAAGGAGCTTACATTCTAAAGTTTAATGGTAATAAAGTTGAATATAGTAAAAATATTCGTAGTAATGCAGCATTCTATGATTACAATAACTATGCTATAAGAAACACCAAAACTAATAAAGTTGAATTTTATAAAAATGGCAAATTAAAAGCATCTATTAAAGGCTCTTTATCTGCACTTGGAAGAATGGATAAAAACATATACCTAGTTTCAGATGATAAGGGATTTGCTTACTATAATATTAATGGTAAGAAAATTATTGATAAAAAATTCGAAAGTGCTCGTGCATTTGATAAGAATGGAAACGCTATTGTAGGAGATTCTAAACAATATTACTTAATAAATGAAAAGGGTAAAACAATATCTGATAAGTTCGCTAACATTTCTATTTCAGAAGATTACTATCTTGTTTCAAATATTATTGGAAACAAAGGTGTAATTAATAGTAAAGGTAAGAAAATTATTGATTTAACTTATTCTAACATTACCATTAAGAAGAGATATAACTCATTCTATGCAATTGCTTTAGGTGAAAACAACTTGAAAGACGTATATAACCTAGATAAAAAGAAGAAAATCTTATCTACAACAGGAGATATAACATTTACTAATAATATTATTAAAGTATCAGAAAAGAATACAAAGATATACAATTACAAAGGTAAATTAATATATAGTGAAAAATAAAAAAATCTCATTTGAGATTTTTTTATTTTATTTTATTTTCAAAAAAGGATATACATATATAAAGTATATATGAAATTAATATAAGAACGATAATGCTACTCATTACTAAAGTTAAATTAAAAACCTGTGTTCCGTAAACAATTAAATATCCAAGCCCTGCTTTACTAACTAAAAACTCTCCCATAATAACCCCGATTAAAGTCATAGAAATATTTATTTTTAAACTGCTTATTATTACGGATAATCCAGATGGAATTATAAGATATTTATATTTGCTGATTTTATCTGCGTTCAGAGAGTTTAAATAACTTTCAAGATTCTTATTTGTATTTGTAAACGCGTTATAAATTGAAAGTATATTCAAAATTAGTGTTATTGAAAGTGACATGATAATAATACTTTTGATACCTGCACCAAACAAGATGATTATTAGTGGTCCAATTGCAACTTTAGGTGTTGAATTTATTATTGTTAACAAGGGTTCAAATATATCAAAGAGTATTTTAAACTCATAAAAGATTACTGCAATTATAAAACTAGTAATAATAGATAGGATAAAAGAAATAATGATTTCTTTTAACGTTATATAAATATGATGTAATAAGTTTCCGTTATAAATCATATCTTTAAGACAGTTAAAAATCTTTGAAGGCGATGAGAATATGAAACTGTTAATAATTTCTTTTCGTGAA
>Ga0247610_10008688_pt1 | contig 10313 bp, 16 predicted proteins | sample 174DNAGHGhighgp2_FD_193483 | JGI IMG/M metagenome (GOLD analysis project Ga0247610, IMG submission 193483) | Sheep rumen microbial communities from Palmerston North, Manawatu-Wanganui, New Zealand - 1742 DNA GHGhigh gp2 | ecosystem: Host-associated > Mammals > Digestive system > Stomach > Rumen... | reverse complement strand
TGGAGTGTTCCACCATTTCTTCCCTGAAGCAAAGAGTGTCTGGAATCTTCCCATGGGAGATCTGACCAATCCGGCAATGACCACATAATCCATAACACCCGGATCGTCATCCATATAATGAAGCAGTGACAGATCCACATTCCTGCTTTCATAGAATTTCCTAAGCATCGGTGCCACTTCTGTACCGATCCAGGTTCCGTCCATCTTTACGGTCACTCCGAGGGAATCCAGAACAGTAGCTGCGGTTCCTGTCTCCCCTCCGGGCAGGAAATACTTCTCACCTATCTCCGAATACTCGTCCGGTCTCAGGAATCCGTCCTTCAGCAGGAATGAGTGTGTTCCCAGTATCTGTCCGAACAGATAAACATCAGATCTCTGCGCCATATTATTCTCCTCCATATATCAGATCTAATAAAGATCGGAAAAACTCATCTGCGAGTATTTCTCCGGAAATTCCTGCATGAATTTAAAGCAATCATCCGGAGAAGAAAGCATACCCTCCGCCCTGCATATCCTTTGAAATATCATTTTTAATTCCCTGGCATACGGGCTGGGAACATCATATGCATTGCCGTAACGCTTGATATATCTGTCCCTGATCCCCGGGAAATGCTTATCCAGTGCCGCATAATAATATTCCCTGTCTCCGTCCCTGAGAGTAAGGCCCATTCCAAAATCAATGACTCCCTTTACTCCGACGCGTGCACATTCATTCAGGATGGATGTGATGTTTTCCTCCGTATCGTTAATGAAGGGAAGGATCGGAGTCATCCATACCACTGTGGGGATCCCTCTTTTGTGCATCTCCTCCAGCACTTCGATCCTTCGCTTTGTATTGCAGACATTAGGTTCAAGTATCCTGCACAGATCGTCATCATATGTAGTGAGGGTCATTTGAACAACGCATTTTGCCGAGCGGTTTATCTCATCCAGAATATCTATATCCCTGAGGATCAGATCCGATTTGGTCAGGATCGCCAAACCGAACCCATACCTTTCGATGATCTCAAGACACTTCCTGGTCAGTCCGAGGCTCTCCTCACAGTGCATATATGGGTCGGACATTGATCCGGTTCCTATCATGCATTTCTGTCTCTTGGATCTCAGAGCTTTTTCAAGCAGTTCCGGTGCGTTCCGCTTTACCTCTATATCCTCAAACGGATGCGTAAACTGATAGCACTTACTCCTGCTGTCGCAATAAATGCAGCCGTGAGAACAACCACGGTATATGTTCATTCCGAAGTGACCGCCGCTGCCTGTCAGTATTCCCTTCGCATCCACAAAGTGCATGCTGCTTCCTCCCACTGATCCTATTATTATGCAGAGTACTCCGTCCAGTAAAGAAAACATCCTTTTAAAATCTTCAAAGTCCGTTGCCGTCGGGAAGATTTATATCAAGAAGAACAAGATCCGGAGGCGATAGGAATATCTGCTCTCCGGCCTCTTTCACGCTCTCACAGGATACAATATTTCTTCCTTCGCTTTTAAGTGCTTTGCAAAGCCCGCTGTTTAAGTCTTTGTCGTCTTCCACGATCACTATCTGAACTGTTTTACCCATTTATTACAATGCCCTTCCGGTATGTTTCCTATACCGTTATTTCTATCAGATTTCCCTCTATCCCGACGATGCAGCTTTCATAATAACCGTCGCCGGTCACCCGATCTTCCTCCAAGATACCTGACAAAGAATTCCCGGGCTTTTTCTATATCGTTGACATACATTGCGATATGCTCGATCTTCATACTGTTTTCTCCGAATGAACAATCCACTGAAACCTGCTCAGATCAACCCTGCCGTCAGTAACTTCAATGCCCTCCGCTTCCAAAAGCTTTGCCTGCGCACCGGCCCCTCCAAAGGCGAACTCACCTGACAATTCTCCCTTTGCATTAACAACACGGAAACATGGAATATTGTCCGGATCGGGATTTTTGTGAAGCGCATTGCCCACGGCGCGGGCCATTTTCCTGTCACCTGCAAGCTCCGCCACCTGGGAATATGTTGCAACATGACCATACGGTATCTTTTTTACTGCTTCATAAATTCTCTTTGACGGACAGTCGCTGACAAGATCGTAGCTCTCGGCGATCATCAGCTTAATATCCTTATCCGGAATGCTCCCGTCAAGAATGATGGTATTCCAGTGGTCCTTGTTCTGATGATATCCGGGGATCACGGATCTGTAGATATTTCTCCAGAAATATGCCTTCTCAGGATCTGCTTTTACATTAAGATTGATATAGCCGTCTCTTTCATATGTCCAAAGGAACGCCTTCTTATTTCCGCCATAACGGACAAGCTGCCAGTTCTGATCCCGGAATGGAGCTTCCTGATAAGTATCCGGAAAAGAAAGCCCGTATCTCAATGCTTCTTTTCTTGTTTTCATTACAGTACGATAAACCTCTTTTCTCCTGAAAAACAGTTTAAACTATTTCTTTTCTGATCAGTTACGCATCATTATCCCGGTCAGCTGTTCGACCATTTTCCAGCCAAACCCGTTTTTGATCAGGCTTTCTTTTGCGGGACGAAATCCCAGATCGTAATAAATCTTACAAGCCAGCCAGGTATTGGTCTGTGTGTGTATCTTAACACTGCTGTACCCAAGCTTCTTCAGTACATTCAAAGTAAATGTGATGAGAGGCTTGGACAGCCCCATTCCCTGATATTCCCTTTTTATTCCAACCCAGTGAAGCTGGCCTTCACCCGGCTTTCCATTTCCGTGAATATCATAGAACGCCGTTGCGGTGGCTACTTTATTGCCTAAGCCGTCTTCAATAAAGAACATTCTTTCAGGAAGCTGCGATTCGGCATTTCCGTAATACCTGCTCCAGCACTCTTCACCGTGATCCCTGCTCAGGATCTCCTTTGCGGATAATTCGATATCTATCCAGGCATCCTTATCCCCGGTTCTGTATGAAACAAAACGGTATCCTTCCGGCAGCTCAAACTGCGTAATACCGGAAAGACTGCCTTCAAACACCAGATCAATATAGCACAGGTTGTCGTCATGAGTTTCGTATTTTTTCGGATCCGGTGCGGGCAGATCATTCAAAACTTCACAGATCTCTTCTTCAATGGATGACAGGTATTTTATCCTGTTAATTGTATTCTGAGTTTCCGTTTCACCGAGCTTTATTTCCTCCGCATCGGAACTAACCATCCCGAGGGCGCGTCTTATGTTGTATTCAAGCCACCCGATCCAGGTATATGCGATCCCGAATAATCCGTCATACGATCTGAATCCGTTGTCATAAGCCAGCAGATAACCCCTGAAAAATTCTTTCAGATTTTCCCTGCTGAAAGACCCGGTAACGGTTCCCGACCACTGCAGCGCCAGATTTAAGCAGGATGATATGGGATTGCCGTATTCAAGGCATTCAAGATCGATAATGTGTGCCTCTCCGTCATGCCACATAATATTCTTGGGATCCATATCATCATTGCAGATCGCACTCATGGACGGAAGTCTTTTACGGGCTTCATTCAGGCTCTTCTGTGCCTTTTCAAGCAGTAAGATATCAGTCTCAAGTACGGATGCTATAGCGCTTTCTTTTTTCAAAGCATATTCATAAAGCGCGGCAAAATCCACACTGCTCATCTCGGCCTGCGCTGATTCCGTATTATGGGCATCTATTCCATGGATCCTTCCCAGCAATGAACCCGCTGTAAAACACTGCTCTCCCGTAATCTCTCTTAAATCCGTGATCCTGCCTTCCTGCCAGGGGTATATGTAATAATACCCACCGTTTATATGCATCATCTTCTTATCATCAAATGATAATGCCGCAACGACAGGAAGCCCGTTATCTTCCAGAATGCTCTCAAGCTTTTCGGCTTCGGCATAATTACTCATCGCATCAGGACGGCTCATTACTTCCGGATTCAGATGCTTTACAGCATAAGTTCCGGAGGATGTCCGCACCTTGAACATCCTGTGCATGAATCCTCCGGACACCGGGATCATCTCTCCTTCAATTGTCCCCAATCCGCATTGATCGATCAATGCATGTATGTTGTCCATATTCAATGATTCTTTAACGATGCCTTGTAAACAGAGTTTCCTGCAGCGATACGCATTTGTCCGCAAGACAGACGATCCATTCTTCCTTCGCTTTCGGGAGACTTCTTAAGGTGAGCGGCCACATATGGCAGGAGATCACCCTTTTAGTCCTTTCATCCAGATCAAAATATTTACCGGCATTTTTACATGCATCCCTTGCATGTGTAAAACCATGGGGAAGACGTTCTTCTTTCTTATGGTCATGCCAGTCATAGAGATAAAAATCGTGCAGAAGCGCTCCGACCAAAAGCACGTTCAGATCGGAGTGAAGCGACAGCTTCTTATCGATCTTGTAGCTTAACTGCGCAACATTGTTACAGTGTTCATATGTAGAAACGGTTCCATGCTGTATGTACCGTTTCATTTCCTGTACTTTACTGTCCGATATATAATCAGACAGTATCTTCATTACTTCCGTATCTTCTATCATCGCCTTTTAATACTCCCCACCTGACAGATTATATTATTATCCCGTACATCTGTAATTTCCTCTTCGCCGGACAAGTCTCTTTTTACGGCATAGGGAGATTTTTCAAAAAACTCCAACATAAGCGGAAACCACATTTCATTCCTATTATCAGAGCGTTCTTTTCTTATCACCCCGATGCTGTCGGAAAGCTCCCTGAAATCCTTCGATATAATAATTCATAAATACCTTTCCTGTTGATCTTCCCGTTATGATATATGATCATATCGCACAGATCATATACACATCCGCTTCCTCTCCTTCAAAAACGAAGCTCCTGATGTATTTTCCTCCGTTTTTTACGATCGTCTTTACGGATGCTTCATTTGATCTCTCCACTGAAAGCTGGACTTTATCCATTCCGATCTCACCGGCTCGTACCAGGATAAGCCTGAGCATTTCAGTCGCGTATCCCTTTCGCCTCTCGGTAGGTCTTACACTGTAACCGCAGTTGCCGAAATCCTTAAGGAAATCATTAAGTTCATGACGAAGATCTATAATGCCGACGATCCTGTTATTGTCATCAAATGCAAAATACGTATCGGTAACTACCCATAACGGGTTGACCGTATCCGAAGAAGTGTTATCTGTTACAGATCTCAGCCATTCATCATACGATTCCATCCGGTCAAGCAGTTCGCTTCCGTTTATGGTCATCTCACCGTTTTCCGTAAATTCACGCTTAAAGTCTTCCGCTTCGGATCTATCTTCTATTGTCGGTACTTTCAATGTTATCATATCCGTCATTCTTCCAGCTGTTTCCTTATATGATCGGTAACAGAGCGAATAGTCTTAGGCTTCATGGATATTATCCTGCTCCACATTCGTACTCCCTGATACGAGTAAAGGATCACATTTACGATCTCTTCAACGTTAACCTCACGGAATTCTCCGCGCTTTATTCCATATCGGATAAGCCTTTTCCATTTCTCTTCGGCGTTCCGGTTAAGCCTCTCTGTCACATCGGAATCTACCGTTTCCGCATACTCATATATGGCAATGCTTAATGAATCCTCAGGATGTTTCATTTCCTCTTCCATGGCGATAAGTGCCGTTTCCAGGATCTTAACGGCGGAAGTCCCGTTTTCGATCTCATTCCGAAAATCTGTCTCACTCTTTTCCGTGATCTTTTCGAGAACTGCCTCGAACAGTTCATCCGTACCGGAAAAATGACTGTACAAGCCACCGCGGCTCATGCCCGCAGCTTCACAAACATCCTTCATGGTAACCTGCTTAAATCCTTTATGGGCAAAAAGCTCATAGGATGATTCAATGATCGTTTCTCTTGTTTTTTCTCTTTTGGTAGCCATAGTCATTTTCTTTCCGATATTCGACACGGGTGTCGATTACGATTTTAGACACAGGTGTCGAATTTGTCAATATATCTGTCAGTATAAAAAATACCCCTTCCCCGGTTTCCCGGAAAAGGGGCACTTACATTAAGTCATTCAACAGGAAAACATGCTTCCGTAACGAATTCCTCCGGATTTGGTGTCTGACCGGGGCCTACATGATAGATGTTAAACATAGGTCCGTTCATCTTGTATCCGTTAGCCTTTATCCATGATACCACGGTTGCGTAAGCATCACCCATCTGATCATAGCTGCCGTTGACAATGCAGCTTGCCACCTTGACTGCGGGAAGTGTTTTGAACTTCACATGTTCGGTATCACTATACTTACCCTTTACCGACATGGATACGATGATCTCAACATTTTCCTCTTTGAACTCATCATCAAGGAATTCCGCGATCGCGTAGCAGGGATCGGCGGGGATCAGCGGTTCCTTGCACTCTGCCATCATGCCCCATGCCATTCCCTCATCCTCATAGTGGGGGACTGTCATATGTACTGTTGCTGCATACCTCTCGGGTATTGTCTTTACTGTTACATCAAAACTCATTTTTTGCTCCCTTCTCAGCCTGTTTCTGGCTGTGTCCAGAAGCATCAGTTTATACTCCGTTTCCTTCGCCTGTTTGGACAGCTCCTCCTGCCTGGCAGTCAGATAATCATCAAGCTTTTCATTGTCATCATATATTTCAAGAATACGCACGATATCCGCAAGAGCGAATCCCATATCCTTCAGTGCGGTGATCCTTGCAACGATAAAAAGCTGATCCTCCCGGTAATAACGGTATCCCGTAAAGTCATCTGTCTCAGCCGGCTTAAGCAGACCGATATCATCGTAGTGGCGAAGCATTCTGATGCTGACTCTGGATAATTTTGAAAAATCTCCGATCTTAAGCATTTAGTCTACCTCCATGGATATGTATTTCCTGAGCTCACCTCAACGATAATCCCTCACATAATGTGAGAGTCAACAACATTTTTTGATGCTTCACCGGTCTGTCACCGTACGGTGCATCAGTACCTACCTGTGAATATATAATCTTGTCTGCTCTGGCTCATCATCTCCCTGAGCCATACAGAAGAACTCCCATCCATAGCGTTCGTAAAATCCGATGTGATCCGTAACGAGATAAAGCGGTGATATTCCCTTTTCACTCATGTCCCTGACTGCAAGATCAAGAAGATTACCTGCTATTCTCTGCCCACGATGAGCTTCTTCAGTATATACAGCACACACATTGGGAGTGAGATCCTTTCTGTCGTGAAAATCATTATCTATGACTCCCAGTCCACCTACGATCTTATCTCCGAGCATACACAGATACCAGCCGTTTTCCGTATTTCCGTCAAGGTAATCTGTCATGCATTCAAGATAAGACTGCGTAGGCACTCCCCACTTTTCGTGGAACCAGTTTGCTGCCATATCCTTTAATTCAGGTTTTTCTCTCAATTTAAAATATTTGTATTCCGTGTTGGCATTCATCTTTTTATCCTCGCGTATGTTCCTCTGCCGGATTTAGTTTTTCAAGTATATTCAATGCTTCCTTATGATCCTGTCCGAGAATTTCCTGCACTTTCTGAAAATCATATTTCTCATGCATCCTTGTCTGAACCTTCAGAAACGCTTTTTTCCCATATTTTCTGACAAACAAAGACTGTGCCCTTGCCGCAGCTGCTCCGTCATTGGAAGGCACAAAGAAGCCTTTCTCACAGGTTTCAAGTTCACTGCATTCGTAGCATCCGTCTATATTCCTTTCTTTACAACACTTAACATTAGGACATATCCTGCCTTCGGAACAGGTTGCAAATGAACAGACATTGTATACGGTCCTGCATCCTCCGCACCACTCACTGAGGAAACAATGATCACAGGACAGACCGCAGATCGCAACGGGATCCGCACCCTTTCTGGCAATCTTGCAAAGGCGGTTCTTGATGCGGAGCATCGCTTCGACATGCATGATCCAGTGCCTTGAAAACTGCATCTGAATGAGCCCTTTTATGTCCTTGCCGCACCAGTAATCGATCAGCCAGAATGCCTCTTCATCGTCACTGACGCATTTGCTTTCTCTCAGCTTTTCTTTTGTTTCTTCCGTAAACTTCCGCTTCAGATCCTTATACTGCAATTGCGAAAGGATCCGGTCACTTGAATTCTTTACCTCCAGCGCATAGAGATAGAGTTCTCTCACGTTCAGCTTTTTTGAAAACTCCGTTATTTCTACACCTCTCAGTTCATTCGCTGTCGTTATGATCGGTGAAGCAGTGGCTTTAAGATGATCCTCCCGGAAAAGGATCTGTTCATCCTCTGCTATCATCTCATGGGCCACAATATCCTCTATCCTGAAAATATGCCATATAGAAAAGGCCAGCGTAGTGCTGTGATATCCCTTTGCACCTGCGAAGGGCATTTGATAAAAAGCTTTCTCGGGATACCCTTCCACGATCCAGGTAATCTACTGAAATAATTCTTCCCTGAGCTCAGTCAATTTTTGAATGGCATCCTTAAATGTTGCTTCTTTTGTCAAAAGCTGCTGTATCTCTTTATTCTTTTCCGACCAACTCTTATCCATTATCCGTCTCTCCCGGTTATTCCCTGATCACCGCGCCCTGCCTTGCGGATTTCCGATACTCTGTAACCGCCTTCTTCATATATCCTCTTAGGTGTTTCTCCGTCCGGCCATATATTGACATTATCAATATTATTTTGCCTGCACCATTCCACATAATTATAAAACAGAGCACGACCGACACCTTTTTGTCGGTGCTTTTTGGATACTATAAGGTAATCCAGTGTTTTCTTCGCAACCTTGATCTCCCACGGTTCTTCCGCTTCTATGAAGACGTTCTCTGTCCCGTCACTCCACTCGGATTCTTTTCTGACCATAATATCCGGATCGGGAGTTATCCTGTTTTCGTCCGATCGGAGCATATATTCCTGGTCTTCGATCCAGCTTCTTGTCCTTGCTTTATCAAATGGTGCGGGATAATGCTGCATTGTTTCGGCATCCGACATTATTTCAAACAATGCGTCAAGATCATCCATTGTGTACTCTCTGAGCAGGAGTCTTTCTGTTTATGGTATACACATCCCACAACTCGCTCATATGTTACAAGCTTCCTATGTCCAGGCTTTCCTGCATATCTATCCATGATACCTGCGGCACTTCATGTACGCTGTCTCCATCCCTGTAATTTCCGATTAAAAACGGGGAAGCCGGATCATGTAATCTGTTCTGCGAATAAATTACCTCCGGTTCTGCATTTGCATAGCAGTATTTACAGAGATGAAGGCAGGTATTGTATGCACCTATATCACAGGACAGATAGCAGGCACATTCAGTTCTGGCACCTTTCTTCTTTGGTGCTGCAAGTCTTTTCCCGATCGCCCTTTCATAATCGCTGATCTTCATACAACCGCTGCAATCAGCTCCGTACTGCGCCAGTTCATCTCCTTCCGCGCAGGGCTTAACGGTCATATCGCATTCAGTCGCAATCTTTATGATCTCTTTCCCAAGCTTATATCTGTCAGTCTTTGAAACTGCCCTTGCCTCCGGAAAATTCTTTCTGACTTTTGGATACAGATCGATAAAACTGATAACCACCGTTTTAGTATATCCTTTCAAACTTTCCGCAATCTGTCTGAATGCGTGCAACTGGTACTCTGAAGTATATTTGTCCGATAAAAAAATAGGATCATACCTCCATCCAATGGATTGCACACCTACCATATCCGACAGTTTTTTAAAATCCTCTATCAATCGATGTTTATCCGGAACATTTGGCTCGATATCCCGTCCATACGGCGTGATCGTCACAAACCAGTACTGGCCGAAATCCTTTATCAGATCCATATACGGAAACATAGGTGCAGGATTCTTTGTGCAGAACCCTATCACATCGACTACAGACGGATCCAGCCTGTATCTGCTCACCTGATTCGGATTATAGGGATTGCGAACACATACAAAGCCTTCCTTTATCCTGCCGGCAAACCACTCGGCGTAAAAAGCCGGTATATCTGTTCTTTGCCCTGTATTAATGATCATATCTCTACTTCTTCTTTACCGGAATCTAGATTGCAGCGTGATAATCCGATGCACTCGGGTCTCCGTCTCCATACCACTCAATGTTCACGCGGCCCGGAAATTCAAAGTCAGGGTTACGTTCCTTGAAAGATTCGGTATGATCACACATACACAGGAGGCTACAATCTGACCATCAATTTCATTCACGATCAGATGATGATTAGGATCTTCAAGAATCTGTTCCCATGCTTTCTCAAGATGGTTATTCATTTCCGGAATGCTGTCTTCATGTAAATACAGATACAATTCAAGCAACTCAGCTAAATCTTCTCTTTTCGCTTCACGTATCATAGTGTATACAACTCCCCCATAAAATACTGTTCCTGAAAACCGATGGCCTCCAGAATGTCCTCT
>Ga0247610_10008686_pt1 | contig 10314 bp, 9 predicted proteins | sample 174DNAGHGhighgp2_FD_193483 | JGI IMG/M metagenome (GOLD analysis project Ga0247610, IMG submission 193483) | Sheep rumen microbial communities from Palmerston North, Manawatu-Wanganui, New Zealand - 1742 DNA GHGhigh gp2 | ecosystem: Host-associated > Mammals > Digestive system > Stomach > Rumen ... | reverse complement strand
GTAATGGGCGACCCCTTCAGGGTCGATGTTCCCCTTTTTGTCCCTATCCGGGGGTACTGCGCACCCCCGGTTATTGAGAGGAGACGCTTCCAGCGTCTTGGTGGTACGATTGCGGATAATCATTAAAAAGTTTTAGCGGACAGCAATACTTCCTTTTCTTTTGTCGTTCAAGGAAATTCCGTTGCCACTCCGGAGTTCGGTCTTCGTCTCCGGCTGACGTGGCACACGTCCTGAGGTATGTACTACGCTGCCGTCACGGGTTGTGCGTTGAGGCGTATGAGCAGATACGCCACGGCCGCAACAAGTGCAATGATGACTACGATGGCCACCACGCCGAGTGCGCAGCCTACGGGTCCGCATCCTGCCTGCTCCTGCTGCCCTCCGGCCGTTGTCTGTGGGTCAGGGGTGGTGGCACCCTCTACGACGGTGCCATCTGTCTGTGTGACATCCTGCTGTCTCTCAGCCTCGGCAATGGCCTCGTCGAGACTGATGCGTTTGTTGGCGGAGGCGGACTTGGCAGAGGCGTCGGCCTGACTGCCGCCCCGGCCCTTCGTAGCTCCACCCCGACCCTTCGTGGCGGCACCGGCAGCCGAGCCGCCGATGCCGAGCCATCCGAGGAGGTTGAGCTTTCTCCACGTGACGAGACGTTTGCTGTAGCCCATGCCCTTGCCCAGACTCACGTTGACGTTGACGCCTGTGGAGCCGATGTTGAGCGTCTTGCCCTTGGGACCTATGGTGAGGCTCACACCGCTCTTGCCGACGTTGGCGGTCAACCACGGCAGCACCTTGATGCGCTTGCTGAATCGTACTCCCATGGCGTCAGAGGCTTTCGAGCATGCGTTTCAGCACCACCTGAGCCGATATCTCGCGGTTGGCGGCCTCGGGGATGACGAGCGAGCGCTGCCCCTCGATGACATCGTCGGTGACAATCATGTTGCGTCGCACCGGCAGGCAGTGCATGAAGCGGGCATCGTGGGTCACGGCCATCTGGCGTGCACTGACCGTCCACTGCATCATGGTGTGGTAGTCGTCGAGCACTGTGCCATAGGCATCGGGGCGCGTCACACCGGGGCAGCTCCAGTTCTTGGCATACACGAAGTCGGCACCCTCGAAGGCACGCATCTGGTCGTACTCCACACGGGCAGTGCCGACGAACTGCGGGTCGAGCTCGTAGCCCTCGGGATGCGTGACGACAAAGTCAACGTCGGCGGCCAGCATCCACTCGGCAAACGAGTTGGGCACGGCCTGGGGCAGCGCCTTGGGATGCGGCGCCCACGACAGCACCACCTTGGGGCGTGCCACCGTCTTGTGCTCCTCAATGGTGATGAGGTCGGCAAAGGCCTGGAGGGGGTGCACGATGGCACTCTCCATGAAGAAGACGGGCCGGCCGGAGTAGCGTATGAACTGGTTGAGGATGCGCTCCTCGTAGTCGTCCTCGCGGCTCTCGAAGCGTGCGAAGGAGCGCACGCCGATGATGTCGCAGTAGGATGCCATGACGGGAATGGCCTCGAGCAGGTGCTCGCTCTTGTCGCCGTCCATGATGACGCCGCGCTCGGTCTCCAGTTTCCATGCGCCCTGGTTGACGTCGAGCACGATGACGTTCATGCCCAGGTTCATGGCTGCCTTCTGGGTGGAGAGTCGTGTGCGCAGCGAGTTGTTGAAGAAGATGAGCAGCGCGGTCTTGTTCTTGCCGAGGTGCTGCCATCGGAAGCGGTCGCGCTTGACGTCCTGCGCTTCGGCCAGTGCGACGCTGAGGTCGCCGATGTCTTGTACGTGTTGGAAGATTCTCATAGGTCGGTGAGCCCACTGCCCTACCCCACCCCGGCGAGACGCGTGCGCCGGTGCCGTATGTCGGGGTGTATAAGCAGGGGCATTGTTTTTATATGGGGTTGATAATAACAGGACACGCCATAACAGGCCGTGTGCAGTGTGTCACGGCCGCGTCTGGCCGTTGCCTCTGATGAGCCACTTGTAGGTCGTTATCTCCTCGAGTGCCATCGGTCCGCGTGCGTGCAGTTTCTGTGTGGAGATGCCTATCTCGGCTCCGAGGCCGAACTGCGCCCCGTCGGTGAAGCTGGTGGGCGCGTTGTGATAGACGCAGGCGGCGTCCGTCTCGGCGAGGAAGCGTCGTGCCGCCCCGGCGTTCTCGGTGATGATGGCTTCGCTGTGTCCGCTGCCATAGCGGCGTATGTGAGCGAGAGCCTCGTCGAGGTCTCCCACGGTGCGGAGGGCGAGCTTATAGTCCATGAACTCCGTGCCGAAATGCTCTGGCGCGGCGTGCTGCAGGTAGGGGTACCGGCCGTCGAGGGCATCGTAGGCCTCGTCGTCGGCAAAGATGATGACATGATGTGCCTCCATCGGCGAGACGAGTGCGGCGAGGTCGCCGAGCCGCGAGCGGTTGACGATGAGGCAGTCGAGTGCGTTGCACACGCTGACACGCCGCGTCTTGGCGTTGCAGACGATGGCGCGGCCTTTGTCGAGGTCGCCCTCGGCATCGAAGTATGTGTTGACGACTCCGGCTCCCGTCTCTATGACCGGCACACGCGCGTTCTCGCGGACGAAGTTGATGAGCCGCGAGCTACCGCGAGGGATGATGACATCGATGTCGCCATGGGCATTGAGCAGCTCGGCAGTGGCCTCATGGCTCGTGAGAAGCATGGCAGTGGCCTCTGGCAGGCCGTGGCTACGCAGCACATCGTGTATGAGGTCCATGATGGCCTCGCAGCTCTCCCTGGCGTCGCTGCCACCCTTCAGCACACATGCCGAACCAGCCTTCAGACACAGCGCGAAGCAGTCGAAACACACGTTAGGACGTGCCTCGAAGATGATGCCGATGACGCCGAAAGGCACGCTCACCCGCGTGAGCTCGAGGCCGTTGGGCAGGATGGTGTGCTTCAGCTCGCGACCTAACGGCGAGGGCAGGGCCGCCACGTGGCGCAGGTCGGCAGCTATGGCACGCAGGCGTGCTTCGGTGAGCATGAGGCGGTCGTACATGGGGCTTGCTGTGTCCATGCGGCCGAGGTCGCGACTGTTGGCAGCGAGCAGGGCGGCGATGGCAGCCTCCGTGGCATCGGCCAAGTCGAGCAGCACGGCATTGATGTCTTCGGGGGTCATGGCAGCCAGTGTGCGGCTGGCATCGCGTGTCGGGGTGAAGTTGGTGGGCATGGTGTGTGGCGTGTTATTCTGTGATGAACTCTGTGTGCGGCGTGGCGGCAGGGTCGTCGATGAGCCTTACGAGTATGTCGTCGCGCTTGCCGTTGGCGATGAGCACCGGAATGCCGGAAGCCTGCACCCGACATGCCGTAGTGTATTTCGACGACATGCCGCCTCGCCCGAAGGCGCTGTGTTCGGCCTTTATGCAGCCCGACAGGTCGTCGCCGGGGCGTATGGTGGTGATGAGCTCGGAGGACGGGTCGCCGGGGTCGCCGGTGTATATGCCGTCGATATTGCTCAGGATGATGAGCTTCTGGCATCCCATGAGGCGTGCAATGAGTCCCGAGAGCTCATCGTTGTCGGTGAACATCAGCTCGGTGATGCACACGGTGTCGTTCTCGTTAACGATGGGCAGCACGCCGTGTGCCAACATGGCGGCCATGCACTGGTGCTGGTTTTGCAGGGGTTCGTCGGCGAGGAAGTTGTCCTTTGTCGTGAGCACTTGCCCGACATGGATGTTATGGTCGCGGAACAGCTCGACATAGCGTCCCATGAGTTTTGCCTGACCCACGGCAGAGAAGAGCTGCCGCTGTTCCACGCTGTCCATCGTGTCCACCTCTTCGGCAGGAAGGCGCATCTCGCTGCGTCCGCTCGCCACGGCTCCCGATGATATCAGTATTACCTCTATGCCGCGCTGGCGCAGGATGGCAATTTGATCGACGAGTGCCGACATACGCGTAAAATCCAACGTGCCGTCCCGCCGGGTCAGCACGTTGGAGCCTATCTTGATAGCTATTAACATGGCTGGATGTCAGAGGAGGATGTCGTATTCTTTTGTCTGCCAAGCGAGTGCCGAGGCGTAGAGTATGCTGGCTTCGTCGCCGCGCAACGTTGAGAGATAGACCTTTGTGCTCCACTTCAAAGCGTCGAACATGTTCTCGTTGAGTCCTTCGAGAATCGACTCTATCATGTGCTTTCCGCAGAGTGAGTTTACTTCTCCCACGAGCACGAAGGCCTCGGGGCTGACCAGCGACGCCCATGCCGTCATGGCATGTCCCAGAGTATTGCCCGTCTTGTGCAGTGCCTGCAGCGCTATGGGATCGCCCTCATCGGCGCAGCGTGCGATGTCCTCTACGGTAAGGGCCTTGGGGGCTATGTCGCGCAATGGCGACGGCGTGTCAGTGGCCTGCATAATCTCGAGGGTGGTCTGCACGATGCCTCGGCGGCTGACATAGCTCTCCAGACAACCCACCTTACCGCAAGTGCATGGCCGTCCGTCGGGATATAGCGTGACGTGTCCCACCTCGCCGACACGGCCTTTGTGGCCCATGAAGATGAGCCCGTTGAGCACTATGCCAGCACCCATGCCGCCGTTGACGAGCACACAGATAAAATCTTTAAGGCCTCTTGCTGCACCGTATGCCATCTCGCCCATGGCCGCCACCGTGCAGTCGTTGGCCAGCGAGACGGCAATGCCGAGCCTGCCTTGGAACATGCTGGCGAGCGATATGTTACCCTTCCAGGAAAGGTTGGCAGCGTTCTCTATGCGTTGCGTGATGTTGTTGCCGCTTGCGGCACCGATACCCATAGCCTTTATGTTGCCCCAACCGCCTACTTTTTCCACCATGGGCTGCAGACGGTCGCAGATGTCGAAGACAAACGATGTGGGGTCTGGGTAGTCTGTCGTGTGAACACAGTCCTTAGCCAAAATGTTGCCAAGTGCATCCACGATGCCGAAGACAGTAGTGCTCTCGCGTAGCCCTAAGCCAATAACGTAGGGTCGGAGTGTAGTCATTTTGTGCAGTTCGAGTTCGTCCATTGGTATTTGGTATAAAGATTTTATTTGTGCTACAAAAGTACTACTTTTTATGCTAAGGAATGCAACGACGAGTGTTAAAAGATGTTTATTTGGGCAAAGAAGCCAGTAATCCGCGTATTACAGCAGACGTAAAACCAGCATCTTCCATGGCGTTAAGGCCGCGGATGGTGAGGCCTCCGGGTGTCGTGACCTTGTCGATTTCAGTTTCGGCATGTGCGCCGTCGGCATCGAGCAACGTTGCCGCGCCGCGCAGTGTCTGTGCCACGATGTGCTGTGCATCGCAGGCTCTGAATCCCAGCTGCACGCCTCCCTCGGTGGCAGCGCGCACATATCTAAGGGCATAGGCTATGCCGCATGATGCCAGTGCCGTGGCGGCAGGCAAATGAGCCTCGTCGGTGAGCATGGTATGCCCCATGGTGTCGAAGATGGCTTTGACGGCGGCCGTGGTGGCATCGTCGGCGCGCACAGGCACGAGAAACGTCATCGATGCCATGTGTGCGATGGCAGTGTTGGGTATCGCCGTGAGGATTTGCGGTCCTTCGCCTGCCCAGCGGCACAGCAGTTCGCCAGCCGTCGCTGCTGCCACGGAGACTATCGTCTTGCCGCTCAGGCGTAGGTTGGACTTCAGCTCGGCGAGGACGCTCTCTACGAGCCACGGCTTCACGGCAAGGATGATGATGTCGGCGTCGCGTGCGGCAACGCAGTTGTCGGTAGTGACGCTTGCACCTGCGGCAACGAAGCGTGACAGCTTGCCCTCGCTGCGGTTGCTGACGGTGACGTCATGCCCGCCCACACTGAGCAGGGCATCGGCTATGGCGCCGCCCATATTGCCGGCGCCGATGATGGTAATGTTCATTTCTGCTTGTCTTTGTTTCGGATTTCCACGCGTCGTATCTTGCCGCTGATGGTCTTGGGCAACTCATCGACGAACTCGATGATGCGCGGGTATTTGTATGGTGCCGTCTCGCGCTTGACATGCTGCTGCAGCTCCTTGACGAGGGCATCGCCAGCCTTGTCCTTCCACTCGCGCCCCAGCACCACGGTGGCCTTCACCACCATGCCGCGCACGTCGTCGGGCACGCCCGTGATGGCACACTCCACCACGGCGGGGTGGGTCATCAGCGCCGACTCCACCTCGAAGGGGCCTATGCGGTAGCCGCTGGACTTGATGACATCGTCGATGCGGCCCTCAAACCAGTAGTAGCCGTCCTCGTCGCGCCAAGCCATGTCGCCCGTGTGGTAGAGGCCGTCGTGCCAGGCCTGGCGCGTCAGCTCCTCGTCGCGGTAGTAGCCCTTGAAGAGACCCACTGGCTTGCGGCCGCCGTCGGCACGGATCACGATCTCGCCCTTCTCACCGTCCTCGCAGCGTGTGCCGTCGGCCTTGATGAGGTCCACCTCATACTGAGCGTTGGGCATGCCCATGGAGCCGGGCTTGGGCTTCATCCAGGGGAAGGTGCCCAGGGTCATGGTGGTCTCTGTCTGCCCGAAGCCCTCCATCATGCTTATGCCGGTCTTCTCGCGGAACTTGTCGAACACGGCGGGGTTAAGGGCCTCACCGGCGGTGGTGCAGTACTCCAGCGCGCTGAGGTCGTAGCGCGAGAGGTCTTCGCGTATCATGAAGCGGTAGATGGTGGGCGGTGCGCAGAACGAGGTGACGCGGTACTTCTCCATCTGCCGCAACATGCGGTCGGCGTCGAACTTCTCATGGTCGAAGACAAACACCGTGGCTCCGGCAAACCATTGCCCGTAGAACTTGCCCCACACGGCCTTGCCCCAGCCCGTGTCGGCCACGGTGAGGTGGAGCGACCCTTTGTGCAGGTTGTGCCAGAACACGCCCGTCGTGAGGTGCCCCATGGCGTAGAGGAAGTCGTGAGCCACCATCTTCGGCTCGCCGCTGGTGCCGCTGGTGAAGTACATAATCATGGTGTCGGCGTTGTCGTTCTTCTGCGACGGGCGCACGAAGGCCGGGGCCGAGTCTATCTCAGCATGCCAGTCGTGCCATGAGGCTGTGGCGGCCGTGGCGGCGCTGCCGCCGTCGGCACCCACCTTGACGAGCACCTCCACGGAGGGGCTCTCGGGCATGGCGGCCTCCACCTGACCCATCACGTAGGGGTCATCGACGCAGACGATGGCCTTGACGCTTGCACGCGTGTTGCGATACACAATGTCGTGCTTGGTGAGCATGTGCGTGGCAGGAATCACCACCGCGCTGAGCTTGTGCAGCGCCAGCATGGCTATCCACCACTCGTAGCGCCGCTTGAGGATGAGCATCACGGGGTCGCCCTTGCCGATGCCAAGGCTCTGGAGGTAGGCTGCCGCCTGGTCGCTCTCGGCCTTGAGGCGGGCAAAGGTGGCACGGCGCTCCACGCCCTCGTCGTTGGTCCACAGCAGTGCCAGGCGCTCAGGGTCTTCTGCCGCCCATGCGTCCATGACATCGTAGGCAAAGTTGAAATGCTCGGGTATGATGAACTCCAAGTGCTGGCGATAGTCCTCGTTGGATGTAAATTGGGTTTGCTTTAGAAATCGTTCTACCATAATGATTTTGCTGCATGCCCGACTCCCCCGCCAATACGTGGAGAGCGGGACGGTGTTGTGTGTGTGTATTTGTGTTGTGGGGCCGCCACGCGTGTCTCAGGTGCGGCGGCGTGTCACGTGCGTGTGTCAGAAGATGATAGCGAAGAAGCGCACGTCCTTGCCGCCCAAGGCTCTCATGCCGTGGGGCTGCGTGGCGTCGAAGTAGATGCTGTCGCCCTCTTCGAGCACGAGGGTCTTCTGCCCTACGGTGAGTTCCAGCGTGCCTTCAATCACCATGTTGAATTCCTGCCCGGGATGCGAGTTGCTCTCGCGGGGAGCATCCTCGGGCTTCGGCTCCACGGTGACGATGAAGGGGTCTGCCTTGCGGCCGCGGAAGCCGCTGGCCAGGCTCTCGTACTTGTACGCCTTGCGGCGCTCCACCTGCAGGCCCTGGCCTTTGCGTGTGAGAAAATACGTGCTCATGTGCGGCTCTTCGCCAAAGAGCAGCACGTCGAGCTCCACGCCGTACTTCTTGGCTATCTTCTGGAGGTTGCCCACCGATAGCTCGCCCTCGCCGCTCTCCATGCCGAGGTAGTGGTCGAGGCTGATGCCGCAGAGGTCGGCAACCTCCTGGGCGTCGATGTCGAGAGCATCGCGCAGACCGCGCAGACGCTCGCCAATCTGTTTGAGTTGTTCGTCCATATCGTGTTTTACTATTTATTGCTATATCTGTTTGTTGAGACGCATGCGTCTGCCACCCTACGGCAGTGAGCTATGCCAGCACCCGCCAGAACTTGTCGAGGAACGCGTCGGCCTCGGCAGTGCTCAGGCACAATGGCGGCAACAGGCGCAGCACGTTGGTGCCGGCGCAGCCGGTGAACACATGCTCGTCGAAGAGCAACCGCTGGCGCACCTCCTTGTAGGGTTGGCTGAGTTCGATGCCTATCATAAGGCCACGGCCGCGCACGTCGGTGATGAGAGGCGTGGCAGCAGCCATCTGGCGGAGCGCGTTGAGCAGGTGGTCGCCCACGAGGCGTGCGTTCTCCACCAGACCCTCGTCCTCGACGACGTCAAGCACGGCCAACGCTGCGGCACAGGCCAGGTGGTTGCCGCCGAAGGTGGTGCCCAGACGGCCATACACAGCCTCAAACTGGGGACCGATGAGCACGGCACCCATGGGGAAGCCGTTGGCGATGCCCTTGGCCACGGTGATGATGTCGGGCCGTATGCCGAGCCACTGATGCGCAAAGAACTTACCGCTGCGGCCGTAGCCACACTGTATCTCGTCGCAGATGAGGACAGTGCCGTTGCGGCGACATGCCTCGGCCAAGCCCTGTGCAAACTCCGGCGTGGCAAGCTGGATGCCGCCCACGCCCTGAATGCACTCGAGGATGACGGCGGCGACATCGCCCTTCGCCAGCTCGGCCTCCCACACCGCAAGGTCGTTGAGCGGCAGGTAGGTGACATGGCCGTTGGCGTTGATAGGGGCAATAATCTTGGGATTGTCGGTAGCCTCCACGGCAAGGCTCGTGCGGCCGTGGAACGCCTTCCTGGCCGAGAGCACGCGTGAACGGCCGGTGTGGAAGGATGCCAGCTTCAACGCATTCTCGTTGGCTTCGGCACCGCTGTTGATGAGGAACAGGCTGTAGTCGTCGTAGCCGCAGGCGCGACCGAGACGCTCTGCCAGCTCACGCTGCAGGGCGTTGACCACAGAATTGCTATAGAACCCCAGCTGCCCCACCTGACGGCTCACGGCCTCAACATAATGGGGATGTGCGTGACCTATCGAGATGACGGCGTGGCCGCCATAGAGGTCAAGATATTCTGTGCCCTGGTCGTCCCACACGCGGCAGCCGCGACCACGGACGATGTTGATAGGGAATAGTGGATAAACGTCAAAGAGTGTCATTTGTATTGGTGTTTTGTGTGCCTGTAAGGCATTCAGAATCGTATGCGTGCGAAGACAGGATAATGGTCGGAGAGGTTACGGCGCTGCATCTTGCCACCGTCGCCGGGGCTCCAGTAGCTGTCGGTCAGCACGGCATAGGCATCCACCGTCGTCTGCGGTGTGACGAGGATATGGTCGATGCGCTCTGTGGTGTAGCCGTCGGGACTGAAACTGTTGTATGTCCCGTTTTCGGCAAAGCGCTCGGCGGCAGCAGTGTAGCAGTCTTTTAGCACGCCGCCACCGGTGAAGAGCGCGTAGAGGGTATCGGTCTGAGGCACGTTGAAGTCGCCTGTCAGCACGGCCGGTATCTGCCCGCCGTCGGTCATGGTGCTGATGCACTGCATGACGAGGCGTGCCGACTCCGCACGTGCCTGCTTGCCGACATGGTCCATGTGCAGATTAAGGAAGTAGAAGTCGCGCTGCGACAGGCGGTCGCGGAAATAGCCCCACGTGCATATCCGCACACAGGCGGCATCCCATCCCAAGGCGGGGCGTTCGGGGGTCTCGTTGAGCCAGAAGTGGCCGCTATCGAGCAGCTCCACGCGTCGCGGGTCATAGAAGATGGCGGCATACTCGCCGGCCACGTGGCCGTCGTCGCGACCCACGCCAACCCACAGGTAGTCGGGCAGCCCCGACGCCAGGTCGAGCAACTGGGGATGCAACACCTCCTGTGTCCCGAAGATGTCGGGATGCTCCCAACGCATCTGACGGCAGATGCCCTGGCAGCGGCGCTGCCAGCCATTGCCACGGATGCTGTCTTCGCGGTTCTTGTAGCGGATGTTGTAGCTGCACACGGTGAGCGACTGCGCCACGATGCCGCAGATGGCGACACCGCAGGACATCAGCGTAAGCAGGAATCTTCGTGCCATAACCTCGGTCG
>Ga0247610_10008684_pt1 | contig 10314 bp, 5 predicted proteins | sample 174DNAGHGhighgp2_FD_193483 | JGI IMG/M metagenome (GOLD analysis project Ga0247610, IMG submission 193483) | Sheep rumen microbial communities from Palmerston North, Manawatu-Wanganui, New Zealand - 1742 DNA GHGhigh gp2 | ecosystem: Host-associated > Mammals > Digestive system > Stomach > Rumen ... | reverse complement strand
CCCCAAGAAAGACCGTGCTTTCTCCACCTCTATCTTCAATAGCGGAGCCTCTGTAGGAGCGCTGGCAGCACCTGCCACTATTCCTCTCCTGGCGCGTGCCTGGGGTTGGGAAATGGCCTTTGTCATCATCGGTGTGCTCGGTTATGTGTGGATGGGCCTCTGGATGTGGCTCTACGACAAACCTCGCAAGAACAAGCGTGTGAACCAGTGTGAGTTGAACTATATCGAGCAGGACAACGATCTGGCTGATGTTCAGGATCGCGACAATGTGAAGGATGAAAAGGCCATTCCGTTCTTCAAGTGCTTCACTTATCGTCAAACCTGGGCTTTCCTCGTGGGTAAGTTCATGACCGACGGTGTGTGGTGGTTCTTCCTTTTCTGGGCGCCGGCCTATTTCAGCGACCAGTATGGCTATACCTCCGACTCCACGATGGGTATTCTGCTTATCTTCACGCTTTATCTCATCGTGACTGTACTCTCTATCGGCGGTGGCTATCTGCCTACTTATTTCGTCGACAAGAAGGGCATGAATCCCTATCTGGGCCGCATGCGTGCGATGCTGATCTTTGCTTGCTTCCCCGTATTGGGCCTGCTGGCACAGCCGCTCGGAGCCTATAGCGCTTGGTGGCCAGCCATCCTGATTGGTCTGCTGGGTGCAGGACATCAGGCTTGGAGTGCCAACCTCTTCTCGACTATCGGCGATATGTTCCCGAAGTCTACCATCGGTACGATTGTAGGTCTTGGCACAATGACGGGTGGTTTCGGCTCTATGGCTATCAACATGGGTTCTGGTAACTTCTTCACTTGGGCAGCAGCACAGGGCGCCAACTTCCAGTTCTTCGGCTTCGAAGGCAAGCCCGCAGCCTACATGGTGGTGTTCTGCATCTGCGCCGTTGCCTACCTTATCGGCTGGTGCATCATGAAGGCGCTCGTACCGAAGTACAAGCCCATTACGCTCGAAGACTAAGACAGGCTTTATTCGCCTTTAACATCAAAACGGTCATGGTCGCGGTTGTGCCCATGACCGTTTTGATGATGTCCGTGTCGTCAAAGATGAGCACTACCAATACAAGGCCATCAAGAGTTTTTGTCGTAAGCGGAATGGTGCTTTCTCGTAATTGGAGTGATGCTCTCTCGTAACCAGAACAATGTTCCTGCACCAACAAACCGGGAGTTAGAAACTTAAGTTATTTCTTTTATTTTGACTGAAGTGTAAAAACTTTTGATACCCCCCCCTTAATTAAATGTGGTTAAATATTATTAATTATTGCCCGTATTTCTTGCTATATATATAAATGTGTGTATCTTTGTGTTACAATTAGGAGAAAGACCAATGAAATTGTTAAATAAAAACCTGATAATACTTGTCGTGTCGCTGTTGACTGCCATGCCTGGAAAGGTCAACGCCCAGCACATCGCCCTTCGTAATAACTTGCTTTACGATGCGACGCTTACCCCCAATATCGGTATTGATGTCCGTGTGGATTCGCTCTGGACGATTGGTGGTCTCGTGGGCCTGAACGCCTGGGACATCGACAAGGATGCCAACAAGAAATGGCGCCATCTAATGGTGGAACCCAGCGTGCGCCGCTGGTTGGGCGATTCCATCTTCCACAAGGGCTATATCGAGGGCGACCTGATATACAGTCATTTCAACGTAGGCAATACCAAGATTCCTTTTGGGCTCTACGATGCCGTGAAGGACCGTCGCCTGCAGGGCGACCTCTTCGCCCTGGGCGGCAAGTACGGCTACTCCTGGATCCTCGCCCGCCACTGGCGCGTGGAGGCCGAGGCCGGCATCGCCGTCGGCTACGCCTGGTTCAAGGAGTACGAGTGCCCCACCTGCGGCCAGTATCTGGGCGAGGGCAACCGCATCTTCCTCCTGCCCCAACTGGGGATCAACGTGGTGTATATTATAAACTGATTTACAAACATAAAACTTTCTGACGATATGAAAAGACATTTCATTTTTGCCGTGATGAGTGCAGTGACCCTGATGGGACTGACAGCAGTGACCAGTTGCTCGTCGTCGAGCGACGAGGTGAAGAACGTAAACCCGGGCTACGACCCCGCCAATGGCGAGGTGCCCGTGAACTTAGTGTTTAACGTAGGTATGAACACTGCGGCCAATACCCGCCAGGGGGAGGATGCCACCCAGGCGGCAACATCAGTGGCGGCAGCCAAGTTCCGTGGTATTATTGGTGCCCATATTATGTGCTTCAAGCAGGCAGACAACGGACAGTTCCTCGCCACAGCCGCTACGGCCGCTAAGGACTTCGATATGGCCCAGGTGGCCGCTCCTGGCACGCTCAGCAGTACGTTGTCGAGGCGCGTGTTGGAGATGTCGCTGCCCCTGAAGACGAACACCATCGTCTTCTACGGAAAGGCAGCCGGCAGTACGGATAAGAACGAGCACGGACATCTGGACGATACGGACGGCTATGGCGTGAATAAGAATCTGGCCCAGACCAGTTTCCATCTGGGCAAGCGACTGACGGATGCCCAGAAGACAGACTTCACGCAGACCCAGAGCCTGCTGGCAGCCGTGATGACGTGTATCATGAACGTCCATCGTGGTACTGGTGCGGTCGATGCTACGACGGCTCCTGCTACTGACATTCCTGCCTACGGATTTGACATTCCTGCCAAGGCGGAAGGAGAAGAGGGCTACCTTTATGACGTAAAGTGGTCGGACTATGTGCCAAGTGACGGCAAGAAGAGTCCTGTGGATAATACCATCGACCTGACGTCGCTGGAGGAGAAACTGGGCAAGGTCTATAAGGAGATGACGACCATCCAGACGGCCGAACTGCGCAATGGCTCTGGAACGGCCCTGAAATCGACCGTCAAGAACCTGTGGTCTATCGTCAATTCCGTGCGTTGTGCCACGCCGACGAATCTCAGCGAGGCCGTTGCCAAGCATCTGGCCCAGAAGATACATGAAGAAATTCTGAAGTATTTTGAGGCTACTGTCCCCCAAAATGGCGGGTCTGTCACAGAGGTTACTATCAAAGGCGTTGAAACCATCACTGATGATGGATTGGCAGCAGATTCCTATTGGCCTGCGGGGGCAGGTGATAAGCCCTCTGTCTCCACAGCCCTCAAATCCAAGGCAGGAACATACCTTGCAGCGTTCCCAGAGAACCTCGATCTGCCACAGGGTTCCACGCACGTGAAATTCGATAATAACAAGAAATCCTTCTATTACGTGGAGAAGTACAACACGAGTGCCGTCGGAGATGCTGCTTTCACCGTGGATGACTATTACTATCCTGCTGAACTACTGTACTTCGGCAATAGTCCTATCCGCGTATCGGATAAGGAGCATGTGGTCGCTGACTATCCGCAGGGTACGGCCAACTGGGATACGGATGCCAATTCTGAAACAACAGATTCCTGGTATGGATGGACGGCCAACAGTGAGGTGAAGTCATCCACCCGCAGTGTGGCGATGAGAAACGACATCAACTATGGCACGGCCCTCTTGCAGACCACGGTGGGATATACTACTGACGTTGCCAATGGCACGAAGAAACTTCAGGACAACAACCATGTGGTACAACTGAGGGATTATGGGGTTGATGAGGCCAACAATCAGATTACGCCCACTGAGGCATCTTTTAAATTAGTGGGTATCGTGATTGGCGGACAGTCGCCCAGAGTGGGATGGAACTTCCTGCCAGACCTTGCCGAGGGAGAGAAACAAGGCTATATCTTCGACAAGGCCATCGCCGAAAGCGGGTCCATCCCTGTGAGTGGCAGCAGTTCACCAAACTACACGCTGGTGTTCGACAACTACAACGCTACGGCTACGGCTGCGCAGGATAAGGTCTATATCGCCCTGGAACTTCAGAACAACACAGGTGCAGACTTTATGGGAAAGGACAACCTGATACCTAACGGCAGCAACTTCTACCTGATTGGAGAATTGGATCCCGCGGGGAAGGATGCTCCAGACTGGCCCACCTACCATGCCCTGCCGCCTTATACAAATGGGACGACGATGAACAACGTATCCCGTATCTTTATCCAGGACTATAAGACCATCGCCAATTTCAAGATTGGTGAGTTCTCGTTGCAGTATGCCTACCTGACGGTGCCCGACCTGCGCTCCGGTTCCGTGACGCTCGGCCTCTCCGTTGACCTGTCGTGGACGACTGGTCTGACGTTCGACAATGTGGTCCTGGGTGGAGGAGAATGAAAATGCTGAGACGACTGATATATTTGTGGTGCATGGCACTGGGATGCTCGCTGATGACTGGCTGTTCGGTGATCGACGAGGACCTGACCAACTGTGACCAGCCCTTGCCGCCAGACCCGCCGACTCCTGAGGAGCCTGAGGCGGAACTGAACTACGACCTGAGGCTGGTGACGAACATGACGACGGAACTGCAGACGGAACTCACGACGCAGACGGACATCGAGTTGGCCAACGCCCTCAGGGACTACCTGGGCAATATCTTCACCGACTTCGCCCACGATGTCGATCTGTCGTTCTATGACACGGAGGGCGATTCCATGCTTCTGCAGAAAGACCAGCATATCATGGATGCCAACCAGGCCAGTTACATGCTGAACCTGCCCATGCGCGAGTATATGCACCTGGCGGCTGCCAACGTGATGGATAACGAACTGGTGACCATCGGCAATGATATCCGCTGTCACTCGTCCATGCTCCTGCAGACCATCCGCGACACCATCGAGTCGCATACCACAGGCCTCTTCACGGCACGCCAGAAGATGGAGGTGCTGGGCAATGTCAGTCAGAACTTCAACGTACATCTCTATATGGCCAACTGTGCCGCTGCCCTCGTGCTCGACCCCAGAGGATTCGGGTCGCTCGACAGGGTGCGCGTCTATAGCACGGGCTTCGCCTCGGGATTCAGCATCTGCGACAGCCTGTTCTACTTCGACCAGAAGCCGCCTGTGGTGCGCACGGAGACCATCAAACTCGACCACCTTGCAGAACGGGCCTTCTGTTCCGTGACCTTCCCCTCCAGGGAGCCCTCTAAGACCCGTACGATCATCGAGACCACGGAGCCGTTTATCGCCCAGCCTGGCGAGGAGTCGCTCTGGGAGTTTCGCGTCTATGTGACCGTTCCTGCCACGGCAGAGAAGGAGGCGTCGGTTACGGAGACCATCCTCCGCATCAGGGAGCCGCTGAGAGCGGGACAGTTGAAGATCATCAAGGCATGGATAGGCGAACAGGGTGAGGTCGTCTCCGATGCCCCAGAGTTGACGACCTCCGTGACGCTCGACTGGAAAGACGGGCTCCATATCGTAACAACAAGATAAGCAATGAAAAGTGTGAGTGGAATACAATGGCGCAAATGTCGTAAGACGATCAGGACGGGACTCCTTCTCATCCTGCTGACGGCTTGCTCCGCCTCTGACGATACATCGGCAGGCGGCGGACAGGACGGACTGCGGATGATCAGGACCCAGTTCAACTTCTCACTGCCGCTGAAGAGTGCCCGTCCGTCCACCAGGATGCAGGGCGACGTGGTGCAGAAGGACGGTACCGAAGATGAGTTCCGCGGCATCGACGATGTGCGCCTGCTCTGTTTCAACACTACCCCCACGGAGACGACCTCGAAGGTGGGGAATATGATCGAGATTACGACCTCCGGATCGGAGATCCCTAAGGAGGCCACGGCGCAGGACTACTCTATGTGCCAGGAGATCAGCATCCCCGTGGGCACCACCTATTTCGGCTTCTATGCCCATACGGCCGACGTGGCGACAGACCATGCCACGAAGATGAAGTATGGCGTCATCGAGACCGTGGGACTGGACAAGAACACCTACGGCGACAACAGTGGCGTGCGCTTCAAGCCGGTGCAGATATGCAGTGCCAGTGATCCCCTGGGAGGCAGTGTAGTGGGGCAGAGGCTCCTCGACCTGCTCAACGAACTGATGGCCATCACCGTGTCGGCGGCGGCACCCAACGACCATTGGGCGACGGTGAACAACCTCTACCTGAACGAAGCCTACCAGCGCATGACGCAGTTGACGACCCTCTCGTCGTATAACGTGCAGACGATGCTGGCAGCGGTGAACAGGATCGTGAACCGGGAAGGACCAGACGACCAGGGCACGGAACTGGCGGCAGCCATCACGGCCAGGATCGCCAGTTGCTGTACCACAGACCCCACACCCACCAGTGCCACCATCACCCTGAAGGATGAGTATCAGGGCTATCCCGATGATATCCACCTGCCTGCCGGTGCCGCCCGCATCAGGTGGGACGAGGCGCAAGGGTGCTTCGTCGCAGGGACCCAGGCCTACGGCAACGACCTCAACGTGGCCTCCGTCAACGACTATGTGTATCCCATGAACCTGCAATACCAGGTGCTCTCCAATATCAGGGCCTCCAACAACATCGTGATACAGCCGGATGAGAGCGATGCCAATCCCCAGTACGACGACTGGGATGCCCTGCTGAGCCAGGGCTATGCCGGCTCGGACAAGGAGGTGAAGGAATCCACCCAGTCGGTGGCCATGGTGAAGCAGGTGGAGTATGCCGTGGGACAGATGGCCGTCACCTCCAGACTGAGCGCCGGCTCGCTGCCTGATGCCGACGGACATGCCGTCGATGTGTCTGGCGGCTTCACCCTCAAGGGCTACCTCGTGGGTGGACAGCGGCAGATGAACTATAACTTCCTGCCCTTGGCCGACAGTCCGGCATACGCCATCTATAGTACGGATATCAACGGCGGCCCACAGGTGGTCAGCGCCACTGCCGCCACCACGGCCGACTATATCCTCGGCATGAGCACCAACCCTGACGAGAAGATCAGGCTGGCACTGGAACTGGTGAACGACGGTGACGACTTCAAGGGTGCCGACGGCGTGATCGTGCATGGCGCGACCTTCTACCTCGTGGCACTGCTCGACCCCACGGTGGTCACGGGCTCGACCGTCAACCAGGTGTTCAACAGGGCCAGGGCAACGACGGTGAACCTGAAGGTCACCAGTCTCGCCAGTGCCACCTACGGACTGCCCAACCTCAACAACCCCACGCCTACCGTGGGCATCAGCGTGAACATGAGTTGGTCGGATGGTCTGTCGTTTGATGATGAATTGTAATGATGAATAATATAAAAAATAAATAAGATGAATATGAAAAAGAGTTATTCAATCGTGATGATGTCGGCCCTGGCTCTGGGGAGCCTGGTGAGTCTGACAGCTTGTTCCTCTGGCAGCGACGTGGAAGAGACGCCAGGGAACATCGTTTATGATGACTTTGGAAAGGCAGGCGTCAAGTCGGAGTTTGTCATCTCCATCCCCCGTTCCGTGGTGGGCACGCGTATGGGAAACGATGAGACGCAGAGTGCAGGAACGGCAGCCTCGTTCCGTGGTATGAGTGGTATCCTGCTGATACCCTACGATGTCGTACCTGCGGCTACCACGCCGAAGTTTGCCGATATCATGTCGCTGACCAATATCGAGTCGCTCAGGCAGCCTGGTACCCTGAACTACAAGGTGTATGCCGACCAGTACGTACCCATCGGCACGAAGTACTTCCTCTTCTATGGCAAGTCGAAGGATGAGGCCTCGACGATGGCCGATAAGTTCAAGTATGGCATGATCCAGCCTACGGGACTGACCAGCGAGACCCTCTCGACACCCAGTAACATCACCTTTAGCTTGGAGCAGATCAACACCAGTTCGGAACAGCAGGCTGGCAACAGCACAGGCCGTAACGTAGTGCAGTTGCTGACGAGCCTGGCCAACACCACCTCCACGGGGGCTGCTCCCAACAATGCATGGAGCACGTCGAACAACAGGATCCTGGCAAGGCTCTATCGTAACTTCATTGGTTGCACCGTCTCCTCGTCCAACTGTGTGTCGGCCATCCTCGGCATGATCTATGCAGGAGTCGATCGCATCACCGCCACTGACCCGTCGTATGCGCTGGCCAGTGCCATCAAGGACAAGATAACGGCCGCCTGCACGACCACCCCCATCGCTGGCTCAGCCGTCAGTCTGAAAAGCGACTATACGGGCTATCCCGCCAATATAGGACTCCCCGATGGTGCCGTCCGCGTGCGCTGGGATGCCACGGCACTGAAGTTCGTGGATATGACGGCCAACTATAACCAGGGCCTCAATGTGAAAATCACCGACTACACCTATCCCGCTGCCCTGTGGTACTTCGTGAGCACGCCGCTGAAGGCTGCCAACGATATCAAATCGACCATCTATGATGCCGAGACCAACTGGAACAACGTGATCAACAACGTGTACAGCGGCTCCTCCGACGAGGTGGAGGCCTCCACGCTCTCCGTGGCCCTCAAGGACCCCGTGCAGTATGCCGTAGGTCGTATCGAGACCAAGTTGACGATGCCCACGGGCACGTTCTATGATGGTGCAGGCAAGGCCGTGGATACGGGCTCGGGCTTCAGGCTGAAGGGCCTGCTCATCGGCGGACAGAGCAATGCCGCCTACGACTTCACGTCGAAGGGCGAGGCCAACAAGGTGATCTATGACCGTACGCTGGCCACGCCGATGACGGTCACCCCAGGCAATACGACGGCTGCCAACCAGACACTGGCCCTCCAGACGAAGAAGGACCAGATCATTTATGCCGCCCTGGAACTGGAGAACGGCGGCGAGGCCTTCACAGGCTTTGATGGCATCATCCCCGCCGGTGGTACGTTCTACCTGACGGTGAAACTCGACCCGAAGGCCACGACCACGACTGGCTATGTGGATGGTTCCGTGGATAAGATCGTGATCAAGGACCACGTCACCAAACTGACAGTATCCATCAAGAACGGCAATACCACACCGGACCGTAATGGCGACGGTACGCCAGACCAGTATATCAAGGATGCCAATGGTGTGCCTACGGACGTGGATGTGGACGGCGACGGCAACCCCGATCCCTACGACATCGACGGCGATGGTAATCCTGACACCATCATCACTGATCCCACCAAGGGCGGACCCGGATGGGATACGGACGGTGACGGTGTGGTGGATATCCCCATCCTGCCAGACCCCACGAATGGTGAGTATCCTGACTATCCGAATGTGCCTGGTGGTCTTGGTAACTCCACCAACGGTATCCCCGACCTGTCGAGTCCTGGCATTGAGTTGGGTACCTCCGTTGACCTGGAGTGGAAGGAGGGGCTGACCTTGGAGCCCAGTATATAATATAATGTATATAATACAATAAGGTATAGACGGGCTGTGAAGCGACTGATGATTATGGTAGGACTGGCGATGGTGATCCTGGCAGGATGCCAGAAGCAGGACGTGATGACGGATACTCCCTCACCACAGCCCTCGCCAGAGGCTCCTGCCACATACGTCCTGGCCGACCTGGCCCTGTCGCTGCCGTCTCCATCTGCCGCTGGCACCAGACTCGCAGAGAGCGTGGTGCAGGCGGAGGGACAGTCTTTCCGTGGCATCCAGAAACTCACCATCGTGCCTTTCTCGAAACAGGGCAGGATAGGACTCGACGACCAACCCTCGTATGCGGAGATAGACCATCTCTATGTCGATAATACTATATTTACGGCAAAAGAACAACTCTGGTATTACAGCAAGGTCTATCTGAAGCATGGTGTGGCCTCGTTCCTGACATACGGACAGGCTACGCTCCCTGCCTCGTATCAGAAGAAGGAGTATGGTTCACTGGTTCTGAAACTAGAAGATATGAAGGTGACGGAGGTGCCTGAGAAGATGACGGTGACACCAGCCAACCTGAATTTCGAGTTGGAACCCATCTATGATGTCAGGGATGAAGGGAATCATGTCGTTACCCCGTCGGAGGCCACGGCCATCGCCGACTATATGACCTCTATCGCACAGGCCCAGGCCGATGAGACCCATACCTGGGCTAATTCCGAGAATGAGAGATTGAAGCCGCTCTACGAGAACTTTGTTGCCAAGAGCGGGGAAGGTTTCGACGTGCTGGCAGGCTCTGCCGCCAACGTGAAGGCTTACGTGAAACAGTTGAAGGAGAAACTCGATAATTATGACTTTGAAGGGACGGAACTGGCCATTAAGACGGATATCATTTCAAAGATCGACAATGAGACCATGTCGGCTGCCTGTGAGGGCAACTATCCAGGCAACATGAACCTGCCTGACGGTGCCGCCGTGCTACAGTGGTGTGCCAAGGAAGACGGCACATACGGCTTTGTGCCGCAGACGCAGACCACGACCATCGCACCGATCAGCGGTATCTACCGCTATGCCTATCCGCCAGAACTCTACTATTTTGGAAATAGTCAGATCAAGACCTCCAACACCGAGGTGACAACGGCTGACTATACGGATAAGCCGAGTTGGGCGGACATC
>Ga0247610_10008683_pt1 | contig 10316 bp, 26 predicted proteins | sample 174DNAGHGhighgp2_FD_193483 | JGI IMG/M metagenome (GOLD analysis project Ga0247610, IMG submission 193483) | Sheep rumen microbial communities from Palmerston North, Manawatu-Wanganui, New Zealand - 1742 DNA GHGhigh gp2 | ecosystem: Host-associated > Mammals > Digestive system > Stomach > Rumen... | reverse complement strand
ACGCTCGTGTATCCGAATCACTACCCGACACTGACCTTCACTCCGATTTTCGGCCATCGCGGGGACTTCATGTGGGTCGATGAGGTCAAGGCCGCATGGCCCGAGCACGACAGCGAGTTCACCTTCGTCAGGAGCACGGTGCATGACGAGCGGGTGGACGCACTCAAGGCCGAGAACGATGCGCTCAAGGAATCGCTGGCGGATGCGGAGCACGCCGAGTCGAGGGCGTGGGACAGAGTTTGTAAGGTAGAAGACGAGAACGCCAAGCTGCGGGAGCTAGTCAATGATATGTGGATTTGCGTATCACATGGCTCGGGATGGGACTGTACTGGATGCAGGCGCGATCCTGTCTGCATCATGGGGATTAGCGAATTCTCGCAACGCATGCGCGACCTTGGAGTGAACTCATGACCGTGATGGCTTTGACGCTCGCACATACGCGAGAGAACGAGTGCGATACCTTGGAGGGTCATGCCATGTACGACAGCAGCGGCGAGGTCGTTGGCTGGTTGGGTCAGGTCATGGACGAGAGCGGGTACCCCTGCGAGTACATGGGCATGGGTGGCGAGGGGTACACGTCTTGTTGGTCATCGTCTGAGATATCGCGGCTCAGAGCCGAGAACGCCAAGCTCAAGGCGCTTGTTCGCGACATGTACACGTGCATCAATCACGTCACTGGAACCGACGTCCACTGGGACTGCACTACCTGCCCCTTGGATGGCACGAGGGAATGTGACTTCGAAGGGCAGATGATTACGCTTGGAGTGGAGGTGGGGTGATGGTCGACAAGAGCGGTTTCAAGATCGGCAAGTTCGTGAACCCCATAGAGTTGGACAGAAGCACATATGACTTGGTGAGCATCTCACATGGTGACGAGGAGATAACGCTAGACCAAGCCGACATGTGGTACATGCTTAACTATCTCGTCGACAAGGCTGGTGTCGGCAGACGGTCGAACGTGAGTGACAGACAGGCGAGAGAGAAGATTGAAGCCGAGAACGACAGACTCAGGACAAGCAACGAGAGGCTGCGTGAGTTTGCAGCTTACCTCGTGAAATACGTCGACCCAGCGGGCTATCAGGACATCTGCAACATCGAGTGTCCAGCCAGCACGAGATGCCGTGGTAAGCCGATATGTACGTTTCCTGACTGGGCGATTGAAAAGGCCAAGGAGCTGGGGATCGAGGTTGACGACTGATGGACAATGCATCCTATGTCTTCTCTGGCATCCGCAAGTGGGCATGTGAGACGTTGAACGCGAGCGATGCATGCTGGCTGTGCGTGATACTGTCGGATTTGTCGCGGTACGTCTACAGGCTTGAAGACGAGAACAAACGGCTGCGGGAAGTAGCCGACCTTTGCAGCGAGTACATCGAAGATGACCGCTGCGAGGGATGCATCGTCAAGCATGCGTGTTATAACGGCGATATCGACGATTGCTTCATGAGGGTCAGGCTCATCAATATAATGCGCGAGCTTGGAATCGAGGTATAACAAATGGGAAGAGTTGCTGAGGGACATCTGTTTCTTGGTTGGGAAGTCGATGTTGACGATGCGAAGAACTATGATGATGAGGATGGGCTTATCAACGGGGCCGAGAGCGTGGTATACGGCATTCTCGGAAAGCCTTGGATTCAATGCGACTGCTATCCAGTATTGTCCGAATCGGTCTATTACGAGTGCGAGTACATATATGTCGGTCTTGACATGATGAACCATCTTCTGTGGGACAAGTTTGACGTGGAGGATTACGGTCAGTTCCTGACGTCCAACGCAAAGCTGTTGAAGAAAACCGCATGTGAGATATACGAGGCAATCATTGGTAGGCATCCCGATACCGATCCCATGCTGATGTGCATAGGGCGTGAGGGATAGGCGTGCGGGGAACATGTGTTGATGGAGGTGAACTGATGAATGGGTTCGTCTGTGCCGCATGTGGCGAGAAGCATCACGGCGAGCCGTATCGCGTATCCGTCGAGGTGACAGTCGGACGGATGCGGGACTGGCCGTCACCGTCGCTCTTCGCGCGGGATGACACATATGAGGCTTACTGTCAACAATGTGCGTACGGCATCGCCACGTATGTTACGAGACTGGTCGGATTGCAGAAGCCCAATCGTGGGTTTCTCACCAATAGGGAGTCCAAGCTTGATGCCGAACGTCGAATGGCGGAGATAGGCAGGAACATATATGCGTATGAGACGCGCGAGCGGAACGTGCCCGACGAGCCGATGAGTGATGATGCGCGACGTGTGTTCGAGCGTCTTATGAGCGAGTTGGACGGCGACGATGAGTACGACGTGGAGGTGGAAGAGTGAGCCTTGAGCGCGACCTGATGGACTTGGAAGAGTCCCTCATGCGCAACGATGACTGCGTCCACCAGTCTGACTATTACACGATAGTCGGACTGGCCAATGACGCCAGAGAGATTGAGCAGGAGTGTGAGAAGCTACGGGCGCTTGTGCTTGATTTCGTGAACGACCTTTACAGCGATGCGACATTTGAATATCCACATACCTTTTTACGCAGATATGCAAAGCGACTGAAGGAAGTCGGAATCGAGGTGGACTGATGATACGTTCTGACTGCATCCATCTCGGCGAATGTGGTGGCGAAATGTATTATTGCAGTCATAGCTCACGAAGCGAGGACATCACCACATGCGCTGGATGCGACCTATACAAGCCTGTAATGACGCCGGTGGACGTCATCTTATTCAAGGTTGATGACCTCATGGACGAGAACACGAGGTTGCGCGAGCTGGCGCGTGACGCAATCAGGGCAATCTCGTGCGACCGTTGCTGGCACGAGAGGCAGGGGCATTGCACGCCTACGCACTGTGTATGGGACGAACGTGCAGGTTCACTCGGAATCGAGGTAGACGGATGAGCAAGGGATTTGACATGTTGCGCGACTACATCGAGCATGACGCGCTCTGCATGAGACGTCGTAAGTGCTGTGACTTCGAATACGAGCTTCAGCAGGAGTTTGAGGAAATGAAGCAGCTCATATGTGATATGCAGACCTGCATTGAGCACATCGATGACGTTACTGGTGCTTTCTACGATTGCACTGGCTGTCCGCTTGACGATACGGAGGCATGTGACTTCGAGGGACGGATGGCTGCGCTTGGAATTAAGGCTGGAACATGAATGACCGTGTTGACATGCTTGAGATGAAGTTACGTGCGGCATACAGGGAGAACGACGAGCTGCGTAATGTCGCATCACGCATGGTCGACAACCTGTTCGACTGTTGCGTCGAGTGCTGGCTACATGGCGATGCGAGAAACTGTGGCAACGACGGATGCAGCAACCGAAAGACATACAGGATGCTATGCCGTCTTGGAATCGAGGTAAAATGAATGTGAGCACCTATGATGACGGCAGTCTCGTTGTCGTCAGGAACGAGAGGGTGTGGGTAGAGCTTAGCAGGAACGACGAATCACCGGGTTATCCGGTGTCATGGACTTGGGGCATCTGGTTTGATGGTAGCCAGATAGACGGGTCGTGCGACGAGATGTCGTTCGATGATAGCGTAACAAATGCGTACGAGTCGATTGTTCGCATGGCACGCGAGCTGGTCGACACCGACCTAGCGAGTGCTCTGACAAAGCCAGATCGTGAAACCGGCTGTCTTGCGGCAGTCGGTTTTTCTGATGATATGCACGTTGACGAGACGCCTGAACAACTGCGGGATGAGGTCGAGAAGCTAAGAAGCGATAACACCAAACTGATGCGCCTGTACAGAGGGTACCGGCATTGTCTGTATGACGGCACCTGCATCAATTGCCCGCTTCGGTCTACTGAGATGGAATGCGTGTCAGACATGCTCGAAGAGGAAATCGGTTTTCGGTATGAGGCGGAGGAATGATGTTTGTCGAGATAGAGTACGCAAGTTCCTTGGACATCACCGAGTTGGTATGGATAAACGTCGACCAGATAGCCGACATCATACCTCAAAAGGGGTTACCGAAGTACGTAAGCATGAGCAATGGCAAGAGATTTGGGCCACTCACTCAGGACAGCATGGAGAGACTCGGTAAGGTGATTGACGAATGCTGCTAACACGACTTCGACGTCTGCTTTGTAGACATGAGTGGGAATTCTGCATGTATGCAGACGCATATGGCGACGATGTCCCATATGGTATGGAATCGATGCGCCACACTTGGTTGCGTTGTCGTAGATGCGGGAAGACGAAGTGTGTGATATGACCAAAGAGAGACAGATCGAGCTTCTTGAGCTTGAGAACGACGAGCTTAGGAAGCTTGTTCGTGCATACAGTGCATGTCATGAGCACATTGATGCGTGTCGTGGGTGTGTCGAGTATCCGGACTGCGATGCGTTGGGAATCATGCGTTCCCTTGAGCCTAAGCTACATATTTGGATTAATACGAGGTTTGATGATGGTCGAATTTGATGTTGACTTGGCGTATCTTGCCGAGACGAAGCAGCTTGATGAGGTCAGACTCCGTGACGAGAACGGCGTATTGAGTCCACTCACCTATGTCTTGTACGACAGGTGCGGCATGGAGATGGATTTCGAGAGCGATGAGCCTATCGAAGGCAGATGGTGGCATTGCGACGGATGCGATGGCGTGTTCATCTACGAGCGCGGATTCAGGCCTTCCTTTTGTCCGGAGTGTGGTAGGGCGCGTGTCTAGACGAGGAGACGACTCATGGTAAAGGGACATTACTGCAAGGACTGCAAGTGGTTCGATCTGACCACGTTCGAGGATGGCGACGTGATGTCGTGGTGCAACAGATATCCTCCCGTGTATGTTGGGCCACCTGTGAACACGTTGCCAGACGAGCGTACGACATACGATATGGGATATTGGGAGGAACCTCCGGTCGCGATACTCCATAGCTGTGGTGAGTGGACGCCGAAGACGGGAACCGAATGCGACGTGTTGCGCAAGATGCTCGAAAACGCGCTCATTGCGGTTGAGTCCAAGTGTACGGAATGCGCGTACAGCTACGAATGTCGGAACTCTCAACGTTGTATAGCAGTCGATAAAATCCGTTCGGAGCTGAGTGGATTGGGAATAGAGGTTTAATGATGAAGACAAGACTGGTATTGATTGCCGCATCCTGTGCCGTTGCCGTTGGGATGGGTGGCTGCGCGTCATGCGCGAGGTCTGCCAAGACATTCCAGAGTAATGTCGACGGTGGGTTGAGCCGTACGGTGACGCTTTACAGTAGCACCGGTGATGTCATTAAGACATGGAGCGGCAAGATAGACCTTGCCGATAGCACCAACGAGATATGGTTCGACCTCGATGGCAGGAGGGTCAACATCAACGGTGGCATAGTGGTGGTCGAGGAGGGCGTATGAGGGTCACGAAGATAACGTGTGATGTCTGCGGCGGGGAGTCGACAGACGAGTCTGAGATTTGCGCGTACCAGATGTTGGTGCTCAGACATTACATCGACGAGTATGGCAGCAGACGTAATTCATACTACGAGATGATGAAGCTTGACCTGTGTAAGAGGTGCCTTGACAAGTCGGTCGTTCTGGAGGCGGATACTGGTCTGGTCTGCCGGATACCGAACGAGGACAAGGCAAGGTTCCGCCAACGTGGAGAGGAGTAGCTGTGAGAAGTGACAGGGAAATACAGCAGAAAATCATGGGATACACCCTCAGTGACATGACGGGTGCCATGGCATTCATGACGGAGGCAATGGCTGATGATGACGCATCAAGGACGGCTGACGTGCTTGACTTTGCGGAGGACGTGTTACAACAGCTGTGTAACACGGTAAAGAACCATACGTCAGATGGCATGGAGTTCAGGGTTGTGATGTTTCAGGTGGCACTCAACGTGATATACAACGCACTTGAGGAGTTCGAGAACTTTTCTGACGATACCGGCATTGACTACATGAAGCACGCACGAAAGTTTGCTGACAGCATTGTCATCGCTAAAGTTGGTGATGCGAAGTGAGTCTGAGCGTACAATGGCCGGGCTTCCAATATGACAGCCTCTTCAATGACAGACATCGACCGGATGTTGGCGAGACTATGTGGGTGACCAAGATGGAACCCGTGCCGTCAATCGTCTACTGCAAGAAGTGCAAGTGGCGCTTGGGTGCGACATGCAATCTCTCGCATCTGAGCGTCGGCCCGAACGACTACTGCTCGAAAGGAGAGGAGCATGAGGTATGACGAGATGAATTATGATGAGATGAATGACTTCGTAGAGCGATTGCGCAAGTGTGCCGATGCACGCGATGACATTACGTTGTTCGGTGTCAACTATGTTGTCGATGGTCCCGTGGATCTGAACAAGTTCCGCAGATCCATCAACAGTCTTGTTGACGTCAACTCGGAACTCGTCGACATAAATGCCGAGTTGCGTGACATCATAGTCGCGCTTCAGATCTGCAACGACGATGAGGCCGACTCAAGTGACTGCCCATTCTATGATGACTCGCGCCCCAACCGATGTGGGTTGGACAATGCGTTGAGGAAGTACGGACTCAAGCGATGAACGGAGATGTGACATGTCTTGCTGTGACAATTGCGCTAATGGTACTGCTGCTGATACTGGGGAGAAGATGGTAGATGACGCCGGTAAGGCGACCGATAGCAAGATGAGTGAGTTCCTGAGCATGGCTGACATGTACGACTGCCTTGCCGAGTTCACGAAGCTCCATGCGATTGACGAGACTCTTGCCGAGGGTGTGATTCGACTCGCATTGGCTGTCTGTCATAACGCGCCCAACCGTACTTGGCATAATGTGGTGTACAGGCTATGCAACACGGTAAGGTCAATGATTGATACAGAGGCATATCCGTATGCACTCTGACATAACTGACCTATGTAACGTGATAGGGGCCGCTCAGAGCGTGTATCTGAGCGGCCCCATGTCAAACAGGGAACACAACAACGCGGAGGAATTCGCCAAATGGCATGCCATTCTAAGGGAGGTAGGCATCACTGACGTCTACGACCCCGCGCATGAGTGGATGACGGATGACGGCGACAAGAGCCATGCCGAATACCTCAGGCGAACGATACATGAACTCACGCGGCCAGAGGGATATGACAGAATCATCATGCTTCCCGGATGGGAGTGGAGCTTGGGCGCATGTACCGAGAAGACCGTTGCCGATGCATGTGGGATACATGCGCTCTACGTATGCAAGCTTGGCGCCAAGGAGATACTTAGCGAGGGTGTGACATTGTGAACCGTCAGGAGGTACGATGAAGGTAGTCATGGAAGATGACGTGTTGCATGCCAACGGCCATCGCTGCTTGCATGGTGACGTGTGGATGTACGAGGGGATCGTCTCGTATCCCGTTGGCAAGGAGTATGAGCGCGTGCTCATAGACGGTGTGCTCTATGAGCGCGTCGACATGTCACGTAGATATGCGACGCCTGAGGACAATATGACGAAGACGGTTCGATAACGAGCCGTCTTTTTTGGAGGAGAAGCATGAGATATCGTGCCGAGTTCGACATGCCTGACAACGACTGCTCGTTCTGCCCATGCTTCGCACGCGAGAGTAATGACACCGCATCATGCATGCTTTCCTACGTGCGTGGCGAGCCTTGCGCAATGGATGGGATTCTCGTCCCTGACGGAAGACGGAACGTCGTGGTCACGTTCCCGATTCCGTGTGACTGTCCGCTTGAGGTATGTACGACCAAGCGTGAGATTTGACGTAGATCAGACGTTTTGGACGTACATCTAACGTACATCTATATCAAAAATTCGTTGTTGGTGTACGACGAACCGTACGTTTTGATGAGAAACATTGCGGCTCGTCGTACACGCGAGGAGGATGACATTGGATAATAGATATGTGTATGCGGTGGTCAGGAGACCGTATGGATATTACGCCACTGATGGCGAGGACAAGCTGATGCGTGTGTTCGAGAGCATAAAGGCTGCTAGGGAATACATCGAGAGCAAGATAATCATCCTCAGACCAATTGCGGTCTACGACTCTGATGAGTCGATCAGGTATGCATATGGGTATCCGGACAGTGAGGAACCATGTGCGAAGGTCGAGCTACCAGTATACGTCATCAAGCCGTTCTACCTTGAGGACTAAGCCCATGAACTCGTATTATGTCGTGCTGAACTCGATGTATGCAAAGCTCATCAGGTTCCGTGCGTTGCCATACAAGACACTGTCACTGGCGTTCCTCGCGGGGGCGCTCATATCGCTGGGGAACGCTGCTATGCTTGTCGTGAGGTCGGGCGGCAACACGGTGCCGGAACTCGTTCTCTCCGGCATATGCTTCTCGTTCGGACTGTTTGCGGTTGTCATGTGCGGAGCGGAGCTTTTCACTGGTGACGTCATCATGTCAATCGGACTGTTCGATGGAAGATGGGGAATTGCCGAGACGCTTGAGATGCTTGCCCTCGTATGGCTGTTCAACATGATAGGTGCCACATCGGTGTCGATGATGCTGGCAGGTGCAGGGTTTCACCCTTCGGTGACTGCTGACATGATAACCGCGAAGTCATCTCTTGACATGACGTCTGCGTTCATGCGTGGAATCGCGTGCAACTTCATCGTATGCTTCGCGGTATGGGTGAGCCATCTCAGAAACTCGTTGACGGACTCGTTCTTTGCCGTGCTCATGCCGGTGACGGTGTTCGTCATGTGCGGGTTCGAGCACTCTATAGCGAACATGTACTATCTTCCACTCGCGTTTGACGCGATGCTTCCGAACGTACTCGTGGTCACTGCCGGAAACGTATTCGGCGGACTCTTGTTCTGCGGGCTTATGGCGATTGGTATGAGGGATGCTTGACAACAGGTGGATTGACATGGACGAGAAGGTCGCGGCGAGGACAAAGGATGAGATGGATGCCGAGATACTTGGCAATCTCAAGACCTTGTGCGACTCGCTGAGACTCTACAAGGGTGATGGCGCGGCGTTGACAATCGCACGCGTCAAGGAAATCGTCGAGAACGCAATCGAATAATGGACATCAACCCGACGCTTGCGGTCGGCTCCGTCAAGATGCCATGTGACATCGGGGCGGAGTCGACCGTCCTTTCTGCGATGATGATGTCAGAGGATGCGTTCTCGGACATCATCGCGGATGTCAGGGAAGAGGACTTCTTCGACATCAACAACCGTACGATATTCGCGACGATGAAGCGGATGTCTGACACGGTACTCTCGGTTGACCCAGTCAGTCTCGCAGACGCGCTCAGGTCATCGGGGAACCTTGACAAGATAGGCGGAATCGACAGGCTCTTCGAGCTTTCCAACGACCCGTTCTCCATAGCGTCGTGGAAGGCCGGCGTGACGATACTCCACAGGAACAGAGTCCTTCGCGAGATGATCTATGCGGCAAGTCAGATAACCTCGCTGGCGACGAGCAACCCGGAGAGCACGAAGGACGTGATAGAGAAGGCCGAGGGACTGATCCTAAAGGTCACCGAAGGCGGAATACGCAACAACCAGTCCACGTTGCAGCAGATGATGGACGAACTCTATGAAAGCATGTGCGCTCACGTGGAGTCGGGCGAGGAACAGGGCGTGAGCACTGGCTTCAGTGGGCTTGACCGTCATCTGCTGGGACTGAGGCCGGGCCAGATGGTGGTCATCGGAGCGAGGCCGGGCGTAGGCAAGACGAGCTACTGCCTCAATCTCGCCACGAACATGGCAAGGAACGGCACCACCGTTGCCATGTTCTCGCTTGAGATGAGCCGTGAGGAGATAGCGCAGAGACTCCTGTCATCAAGGAGTGGGGTGAAGCTCACCGCGATACGCACGGCAAGGATTCAGCCTGACGATTGGCCGATGCTGCTCAATTCGGTCGAATACCTGAGGGAGCTTCCGATGATAGTGGATGACACGTCAGGCACCACCGTCACCGAGATTCGTGCCAAGGCGAGAAGGATGCTGCGTGGTGTCGACAACGGTGTCGTGATAATCGACTACATGCAGCTCATGTCAGGCGGAAGGGGAGAGAGCAGGGCGGCTCAGGTCAGCGAGATGAGCCGTGGAATCAAGGTGATGGCACGCGATCTGGGCGTGCCGGTCATCGCATTGTCACAACTCAACCGAGAGGTCGAGGGTAGGACGAGCAAGAGGCCGCAACTGTCCGACCTGAGGGAGTCAGGCTCGATAGAGCAGGACGCGGACATCGTCCTGCTGCTTGACAGGTCGATGTCAGCTGACGAGGCAGGACGAAAAGACCGACCTGACGAGGGAATCACCAATCTTATCGTTGCGAAGAACAGGTCGGGACCACTCGGAACCATAGAGATGCGGTTCGACGGCACTACGACAAGGTTCTTTGAGATCGAAAGGAGCTTTCAATGAACGTTCACCCCT
>Ga0247610_10008681_pt1 | contig 10317 bp, 7 predicted proteins | sample 174DNAGHGhighgp2_FD_193483 | JGI IMG/M metagenome (GOLD analysis project Ga0247610, IMG submission 193483) | Sheep rumen microbial communities from Palmerston North, Manawatu-Wanganui, New Zealand - 1742 DNA GHGhigh gp2 | ecosystem: Host-associated > Mammals > Digestive system > Stomach > Rumen ... | reverse complement strand
CGATGAAGTCAACGTACTTGCCGGCATTGAGCACCATAGCCTCGAAAGCCTTCAGGTCGCTGCCTTCGGGCAGTCTCATGATGTTGTCTTTGAACCATTTGTACTCGAACGCCATGCCGCTGCCCAGCAGGCCCGACGACAGGCCGAGGGCGACATGTCCCATCCTGAAAATGCTGGAGTTGATTTCCTCGAATGTGGCTGTCATTATCTCCATTGGCGTGGTGCGTTCGAGGTAGGTGCGGTGTGTCTGTATGGCCTTGGCTCCCAGCTGGTAGGCTTCGTTGATCTCGCTGAGGTAGGTGGGCTCTACGGTCTCGCCGGCCTCTATCACCAGCACGAGATCGTAGAGCTTCAGCGGTGCGCAGTGTTGGATGCCGAATTGCCATGAGCGAACATCGGTGTATGCCTCATCGGGCATGACGTGCAGGGCGATGTCGTACTGTGCCAGCTTCATGTTCGTTATGGGCTTGTTGCCGCATGACACCGCGATAATGTCGAACGCACGGTGGTCATACTGCTGCGCAGCAAAGGATTTCAGCGTCTCCTCGAAGATGTCGTCGGCATGATAGCATGGCATGAGTATGACGAAGCGTGCCGTCTTTCGTGTGCCGGGTGCTTGAAACGTGCTGTAGAAAAGGCTTGCAAAGGCGAACACGGTGAGATAGAGCACCGTGATGCCCACCATTATGAAGAGCAGGATATCTATTATGGAAATTATCTGCCAGAACACTCGGTGTAAGGTTTATTGGTTTAGGATTATGTATAGTCTGTTGCGGGTCCGACACGTTTTGCCGCGAAGTCGCGTATGCCTCTCAGCGTCGCGGCAGCAAGGTCTTTCCGTCCTTTTATTATATGTAGCGTCACGTCGCGCATGACGAAGACCGCTCCGAGGTACATGTAGCACAGCAATCGTGTTGGCACCGGCCTGTTGCGCTGTGCGAAGAGCAGGCGGTTGCGTGTCATGTAGTAGGTGCGTAGTGGCGAGTCTGTGCCTGTAGTCTGGCTCTCGCGATGGTAGATGGTCTGCACAGGGTCATACCATATCTGCATCCCGGCTCTGCGTATCTGCTGGCTCCAGTCCATCTCCTCGTAGTACAGGAAGTAGCATTCTGTCATCGCACCGGCACGTTGCAGCGTGGCTCTTGAGAAAAGAAGTGCTGCTCCGTGAGCGAATGCTGTGGCGTGTGGCGTGTCGTGCTGTCCGCTGTCGGCCTGTCCGTAGCCTATGCCACGGTTGCGGAGTGTGACAGGTGTGAGCTCTGTGAATCCGGCGTATTGTATCAGCCTCTGTCCGTAGGCGAAGCGTATCTTCGGCGATATGGCTCCTATGTCGGGGGTGCCTTCGAGGCGTGCTATGAGGTCGCTGAAGTGGTCGTCTTCGACGAAGGTATCGTTGTTGATGAGCATGAGGTGGCGCCCTGTAGCATGTCTGATGCCGAGGTTGTTGCCTCCGGCAAAGCCGAGGTTTTGCCACGACGGCACGACCGTCACGCGTGCGTCGTCGGCAAAGTGTGCCCTGAGCTGTGTGCATTCGTCATGGCTCGAGGCATTGTCAACCACGATGACTTCCCATTCCACCGACGTCACGATGCGTTGCAGCGACTCAATGAGTGCCGTGGTGTCGCCGATGCCATTATAGTTTATGGTGATGAATGAGAGGTCTGGCATTATGGTGGGTCCTATAAATTAACTTTGGAGTGCTCTTGGGCTATTTCCGGGCATGTCTTGTTTCAAGGCCGACGGGGCGTAGCGGGCTACGTCCCAGGGACTTGAGGCAAAAGATGACGAAAAGAGACAAGAGCAAACAAAGATAATTCATAGAGATTTTATTAATTAGTAGAACACACCTTATGTGTGTTGCATTGCTTTCTTGCGTTCGAGAGGGTAGATGCTGTTTGCTGCCTGAGCCATCTCCTCGGCCATGAGCTCGCCACGTGCCTTGCTCTTGTCGGCCTCGATCTGCTGCTCCATTTCCTCAGCGAGGGCCACGAGTGACAGGTTGCCGAAGAAGAGCCATGCATTGGGGAACTGTAGCATGATCTGGTTGGCATAGCCTGCCACGAACATGGCAAAGGAGCCTGCCACGATGGCTGCCATCTGTCCGCTGAGCTCTTTGTCCTTGATCTTGAACAGCACCTTCGAGCCGGCGATGGCTATCATGCCTCCAAACGACAGCAGGAACAGCAGCCTGCCGAGGTGTCCGTAGTGGATATCGACATAAACCCATGTCGAGTCTGGCGGCACGGTGGCGAGGTAGTAGTTCTTGTTGCTTGGCGGCACATCGTTGTTGCGTATGCCGGCACCGAGTCCGAAGGGCAGGGCGTCGATGTAGCGTTTCATGGTGGCTTTGTTGATCTCGCGCACGGCCAGTGAGTTGTCCTCCTTATTGAAGGCAGAGCGCATGCGGCGTATCATGGGGTTGCCCTGTCCTATCTGTGTGAACATGAGGAATCCGATGAACACCCCTCCTAGTGCCGCCGTTGCGATGAGTGTGCTGACGCGTTTGGAGATGACACAGTAAGCCATGAGTCCCGCTGCGAGCACGAAGATGGCGGCTCGCGCACCTGAGGCCATCATGCCATATAATGCCGCCACGGCTGCTATGCCGAAAATCAGCCTGTCGCGCTTGCTGGAAGAGGTCGTTAGGAACAGCACGCCGAATACCACGGCCGACGCTCCCATGCAGCATCCGTAGTTTGCGGCCTCGGAGAAGAATGAGAAGTAGCGTATGATGCCGTTCACGAAGTGTGTCTTCATGCCTATTGCCAAGAGCCATGCCCATTCCGAGCGGTCGAAGCCCATGAACTGCTGACGCAGCCCCCACAGCACGGCGGCAACGGTGAGAAATGCCCAGATGCGGTACATGGCTCTCACCTGTTCGTTGCGCTTGAAGAAAAGCCCGTTCACAATGAAGACCCAGAACACCTGTAGCGTCATCGTGCGGTATTCAGCCAGCCATCGTGTCACTATTGTAGAGAAATCGATGTCGCTGCTGACGTTGATAAACTCTATAGTGGAGTATATTGTCCATGCGAGGTATATGCCTATCATGGAACCCATGGCACGGCTGGCGCTGGTGCCCCATTTCTTGGCATGAGATGCGCCGTAGATGATCAGCACGACGTAAACCAGCTCGACATGCATGGAGGTGGGTATCGGGAGCATATATCCATACCTGCTGAGGCCCATGAGCAGATAGTTGACGCAAAAGCCAATGGTGAAGACCAAAGGCAGTCCGTAGCCTTTGGTCTTACGCTTAGGTTGTTCTATGGATGTTTGCTGTATCAACTTGTGCTGATGTTACATGTCATGTCGATGCCCGCGTCATCGTGTCACTCTCTTCACCGACCTTGAGGGACATTCTCTGTCGCCGTGAGTCCGAGCTGAGACATGCGGTAGATGAAGTTCTTGAACTGCGTGTATGGCGGCAGCTGGCCTGTGAACTCCTGCACGGCATCGCGTCCGGCCTCGGTGAGGAAGAAGTATATGCTCTCCTTGTCCTTGAGCTGTGTGAGCAGGGTCTTGAGGGCCTTGTCGTCGATGTCCTTCCATGTGCGGTTGGCTCGTGCCACGACAATGTTGAGCGTTCCCTGATTGATGAGGGCCGGCGGCACTTCGTGCTCGTCGAGGGCCGGGTACTCCACCAGCAGGATCTCCTTCTCGTTGTAGTCGGGGCAGAGGTCTTCGATGCGCTGTGCCATGATGTATGAAGCATCGTCGGTGAGGAAGTCTTCGTCGTAGGTGATGCGTCTCACCTGTAGGCCCATGGCCATCCAGATCTCTTCCAGCTCGTTGGCGATATAGCTCTTGCCGTCGCCCTGCGTCGTGGACAGAAGGTTGATGATGTTGCGCTTCTCGGTGTCGAGGTGTGGCAGCAGCGACTTGCTGAGCTGGCGTACTGCCATGTCGGAGATAATCTTGTTGTACTTGCGGTAGCGCAGCGAGCTCTCCTGAGGATAGCACCCGATGACAGGACATTTCGTGAGGTTCTCTGTGCGCCTGCGGTCTCTGAGCGTGCGGTCTAAGAGCTCTATGATGAAGAAGTAAGCCGCTGTGCCCAACAGAGAGAGAAAGAATGTTGCGAGCAGCACCATCAGACGGTTGTTGGGCGCGGAGTTGATGGGGAACATCGGCGGGTTCAGAACTCGTAGCGTGGCGGTCGTCATCTGAAGGTTCTTCTGCCTGAGGCGTGCGGCGTTGAGAGCCTTCAGCATCTCCATGTAGTTGCTCTCCACGAATCCTATGTGCCGCTCCTTGCGGTTCAGGGTGGCGCCGATGGGCGAGTAGTAGCCGAAGTCTTTGTCGATATTTTCGCGCATGATGTTCATGTGCTCCATCTCTGCCTGGGTGGTCATCGTCTTGAGCATCTGTTCGAGCCATGACCTCGTGAGCAGGTCTTTCCTGACGCCGTTGGAACCACTTGAGTTGTTCTCGGCAATGCGCTGGGTGAGTTCACGCACATGGTCTTCCTCTTCCTGCAGCTCGCGGCGTGCACGTTGCAGCTCTTGGATGGCTTGCGGGTCGTTCTCTTCGGCCATGAGCTGCATGTTGCTCACGCGCGACATGAGCTTGGAGATGCGCTCTTGCGACTGTATGAATTCCTCATTCTGCTGGAACATGTTGGCCTTGCTGCCCATCTGGCTCGTGAGAAAGTCCAGAATGGCTTTCTCGCTGGCGTATGACAGCATCTGTCCGTTTTTCATGGTCTTGTGGGCAGCGTCGAGGATGGCCACCTGCTTGGTCTGTTCGCCGTAGTTGATGATGCGCTTTGAGATGTTGTAATCGATGAGGTCGTTCTCGCTGGCGCAGAGGATTCGATACAGGCGGTTGACCTCTCCCTCGAAGAACTTGATGACATTGTTGGTCTCTCCGAAGCGTATGGACTGGTATTGGTTGATGAATTCCTCGTTGAGAATCTCCAGTGTGTTGTAGGCTATTCCGGCATCGTCGCTGCTGTAGTCGATGTGTATCATGTCGGACTCTCCCATCTGCGAGACGATAAGCTTATTGGCAATGCTGCGGACGCCGAAGTAAGGATGGCGTTCCAGCACGCCATAGACGAAGTTGCCGGGCGTGGGGTGGGCGTAGGCCGTGAGGTTGTCGGTGGTGTGGCGCTCGCTGCGCTTGTCCACGAGAGCCTTCACTTCGACAGGCGTCGCCGCTTCGAGAGCTCTGAAGTGCTCGGCACTGATGTAGTTGTTGTCGTGCTCTGGGTCGCCATACATGAGGCAGCGTGCCAGCAGGCGTGTGGCAACACGCTTGATGGTGTTCTCGGTCTGTATGATGTTGAGTAGGTTGGCCATGTTAACTCTCGAATTAACGGCCACCGAGCCCTCGAGTGTGTAGCCTGAGATGATGCCGGTGTATATGGTTGTCTCGACGTCGAACTTCTTGGGTATCTCCCGTGTGAGGAACCAAGCTATTATCACGGCAATAAGTGGAATGATGAGCAAGTACCAACGGATGCGGTACAGAAATCGGGTTACATATTGAATGACTTCCATTGTCTTGGAGTACTTTAGGCGTTCGTATGTGTTAAGATATTTAGAGTGGGCGCTTATTCGTCAAGGTGCACCTCGCTCGTGGCGTTGGTGATGATAGGCGTGTTGGTGATGATCTCGAGGATGAGTATCTCCTCCTCTATCTCTGCCTGTAGGGTCTGGTAGTTGCCTACGGCCTCGTTCTCCCAGCGCTTCGTCTCTGCCAGGTCACGAACGGTGACGTCGCCAATCTTGAATTCCTGATTGGTGAGCAGGCCCGCACCTTTGTATGCTGCTGCGTTCTCGCCGGCTGTCTTCAAGGCTATGATTTTGTTGGTGATGTGCACATACAGGGTGGCAATCTTCTGCTTGAGCTCCTCGAATGCTTTCTCCTTTTCCATACGGGCCTTCTCTGCCGCGAGCTTCTGACGGCGTATGCGGCCTCGGTAGTCGAACCCCTCGTCAAGCTGCATCTTGAAATTGGCTCCCACGTTCCAGTAGTGTTGCTTCGAACCCATATACTGATAGTAAATTGGTGATGTCACGCTGGAGTTGCTGCCATAGTTGTCCATGATGCCGTAGGTGTAGTTGGCATGTACGCTGAAGAACTCCAGCAGGCTCCGCTTCTCCTTCTTGACGAGTTCGCGCTGTATCTGCTCTTCGCGGGCTATCATCTCCACCGATGGATTTGTCCTCGCGTTGGCGAAGAGTTCGCTCAGAGGCGGCAGCTTGAACTCCGAGAAGTTAATCTTACTGCCGTGTGCCGAGTCAAAGAATCCAGCCACGATGCCATGTGTCTCTATATCGCCGCCACTCGTCTTCGTCTCTGTCTGGGCCAGAAGGGGTAGCGTGGCCAATGCTATGGTAACTGATGTTATGAAACGTTTGTGCATTATTCCTTATTATAATATGGGTCATGCTATACGTTCTCCTTTTGGATGAACGCGGTGATAGTCTTGAGTAGTATCTTGCAGTCGAGGGCAAAGCTGTATGTCTGTCCGTAGGTGATGTCGAGCTGCTTGCGCTCTTCGGGACTGAGGCGGCCGCTGTCGCCACGCTTCATGACCTGCCATAGTCCCGTGAGTCCTGCCGGGGCTATGAACCTGTCAATGCTGTCGTCGCTCGTGAGCTTCTCTGCCTCATAGAGTGGCAGAGGGCGGTTGCCCACCACGCTCATGTCGCCCTTGAGGATGTTGATGAGCTGGGGCAGCTCGTCGATGCTGTATTTGCGTATGAAGCGCCCCACGCGAGTGATGCGGGGGTCATTCTCCAACTTCACGAAAGCTGCCTTGCGCTCGGCTTCGCGCTGACGCTCGAACTCGTCGGCCAGCACCATGCCGTCGTCGCCGATGAGTATCGGCGTGTCGGGGTGCATGACGAGGGCTTCGAAGCCCTCCTCGCTGCTCATCTGGTGCATCTCCTCACTGTCGGTGGCGTACTGGTTGAGCCTTGCGAAATCCTTGAGGTGGGCATCGGCATCGGGACGCATGGAGCGGAACTTCAAGAAGTCGAAGATCTTGTAGTTGGCTCCAACGCGCTTGCTCTTGTACCACACCTTGCCGGGACTCTCAAGGCGTATGGCAATGGCCGTAATGACGAAAACCGGCGAGAGAACGATGAGTGCCGTCAGCGAGAACACGATGTCGAAGAGACGTTTCCACAGGGGGATGTGGAACTGGAACAACCGTTTCTGCACTATGACGTCGGCAAAAAGCTGGTCGGCGTGCTCGTCAACGAATGTCACTTTCTCGTGTATGTCGCTTATGCTTGCCGAGTCGTTGATGGTGTCGTTGACTCCCGCCGAGAGATAAACCGCCCTCTCGTTGATGTCGAGTGCTGGCGAGATGAGTATGATGTACGTCCCGGGAACGTTCTTCTTGATGTACGAGATGGCCGTGAGATCTTCCTGCTTGCTGTGTCGTTCAAGGAATACGAGGTTGTGGCTCTGACCTGTGAAGCTCTGGCATGAGGCCTCCACTTCCTTGTAGTTGCGAGCCATGCGTACGGCATATCCTGGCAGGAAGCCCAGTGCCGATTTCATGCGTCCATCGTTTCCGAGGTAAACGATATTGACCATCTGTCGTATCTGGAGGGTTTAGATAATCTTCTTGACGCGGATTTTCAGCTCCATGGGGTTGAAGGGCTTCACGATGTAGTCTGCCGCACCCACCTCAAGAAGCTTGATGCGCTCACTGGTGCTGTCTTCGCTGGACAGCATGATGACTGGTATGTGCTTGAAGAGGTCATTCTGCTTAATCCATTCCAAGAACTCGTCGCCACGCATCCCCGGCATGCGTATGTCAGAGATGATAAGGTCGGGCGTGTTGCCGTCCTGCAGCCACTTCACGCCTTGAAGTCCGTCGGGCAGCCATGTGCATTGGAATTCGCTTTGTAGATAAATGGATAGAACTTTGGCAATGGTCTCCTTGTCATCGAGGATCAGTATTTTCTTCTTCATTGTATGTGTGGAGTTTTTGTGGTTCGATGATTCTTTATGGCTCAAAATCGCGCAAATTTATGCAAAAATCCTGGTACTGCAAAGTATATTGTCCTTTTTTTGACTTTTTTTGTTTAAATGTAAAGAAAAACGACAAAAGCCATGGCCTCATAACACAAAAAACGCTATCTTTGCAACCTCAAGATAAAAGATATTTCCCCATGGACAAGAACAATCATCTCGTTATCATGGCCGGCGGCGTAGGTAGCCGTTTTTGGCCCATGAGCACATCGGAGTGTCCCAAGCAATTTATCGACCCGTTGGCCACAGGACGCTCACTCTTGCAGCAGACTGCCGACCGTTTCGCCGACATCTGTCCGGCGGAAAATATCTGGGTCGTCACGGGCAAGAACTATGTGTCTGCCGTGCGCGAGCAGTTGCCAGCCGTGCGGGCCGACCATGTCCTCTGCGAGCCTTGCCGCCGCAACACAGCGCCATGCATAGCTTACGTGAGCTGGCGCATCAAGGTCCTCGACCCGCGTGCCAACATAATCGTGTCGCCGTCAGACCATGTGGTGACCGATGTCGAGGAATTTCGCCGTGTGGCACGCATAGCGCTTGCCTTTGCTGCCGAGAGCGACGGGATCCTGACCCTTGGCATGCAACCCACGCGTCCTGAGACGGGCTACGGCTACATTCAGGCCGACCTCAGTGCACCCTGTGCACGTGCCCGTGAGATTTATCGCGTGGACTCCTTCCGCGAGAAACCAGACCTCGCTACGGCTGAGCGGTATCTGCGTCAGAAGGGCTTCTTCTGGAATGCCGGCATCTTTGTGTTCCGCGTGCAGACCATCGTCAATGCGCTGCGCATCTATGCGCCCGAGATAAATGACATTTTCGAGGGTCTGGCACATGTCTATGGCACGCCGCAGGAGCAGGAAGCCATAGATGCCAAGTTCCCCGAGTGTCCCAACATCTCAATCGACTACGCCGTCATGGAGAAGGCCGAGGATGTCTATGTCTTTCCTGCCAAGTTCGGATGGTCGGACCTCGGCACATGGAGCTCTCTGCACCAGCAGCTGCCGGCCGATGCCGACGGCAATGTCAGTGTGGGGCAGGATGTTCAGCTCTTTGACTCACGCAACTGCATAGTGCATACTGTTGGCGAGAGGCGTGTCGTGGTGCAGGGGCTCGACGGCTACATCGTGGCAGAGCACAACGGAGCTCTGCTCATCTGCAAGCGGTCGGAAGAGCAACGTATCACCAAGCTCATAGGACAATAGCGTAATTCAAGTCCCGCACGTTTGCAACCCCGTTTCCGCACGTTTGCAACCCCGTTTCTGCACGTTTGCGACCCCGTTTCCGCATGTTTGCAACCCCGTTTCCGCATGTTTGCAACCCCGTTTCCGCACGTTTGCAACCCCGTTTCCGCACGTTTGCAACCCCGCAGGAGTGGGGTTCATCACAGGCAGGGGACAGCTCCTGCTGCAGCCGAAACGCCCCCCGCAAGGGTGGCTCATCACATTGATATAGGTGGGTCCTATAAATTAGCTTTGGATTGCTCTCAGGCTGTTTTCGAGCAGCTTTGACCTCAAGCCCGCCGAAGCGTAGCGGGCAGCACGGCGCTTGCGACGCTTGACACTTCAGGCGCCCGAGCTCTGCTCGCTCCACACTTGGAGAACGGTTCTTCGCGCTCGACCTTTGGTCGCTTCGCTCAGCAAAGAAGTGTCGAAGCGACCGAAGGTCGAGCGCCTAGAGGATTCACCTTCATCGCCTAGGGGTTGAGTTTGTCCCACGTTCGTGGGCCCATTGTCCCACGTTCGTGGGCTCATTGTCCCACGTTCGTGGGCTCATTGTCCCACGTTCGTGGGACAAGTATATCCCCTAGGCGATGAAGGTGAATCCTCTGGGCGATGAAGGTGAATCCTCTGGGCGATGAAGGTGAATCCTCTGGGCGATGAATGGATATGCTCTAGGCGATGAATGGATATCCTCTAAGCGATGAATGGATATGCTCTGGGCGATGAATGGATATCCTCTAAGCGATGAATGGATATCCTCTGGGCGATGAATGGATATGCTTAGGCGATGAATGGATATGCTCTGGGCGATGAATGGATATGCTCTGGGCGATGAATGGATATCCTCTAGGCGATGAATGTGTATCCTCTTGGTGATGGATGTCTATCCTCTATATGATTATCCGCAATCGTACCACCAAGACGCTGGAAGCGTCTCCTCTCAATAACCGGGGGTGCGCAGTACCCCCGGATAGTGACAAAAAGGGGAACATCGACCCTGAAGGGGTCGCCCATTACGCTGTTCGGGCACTCTTTCAGAGTGCTTGCCTCTATAGAGCTTGTTATCCGGGGGTGCTCGCTACGCTCGTACCCTCGGTTA
>Ga0247610_10008680_pt1 | contig 10319 bp, 4 predicted proteins | sample 174DNAGHGhighgp2_FD_193483 | JGI IMG/M metagenome (GOLD analysis project Ga0247610, IMG submission 193483) | Sheep rumen microbial communities from Palmerston North, Manawatu-Wanganui, New Zealand - 1742 DNA GHGhigh gp2 | ecosystem: Host-associated > Mammals > Digestive system > Stomach > Rumen ... | reverse complement strand
GGAGAACAAAGTGATACAAGCCATGTTCGGCGGAGAGAATGTGCTCACGTTCGACATTCTCATCAAGGTCAATATATCGCAGTTCTACGGCATTGAGATTAACGATTTTGCATGTACGGTAGCCAAAACGGCATTGTGGATTGCCGAGAGCCAAACCCTCAAAGAGACTTCTACTATAGCAGGACGGGCGATTGATTTCCTGCCGCTCAAAACCAACGCTTATATCCACGAAGGCAACGCCCTCCGCATGGATTGGGCAGAGGTCATTGCACCCGAAAAGCTCAACTATATCATGGGTAATCCGCCGTTTGTAGGAGCACGTTTAATGGCTTCTTCACAAAAGGATGATTTATTGGAGATTTTCGGGAAGAAATGGAAGAATATAGGAAATATTGATTACGTAGGTGGTTGGTACTTAAAAGCCGCACAAATGATGGTATCTAATCCTACTATCCGTGCCGCCCTAGTTTCCACCAATTCGATTACCCAAGGCGAACAAGTAGCGGCGCTTTGGAAGCCCCTCTTTGAGCAATACGGCATCCATTTTGACTTTGCTTATCGTACTTTCCGTTGGGATTCCGAAGCCGACATCAAAGCCCACGTCCATTGTGTCATCATCGGCTTTTCAAAGATTACCTCTACGACAAGCAGCGTCAGCTGCACCAAGCGAATATACCTCTCCGATTCACAAACCATCCAAGCATCCAATATTAACGGTTATCTTATTGACGCCCCCGACACATGGATAGATAGCCGCTCTAAACCCATCTGTGATGTGCCTCCTTTGTTAACAGGTAGTCAGCGAATTGATGATGACCTCTTTATGTTTACTGACGAGACTAAAAATGAGTTTTTAAAAAAGGAACCATCCGCAGAAAAATATTTCAAAGTATGGTATGGGGCTGTAGAATTCCTGCATAATAGCCCACGGTGGGTTCTTTATTTAGGAAACTGCTCTCCTACGGAACTAAAATCTATGCCTCAATGCTATGAGATTGTACGGAAAGTACGAGAATATCGCTTAGCAAGTAAAAGAGAACAGACACTTAGAGCCGCTGATTATCCTAATCATTTTGGACTTGAGGTAATACCGAATTCTAATTTTATGATTGTTCCAGTAGTGAGTTCGGAGCGTCGCAGGTACATTCCATTAGGTTTTATGACCCCGGATGTTATGTGCAGTAATCAAGTAAACCTCATCCCCAATGCCTCTCTTTACCATTTCGGTGTACTGACCTCTAATGTTCACATGGCGTGGATGCGTGTCGTTTGCGGACGTTTGAAATCCGATTATAGGTACTCCAAGGACATCGTCTATAATAACTTCCCGTGGTGTCAACCGACGGATGAACAGAAATCCCGTATAGAACAGACCGCTCAAGCGATTTTGGATGCACGCGCCAAATATCCGGATTGCTCTTTGGCTGACCTCTATGATGAAGTCACCATGCCGCCGGAGTTGCGCCATGCCCACCAAGAAAACGACCGTGCGGTCATGGCTGCCTATGGTTTCTCTACCAAGATGACCGAATCCGAATGTGTGGCAGAGTTGTTCAAAATGTACCAAGCTTTGACAAATTAAATCTCCTTCGCAAATAATGTTTTGATTTTGCAATGATATATGCGTAAAATAATGCATTTAAATATTTGTAAATTTGTAAAATAATGCATTAAAATTGAGCTAAGCAAAAAAACACAAAGTCCGGCTTCCCTGTCGGACTTTTGCTTCGTTTCCTTAGGAGGAAACTATCTACCATTCACTTATTTATATAATATGCAAATAAATTGCGTATTATCTTTAAATAATCCGCGGCAAAGATTCTGCTTTAAACTCCCGAAACATGGACGTGAAGTAACAAAACGAAAGCAAGCAACCTTAAGGTTGCCTGCTTGTCGAATAAGGATGGGTCCTAAGATATAGGGTTACCTGATAGAGATACCTGATAGAGATACCTGATAGGGTTACCTCATGATTTTGAGTGTCTCGCCGGATTCGGTAACAACGATGTACATACCGTGCGACAAGGACATTGAATAGATATCTTCGTTGGTGGTAGCCACCTTTCGTCCATAGATATCGAAGACGTTCACCCAGTCTCCCGGAGCATAGACATCCTCTATTCCCTGCGTGCTCTTAACGCGTACGGAAACGCTGTAAGAGAGGCGGTTGATGTAATCCGAAACGGTATAAACAATCGGCATGTAGAAACTGAACCGGAAGTCCTGTTCTTTGTCGCGCGAAGGAGTGATATGCACATACTTGGATTCCGCGAGTGTAATGGAAGGTTTAACCGCCCGGAGGCTATCCAGCGCCATGAACTCACGGTCGGTAATCTCAATGGTGATGGTATTCTCCGTCTGGTCGATTATTCCGTCGTGTCCCTGTAGCGAGAAGTGGTGGATTTGGAGGTCCGGATTAAAAACAGGCGATGCGTTCTGGTCCATGAGGTACGCCAAAATAGCATCGAGGAGATTTTTTCCATCGGGGGTCAGTTTGGCGGAAGTAGCCCGTGAGATGGGGAAGCAGATGTACTTCTGTTCTCCTCGCATCCTCGCAGGAATCTCATGAATAACGGTTTGCTTCTCGCCGTCTTTGTAATAATCCATAATATTGCGCGTATAGGCTGTAGCGAGACATTGCGTACCCTGGAGCGTAACGTCAATCGGCATAACGCCCTTCTTAGCTACGAGTTCGCTGAAGACCTGAATGGAGTTTCTGCCTTTGAACGACTGGAAAATCGGATGGTCGTCCCGTTCGATATAGACCTTACATCCGTTATTGGTAACGGTATCGACCGAGCCGTTGCTTGGGTCACCCCACTCTAACCGTCTTTCTGCATAAGAGAAACCGTTGAGGTTGAGAATAGGAATAGCCGCTCCGCCTCGTGCGAGTTCGAGCACTTCTTTATTGTCGGCATCAGCATCCTCTGAGATAACAACCAACTTGTACTTTGCGTATTCTTCCGGCTCGCGGAGCTGGTCCAGCGCTTTCTTTGGTTTCGGCGACCAGTTCTTTTTGAGATGCTCAAAGACACCATCGTTCTCATAGGTGTTCTTAAAGAGGTAGAGGACAGGATTCGGTCCGAGCTCGGAACTCTCAACGGTAATGAGCCCCGTAATAACCGTGTCTGCGCCGAGTACAGAAATCTTGAACGGGAACTGGCCCACGTTTTCGGGTTTACCGTCGATTACATAATTATAACCGGTTCCTTCTGTGCCATGTCCTTTGACCGTACCGCCGGGTTCTCCGTTTGGCCAGTTAACCTGCACATCTTCGGGCGAGAGGGCATAGTAATAGAAGTTAATCGGGTCCATTTCTTCGCCCTGGTCGGCCGTTACATTGATTTCGGAAACGGAAACGATTTGTGAGATGACGGAGAAGGCTCCGTCAGCGCGGCTTGTTTCTTTTCCGTTGAGGTACGAAACGACGCTGTAATGATATTCTCCCACGGGGCACATAGCTTTACCGCTAAGTACGATGGTGTCCGTAATACCGCCTTCGAGTGTTGTGAGTTCGATACCCGTAGCGGACGCGGTTCTGTCAAACTCCAGTTTGATCTCTGCGCCGTCAATGTCGTTGTATTTAGTGGTATAACGAATCGGTTTGATGTCGGTCGTTTGGAGTACAACTTGTGTAGAATCGTTACCTTTGAAGTATTTGATGCGCGGTTCCTGAGCAACCCGGAGGGAGAAGGAACAGAGTTTGCTGTCACTACCGCCGACAGCAGTCAGACGAATAACGTGTTCGCCGGTTGAGATATCAAAGCGGTTAATGGCATATTCCTGCGGCGTGCGTTTTTGCTTGACAGTATCTATATAGAGTACGAACATTTTGTTCTTGGACGCATCTTTGTTGTTGTCCTTTCCATAGAAGCTGAACTGGTCATATCCTTTGATGTGCATAACCAACTCATGGCTTTCGCTGTTGAACTTGACGCTACGAATCGAGCCTCCGAATTCGTCCTTAGCGCCGGCATTGGTATCTCCACCGGTACCGTTACTATCGGAAATCTTTACCCATCCGTCTTGCGCGACAGTTGATTTTTCTGTAGCTTTGGTATTGTCACAAATGCTACCTGACTTATCGGCATTGGAAATAGCAATAGACAAGTTGCTACTGCCGTCCCGGTTGATGTAATAGACCTCGTATTCTCTATTATTGAACGGTGTTAACTCGGCATCATATCCACCTTCGGCAGCTTTGGCTTCATAGACACCGGGTACGTGGAGCGAGAGGTCAGTTTGTGGAACAGGGATATCAGGAATATCTTCCTTGATTACTGTAATGTAACAGAAATCGGAGAACTCGCCGTCTTCGGTAGTTACAATCGCCTTGGCAGTACCGACAGCCTCGGCTGTTACTTTGCCCGTCTCCTTGTCAATCGTGGCTATTTCCGTTTTATCCGTTGACCATATAACATTCTTATTGGTAGCGTTGGTCGGCTCGACGGTCGCGTTGAGAGTGATAGAACCGCCCACCTCAAGTTTTACTTCCTGTTCCGATTTATCCAGTTTGACACCTGTAACAGGTACGTCACCGCTTGGCGGAGGAGTCTCTCCACCGCAATTGGAAACGATAACTGCATTGAGAATGGCAGACTCATTACGAACGACAAAGAACGCACTCTGACCAACCAAACCATCATCGGCTTTCACTGTATATGAGAAGTCCTTCTCGGATACCGGGTCACTTTCGAATGACCAAGCAGCCGTGAAGACGTCTTGCTTTTCGACAGTCTGAATCTTGAATCCACGCTCTTTCCCGTCTTCGTTCGAACAATGGATACGCAGCGTGATTACCGTTCCTTCTGCAAGCTCGTTCTCCAACACAACACGCACAAAATCTGCTTTGCCTTTGCTCATCTGGAGACCAAATTCCGTATATTTGAATGATGCCTCAAAATTATCATCCTTGGCGCTTTCGAAAATAATCTTTCCGCCCGTACTCTCTGGTTTCAATGCCACCTCGGCATCTTTAGCAGGAGTATCCCCTTCAGCAGCAACATACAAGTTCGCACAAGCATCACCACTCGGAGTCGGCGGTTCAGGCGTATCTGCCTTGGTAACGGATACTTTGCATGAATCGGTAAATCCGCCATTATTGGTGGTAACAGTAATGGTAGCCGTTCCTGCTGCAACCGCGGTTACTTTTCCATTGTTATCCACTTTGGCCACACCCTCATCGCTACTGGACCAGGAAACAGACTTGTCTGTTGCGTTAGAAGGCTCTACGGTCGCGTTGAGTGTTGCCGACTTGCCTTCTTCGAGTGGGATAGAAGTCTGGTCCAAGGAAACACCCGTAACGGCAACTGTGATGATTTCAATGCCGTCACGCTTGATACCTATATAATTAAATGTCGGATTCCATTGCGTAGTACCGTCTTCGCGCCAAAGATATATGGCAGATTTTCCTTCTACAGCTGCCGGCAGAACAATAGTCTTCTCGCCAGTAGCACTCGGAACTTCCTTTGAGTACTCTACACCTTCGTCGTAAAGCAGTTCCTGACCGTCTTTATCCGCGAAAAGCATGCACTTACCTAAGTCTGCTGCTGTGGAAATATTTATAACAAAGACATCGTTCTCCTGAAGCACATAACCGTTTTCCAAAATCAAGCCGAAATATTTCTTCTTATCCAGTTTGACTTCATCTTTCTTGCTGAGATTCGTTTCAACCGAACCCGCCGCAGGTCCAGTGGCTTCCTGCTGCGAGGTGCCCTTTATGAGCCATTCTTCATCACCGCTTGGTTCGGGCTCTTTTTCAGCTTCAAGAATAGTGACCGAATAATTCTTTACTTTGCCGCTTTTTGTATAAGTAAAGGTAAACTCTTGCGTTTCATTTTCTTCGAAATTAGCCGAAGCAGGATCCCAGTTGTCAGATATATTCTTACCTTTAAAAGTCGGTTTAATATTCGTGCGGTCGGATCCGAATTTGATTTTAGCCTTTATAGCCAAATTTTCTTCGTCATACACATCTGTCCCAGAAACCATATTTGGGAAAGAGAAACTCTGCACGACAGGTTCTCCCTCATCCTGCGGGTCTTCTCCAGGAGTGTCTCCGCCTCCGGAACTTTCTCCATCACTTATTATCTCAATATGAAAATAGTACGATTGACCACCGCCACTACCGGAAATTTTAATGGAACTAATGGAGTTGACCGCCAAGTCCATCTTTGCATTTCGTACCGTACTTCTTTCTGCGGCAGAACCAACTTTGTCAATTTCCGAAGCAGAATCATCATTGATAGACACGTTAACAGGGCGATTAGATTCTGCTCCCCACGTCAATATAAGCTGACAGTTGTTGTAGCCCGACAGGTTCAAAGGTTCGTCGAATGTAATAGTAATGGCGCCGGCAGATCCCGTTGTTTTAAAACAGTTAGAGCACTCTGAAGCCCAGGATGGCGCAGATGTGAATTCTCCCTTATTACCTGCAATAGTTGCGCCAGTTGGACTTTCTACAATGTCAGTAGAATAAATGGTAGCACCAAGTGCAGAATATGACAAGCAACAAGCCAGCACTAAGAATAAACTCTTTTTAAAGAAGTTTTTGTTTACCACAAGGGTGGAAAAAAGATTGTTTTTCATATTGAGTTGATATTTTTATTCATCTGGAATCTCGGTAATGTCTCGTAAGTGTCTCGAAAGTGTCTCGTGTATTGTATAATAGGATTATCTCGACTTTACTTCGACTTGCTCTCGACTTTACCTCGGCTTTACTTCGGCTAAAGGTGGTATGCATAAAAGCGTTTTCGTATAAGCATTTTTCGTGACATACTAAATCGAGTGCAAAATTACAACTTTTTTCGCATATATATGTGCACATATTCAAAAAAAATGTGTAAAAATTGACACTTTTATCAAAAAATGCACATAGTAGCGGTAAAAAATTTGCATATATCAAAAAAAAGTTGTAACTTTGCATGATTTTTGGAAAAACAAAAAAAATAACGTATAACAAACAAAGAGAATATTATGAGAAAAAGAATTTTAATTGTTGCACTTGCCCTCGTGAGCGTGTTGTGCATGCAGGCACAAACGGTAGATAAAGAGAAAGTGACGACCAACGCTGAGGCAGCCGCCAAGGCAGGTGAAGACCTGAAGAAGCTTGACGAGGCGGAAAAAGCATGGAAGTTTGATGGCACCTTGGGTTTGAACGCTGCTGCGACCGGTTTGGTAAACTGGGCAGCCGGCGGTAAGAACAACGTCAATGCGATTGCATATGCCAAGCTGCATTTGCTGTACCACAAGAACGCGGTAGCCTGGGAGACGAACTTCGACACGGATTTCGGAATGACATGGATTGACCAGAAGGAAGACGCATTCCAGAAGTCGAGCGATAATATCAAGCTGGCGACGAAATTCGGATGGGAGTTTGTGCCGACGTGGTATCTGACCGTATTGGGAAGTTTTCAGAGCCAATACGCATTGGGCCGCAACTACGTAGAAGGTTATAACAACATCATTTCCAAGTGGTTAGCGCCATCTTACACGGACATTTCCGTCGGTATCGACTGGAAGAAAAGCGTTAACGGAGCGGACTTTTCGATTTATTTGTCTCCGATAGCCGGCCGTATAACGACGGCATACACGGGCAATGAATGGAACCGTAAGTACACAATGGAAGCCTGGCAGGCTCAGTTCCCGGAAGGAACCTGGACGGAAGAAATCTATAACGTTATGCGGGATGCTCATACCGATTTGGCATCGACTTTGAAGAACGATTACGGAGTTGTGTATTACGATGCAGCAGGCGTAAAGCGCTACGACCGCAATGCTCGTGCCGAGTTCGGTTTGAGTTTCAAGGGTTCTATTGCCTATGCGTACAAGGATTTCAAGTTAGGTACGACCCTTGCATTGTTTACCCCGTACGCCGGAAAGGGCAATGAATTAGCCACTTACGTAGAAGGCAGCAAGATTGCAGACTCGTATTTCAGATACTCGAACATGAATCGTCACTTCGGTCAGTTTGACGTGGACTGGGACGTGAACCTGAGCTATCAGTTCCTGAAATGCCTGCAAGTAACGCTCCAGACGAGTTTGAAGTACTATCCGGGCACCCTGATTGCGAACAAGGACGGCGAAGTGAGTGAGCGAGTACAGTTCAAAGGCGTAATCGGTTTGGGCGTCGGATACTCGTTCTAAGCAAGTACCAAGGGACAAAGGACGAAGTACAAAGGATGCAGTCGTTAGAAGAACTTTCGGAGAATTTGCATGTGCTGTTGGAGCGCTACGAGGCGTTGCGGCAGGAGAACATGCGTTTGCGAGAGGACAGCGAAAGACAGCGGAATGAATTGATACGGACTCACGGCGAATTGTTGGAATTACAACAGAAGAACCGCCGTCTGGCGACCGCCAATGCACTTAGTTCGGCAGAGACGAAGGAAGAAGCGTTGAAGCGAGTCAATGCGCTGATAGCCCAAGTGGACAGAGCAATCGTGGCACTTAAGAGATAAAAAAGATGGCGATAGACAAGCAACACATCAATCTTCAGCTGGATGCGCATTCGGTGGGTTTGGATGTACCTCGTGACGAGGAGCCGAACTACCGAACCGCCGCCAAACTGCTTAACGAACGATATAAGTATTATCTCAAACTCCGCCCGAATGCGTCCGCAGAGCAGTTATGGCTGTACACGGCGCTGGAAGTGGCGGTTGCGTTAGTATCCGACGCGCGAAACAAGAGCCTGGAGCCCGTGGATGCGGCGCTCAAAGAACTCAATAAAGAGATTTTGAGTGCGATAGACGGTCAAAGTGCGACGTCAAAGAGTTAAAATGGTCGAACAAGTTCGACGGTAAAGAGTTAAGAAGGTCGCAGGAGCGACGATAAATAGTAAACACAAAACGATAAAGAAATGATTACAGCAATTATTGGAGCAGTAGTGGGTCTCATAGTGGGAGCCGGAATCTACTACCTCATCAGCCGTGTAGCCGCAGCAAATCTGCTCAAGAAAGCAGAGGAAGAGGCAGAGGTGATGAAGAAAAACAAGATTGTTGAGGCCAAAGAGAAATTTATCGCCCTCAAGCTTGAGCACGACAACACCGTGCGCGAAGCTGAGAAACGCATACAGCAACATGAGCAGCGCTTGCAACAACGCGAGCAACAGCTCAACCAGCGTCAGGGCGATATTCAACGCAGCCTCAACGAAGTGAACCAACGAACCCAACAAGTGGAGCAACGCCAACAAGCCTTGGATTACAAGCAACAGGAAGTTGAACGCATGCACCACGAGGCGGAAAAACAGTTGGAGCAACTGAGCGGCATGAGTGCCGAAGAAGCAAAGAAACAGCTGATAGAGGCGTTGAAGGACGAGGCCAAGACAAACGCCATGAGTTATGTGAACGAAATCATGGACAAGGCTCGTCTGGAAGCGAATCGCGAGGCGAAAAAGATTATTATTCAGACCATTCAGCGTGTGGCTTCCGAGACCGCAGCGGAAAGCACGGTTTCCGTTTTCCATATCGAGAACGACGAGGTGAAAGGCCGGATTATTGGTCGCGAGGGTCGGAACATCCGTGCCCTGGAGGCCGCAACCGGTGTGGAAATCGTAGTGGACGACACGCCAGAGGCTATTACTCTTTCGGCATTTGACCCGGTGCGCCGCGAGATAGCCCGTTTGGCATTGCACCAGCTGGTACAGGACGGCCGTATTCACCCGGCACGTATCGAGGAAGTGGTGGCGAAAGTGACCAAACAAGTGGAAGACGAGATTATTGAGACCGGCAAGCGCACGACAATAGACCTCGGTGTACACGGTTTGCATCCGGAACTGATCCGGCTGGTCGGAAAGATGAAATACCGCTCTTCATATGGCCAGAACCTGCTTCAACACAGCCGCGAGACAGCTAATCTCTGTGCAGCGATGGCAGGCGAGTTGGGTCTGAACGTAAAAGCGGCCAAGCGTGCCGGTTTATTGCACGATATAGGCAAAGTGGCGGAAGACGATGTTGAGTTGCCGCACGCCGAGTTGGGTATGAAACTTTGCGAGAAATACGGCGAGAAACCCGATATATGCAATGCCGTCGGCGCACACCACGATGAGTGCGAGATGACGACCATTATTGCCCCTATCGTCCAAGCGTGCGATGCTATTTCCGGCGCCCGTCCGGGTGCACGCCGCGAGATTGTGGAGAGTTACGTCAAGCGTCTGAACGACCTGGAGAATATGGCGATGAGCTTCCCCGGCGTGGTAAAGACTTATGCGCTGCAAGCCGGTCGTGAATTGCGCGTAATCGTGGGCGCAGACAAGATTTCCGACAAGGATACGGAACTGCTCTCATTCGACCTGGCCAAACGTATTCAGGACGAAATGACCTATCCCG
>Ga0247610_10008678_pt1 | contig 10321 bp, 32 predicted proteins | sample 174DNAGHGhighgp2_FD_193483 | JGI IMG/M metagenome (GOLD analysis project Ga0247610, IMG submission 193483) | Sheep rumen microbial communities from Palmerston North, Manawatu-Wanganui, New Zealand - 1742 DNA GHGhigh gp2 | ecosystem: Host-associated > Mammals > Digestive system > Stomach > Rumen... | reverse complement strand
TCACTGAAGTTTTATTTGAGTCTACAAACTAATTACTGCACGGTTGTTGCATTAACTTATATAACAGAAGTAGTGCTAGATGACGTATGTCAATTCTGTCCTACACAGTTAGCTTGTAAGCGCAGTTTATATAATACGGTAATATGATAATTATATTAGAACCTATAACACAACTTAATAAGATAAAGCAACACATATTATATCAGCAACATAATATGGATTTGGCACGTTGCGCATTAACAGAACTTACATATTTCACAGAAGGTGAAAATGTAATAAGCTGTAGTGGTGCAAGGTGCCATTGTTACTATATGTGCTTTAGAAATATGGAAAGGCAGGTCAAATGAGTAATGGTAAAGAGCATGTTTGGTTAATAAAAGCAATACAGAAGGACTTGCCATATAGGTCATGCAGAGTTCAGATACTAACACATTTTGATAGCTTTGAATGTCCTAAGTGTAGTGAATATGCTTACTGTCATAGATATAGAAGATATGATGATAAAAGGATATTTAGATGAATAAAATGATAAAATACTATAATACAAAGGTTGTGGACTGGGCTATGGACGAAGACACACATAGTTGTAGAACTTGCCGGGAGCAGCTTTTAATTTACTTAAATAGTTTAGCATGCCCTATGTGCAGAGTGCAAGATAGTTGTGCAAGGTATGATAGAAAAAGGATATTGAAATGACATTTGAAATGATAAATAGAACAATAGATAAGTGGAATAAGAAGTATACTCAAGAACTTCGTAAGCATATTAATAATTTTTACTGCCAAGAGGAATGGAAGAAGTCAGATGACACAGCACACTTGTTAATGTGGGGTTATTTAGATAGAATATGTTTCTACCAAGGACTTATATATGCAAAGAGTATATGGAACCTTGATATGTTTGAAAGTAAATGTATGATATGTCCTTATAGAAATAGTGAATGTAGATTTATAAAGGTATTAAAGTAATGGTAAAAGATATTGAAGAACGTGGACTAGGTAGAGAATACAAGAAGATGCAAACTGTACTGAAGAAGATGATGCCAGCTTCACAGTATGTAAGTATAATGGACTTCTTGCTTGCACCTGATGATGAGGCAATGCAAAAGTTACAGCTTTACCAAAGAGCAATGACTGTGATAGAAGAGTTTCAAGTAATTAGTGATACAGTAAAGAGAATGAGTGGCTTGACAAGAGAACAAGGGTATGATAAGATGTGTATAGAACAAGACCTTATGGGTGGTTGTGATACTTGTGAGTACCACGACATATGTTGTACAAGTTTCGGAAAGACAGTAAGATGAGAATACATGATAAAGACTATGTAAAAGCAACAATTAGTTTGATAGAACGGCAGAGAAAGATTAAGTGTAGTTGCTCAGACCATAGCATACCTTTTGCAATAGACTGTAATAAATGTATGTTAGGTTTTCCGCATAAGCCATTGAACAAATGCTGTGGTGTAACAATATTAAGAAGGATTCTTGTATGACAGTAGGAAACCACGACAAAATAAGAATAAAAGAATGTATTACAAAGTATGCAAGAAAGCCTTGGCTGATTCACTGCGACTGGGAATACTTAGTGTATGAACACGGCTGTTTCCTATTATGCAGAAGGTGTGACGCAGATAATAAAATGGTTTGTGAAAGAGATTTAATAAAGAAAGTAAGATAACAAATGTATGATATTACTTTAAACTCAATGATATATGCACATAAGAACTTAATGGAAAAAAGATGTATTACTGAACATGGTATTAGAATATATGTAAATGATGACTACCAAAAACGTAGGTACTGCACGGCACATAGGGCAATAACTAAAGAAGAGTATAACACTTGTAAAGACTGTATGTGGAATATGTATTGTCATAGTTCAGCTGGGAAGGTGTTAATATAATGATAGAATTAAGTAGATTAGATACTTTAACAGTAATATATTATAAGCCTACGCACATGGCAAGCAGAGAGTGTTACTTAAATGAAATATTATATAACGAATGTTGTTGTACGGATTGTAGGTATTATAACATTTGTCTTATAACAGAGGTAATTAAATGACAATATATGTAGACGGACAGCCAATAAGTAAAGTGCAAACGGACTTGTTAAGAAGTGCAATAGACAGGCATGTTAAAGAAGGCTATAGTCATACACTTTGTGTTGCCGGGAGTATTCCTATTGGTAATGCTCGTTGTTATTGTTGCAGATTCAATGGTTTATGTAATAAGTTAGTAAACATACATATTGGAGTAAGATGATACAAGAATTTACAATTACATTAAGTGATATGATTCACACTCATAAGAATAATTACACAGAGTTTATATGTGACAAAGTTATGCCATTAGGTGCAAGTGAGAGGTATGGTAATATGGCATGCCAGATATGCCCTTGTGTATTTAATAGTAAATACCCTACTTGTGTTTGTGCTTATGATATGTGGTTATACAGAGGGTTGAAATGATGTGGCTTTACAGAAGAGATAGTTATGAGATAGATGAATTAAGAGCACGAATAGAGCCTTTCTATGATAATACAGGTTGTGATATAGGTTCAGTTCCTTTCAGACATAACAGATGTACTAATTGTAAGTTCTGTTATGATGATAAAATTGTGAGAGCAACAAACGATTTTGGTTTAATGGAAATAACTAATTGTATTTACTGGAGTTTTGTAAGTATGGTATCTTGACAAGATAAGGTAGGTATATTATAATAAAGATATAAGGAAACTGGTCAGATGAATATAAATAAAGTAAAAAGTAATAATAGGAATATGTTACAAATAAAGAAATACCAGCTCTCTTGTCCTTTATGCAGAATAGGTACATGGAATAAGAATAAGAGTAATAACTGTACATGTATAATGGAGAATAAAAGTAATGAAAGAATTATAGGTTGGGACGAAGTATTTGTTATAGAAGATACTACTACAGAAGAAAATATGTATGAACTGATAAAACTTGAAGATGATAAAACCTGTAATTATTTAACAGGTGAATGTATGTGCAAAAGATTTGTATGGGTAAAGTAAATGATAATATGTTTATGGTAGATTATGATAAAAACAGGTTACAGTAGAATAATACGTTATATACATAAGAAAAGAACACATAAGATGACATTATGTGATAGTGTAATGCCCTGTGTTTCTACTTGTAATAATTGCAGATTCTCTCTTAATGGATTCTTATGTGAAAGAGCAATACAGGTAAGAGGATTAGTAAAGTAATGTTAGAGTATTGGTTATTAAAGAAGGCAGTAGATGCAAACTTAAAGAAGTGTAGTTATTGTTGGTTTGAAATATTGGTTGCAGATAATACTAATACAAATGATTACTGTGGTAAATGTAAGAACAGATGTTATTGCAGAAGAGGATTAAAATATATAAGATGAATAGAATAGAAAGACTAATAAGAAAGAAGAAACTTGATTTGAGAACACTAAAGAGTATTATAAAAGGCACTAAATGGAGTGGTAAACAATACTTCCGATACTGTGTACCTAACGCACTTATATATAGAGCCGATAGGTTAAATAGTTGTAGTGAGTGTGGTATGTTAGTAGCTTGTAAATGCAGATTGTTAGAAAGATTTGGAGAAGCATTAAAGTAATGAGTAAACATGCACAATACTTAAAGATGTTAATGACAGGAATAAGAGTAAATGATAATTGTTCTAATGCTTATATGAGGCATAAGAAATATTGTGTAGGTGTAACTATGATAAATGAAAGTTCTACTTATAATTATTGTGTTAAAACGTGTGATAGATTCTGTTCCTGTCATAGAAGTATGTATAAAATAGTAAGTTGACAAGATATATAAGTTGTAGTATAATAAATAGTATGAAAGATATAGAAAGAGAATATTTACAATTACTGATTAAAGTAGAAAAGAAGAATAAGGGTAATAAATTCTGCCCTGTAACTTTAGGGTGGAAGAAATATGAAGATAGAAGTACAAACTGTAAATATGGCTTTCATGACTTACCATATGAACATAGTATGGGCTGTATGTTCTCTAAAAAAGGCTGTTTATGTGGTATGGAAAGGTTTGAAAGTTTATGTCTCAAATAATAGAGTCTGATATATTAAATGACTTAAAAGATTATTTGAAGTATGAACCACAATGTGATAATATGCATTGTACTGCTATGAATACACTGCACTTAAATTGTGGCTATTGTATATACTTTATGAATAATAAAGCTAATACAAGACATAGATGTACTTATATGAACTGGAAGGTAAAATAAATATATGCCATATTATTGTATCTCACAACACTTTACAGAGAATGTAGGAATAAAGAATGACCTTAAAGATTATTTAAAGGAAGAACATATATTCCATACATTAACCTGTGCATATATGAGCCTGTTACACTTAAATTGCAATAACTGTACAGAATGTGTACAATTCCGTGATAAGAAAAAAGGTGATTATAGAATGTGCTGTAATTATAAGGAGCATTTATTTAAGTAATGGAAGAGTATGATAAAGTAAAAGATTATTTACAGAGTTATTTACAAAGTTTAACATGCTCACCTTATAATGATGAACACTGTGCCTTTATGTACATGATGTTTCTACCTTGTGAACATTGTAAGAAGTATTTTAATAATAAGGTATTACAGTGTAGTGGAAGCCTATGGGAGAATTATGTAAAATGAAAGTAACTAAAGAAGTATTGGATAAAATAAAAATATGGTGGAACTTAGCCTATGATAACATAAATACAGAAAGATATAATGAATGCGAACAAATGTGTGATTCCTTAATATCTCACCATATAGAAATGTATAAATATAAGAAATATGGTAAATGCTGGGAAGACTTAAAAATGAATGACCTCTGTTATATCCCCCAATACTATAAAGATAAAAGAGGTATACTTGCCTATTACTATACTAAAGATGATATACAAAGAATCTGTGGAGAAAATAGATTGATAGGTAAACATGTGTGGCAATATATAAAAGGTGAAAAAGTAGAAGATTATTTTAAAACTTTACAAGACCAATACTATCAGTATTTTATAAAAGAACCTACAGCTAACCTCTATAAAAGTAAATTAACAGTAAATATGTTTAGAACTTTATCTCAAGAACAACAAGAAGAAATATATAAAGTGTTAGATAAGAAAACCGGGAAAAGAATATAATGATAGATGATTTGATAAAACCATACTACTTTAAAGGCTCTGTAAAAGAATTGCCTAAAGAAATAATAAATGGAGAAATATACCTGTGTAATGGTAAATTATATATTGGTATAAATAATACCTATTTGGAAGAAGAAATATTTGTTGATACACTAGAAAGTGAAGTAAGAAAAATAGTGTATTCAGAAGATAATATGACAGTAGAAGAAATAAAAGAAAAACTAAAAAGATTGATAAATGAATAAAGAAAAGGTAGTATAGTATTATGTCAACTACTATTTGACATACTGTAATATGATGTGATACATTTGTTAAATAATATAAAACAATGTAAGATAGTATGATACATAGAGCTGAAAGTGGGGTATAAAAGGCAAATAGAACAATACAACAAAGCAAAGCCTAAGTAGTGCGAGAGCATAGTAAAGGCTTTAAGGGTGGATATGAATGCGTATTTTTTGGCTAGAAGGCTTTGGTAGAGTGGTTTTCAGCCGCCCGGCTTCCAACTTTATTACACAGATTATTTATCAATCTTTTATATAATAAAATGTAATAAATCAATCAAAATTTTAAAATGTGTATCATATCATCTTACATTGTCAAATATCATTTTACATGTTGTCAATCATCATTTGACACTACGAGCATAACCTTGCTACCGCATAACCCAGCTCCTTCCCTTCCCTTCCCTTCCCTTCCCTTCCCTTCCCTTCCCTCAATCAATCAACCCATCAATCCATAAAGTAATCAATCAACGCAGCTCATAAAATAATCAACTGCCAATTTATAAAACCAAAGTAAGCCAACCTATAAAGTAATCGCTTTAGTAAATCGTTAGAATAGTAATGGCGTTAGTGCATCAATCTATTCTGGTAAACATGTATTGCATCAATCTATATGTAAATCGTTATGATACTAACGCTACATACACCACCATGCCGGGTCTTGCTGTTTGGTGATTCTGGCGTTAGTGCTGGCATGGGAACTATTCAATCTATATAAAAAGAAAAGCGATTGTTGTTTACAGCCATCACAATCGCTAAATTCATATCCCTTAATTTAATCTTTAGTCCACAAATATTAATAATCAAAAATGAACCTTTACATCAGAAAATATAATAACAGCCTTTGGGAATTTTTAAAAATTCCAGAAATCTTTGCGACTGTGGCATAAGAAAACCCATACGCTGGGTAACATTAGTTTTTTGTAACAGATAACTAAACAGCGTATGGGATAGAAGATAACAGTTCTATTTTATTTTAGTGTTCTAAAATATCTTGAATAATATTAGGGTATTCATCTTTGATATACTTAATAATATCAGCACGGTCCCCATCTGGGACATTTATGTCCATACTGGGGATAGACTTGTGTTGTGGGTGTTCTGGTATATTAACTCTTGCTGTTTTAAGTACTACTGCTTGAGACAAATCTGCAAGAATCATTTCTACTTCAGTCACTTCAGTGGAGCCGTGTTGCCCATATATTATTCCAACTTGATGCTCAGTGTCCAAGAACTCTATACCACGGATAATACCTTGCATTTGTTCTTCGGAACCATCTGTAATAATCAATACATTTCTTTTAATCATTGCTTTTATACCTCTTTATAATTTACTAGAATCTGGGGAAGTCACAGGGAGAAGGAGTGAATCTCCCTGTAATTATTATTTGCTGTTATACATTTTCATCTGCAAATTTTTGCAACTGCTTGTTTAGGTCAAACCACTGGTAACCTTTCTGTGTTATTACTATCCCGGTTGCTCCCTGCCACCTTAGTCCCTCGTGTGCAATTTCAGTGACTTGGATAGCTTCACCGTCTAGCAGCTGTGCTTGCAGCCATTCAAAGAAATCAACTGTTTCTATAAGGTCCTCATCTACGTCTTCTTCTTTAACGCCTGCATATTCTTCAATTGCATAGTAGAAGTCTTCATCTTCATTATAATCAGTTTGAACTACTATAGGGATTCCATTGTATTTAACTAGTTGCATATCACAAAGGAATGCTGAATCTTCATTATCATAGAAGCATAGACCTTCATCGTAGTCATCTATATAATAGCCTGCTGAACTTATTAATCTTTTTACTAAGTCTTTGTCTTTTACTTTAAATACGTTTGATAATACTTGTGATGTAGTGTTCATGTTATATCTCCTTATAATTATAGTTCTACTAAATCTAATCTACCTTCTGCAAGCACGAGAAGCCAAGTGTATTCCCATTGAGAGATTGGTAATGTTTCCTGTGCTTTGACAAACTCGAGCAACTTTACATAGTCTTGGTCCAAGTTTGGTCCATACGCTGAATCAGCAGGACCTTCTCCTGTACATTGCTCAACAATGTCATTGTACAGCAGGTCAAATATTACACTGTCCATAATATCAATTAATTGTACTTTAGCTTTATTATTTAGACTTGGTTGAACAACTATGGCACGAATGCTACCACAGTCACAATCGTCATGGACTATAAAGCAATGTTGCCCAGTTTGTTCTTTAAGGTCTTCGTCCAAGTACATATCTGCCCAAATTGAAGAGAAGTTGTCCACTATTTCTTCATATGGTGGCACTGTTGCTTCTTCTATTGAATAATTTGCCATAGTAATCAACTCATTAATACTTACTTTTTCTTCTTTCATTACTGTTATCTCCATATTATCTGTTACTCTTCCAGTATACCAGCAGATTCTTGTCTTGTCAATGAATCTTCTAGGTAGTCATTGTGGAAATATTCCAGCAATCCTACTGGTTGCGACCCGGAATCATGATTTTCATAGAATGTGAATATGTATTCATCATATGATTCCAATAGGTCTACTAAGTTTTCTTTTGAAAGGTCATTTACCATTTCGTTATAGTTAATGTAATAGATTTCTTCTGCCATAATTAAAATCCTCTTATTATTCCACCAAATAATATACCCAGTACATATTCTTCCAGTTCAGATAGTTTGGTTCCGGGGGTTTCATATTCTAAACAACCACCACACGAATCAACATATAATGTACTTACTCTATCAGCTTTGCAAAGGTCTTCGCCCAACTTATAGATGTCCACTCCGTACATATCGGATTCTTCTATGTCTTGGGCATAGGCAACGACTTTATAGTCGTCACCAGTGCCTTTAAAATCATTTATTAGAAATTCTATATCAGTCATTATTATTTGCATATTTACACCTCTGCAAAATCTTTCTCAATACAAGCAGGATTCATCAATGTATTTATTTCTTCTTGTACTGTAAAGTAGTTCTTGTTAGCTTCTTTGTACTTAGGGTTATCTTCATCTTCAATCCATTCACCGTCTTCATCATATACATCTACATGACCGTAACCCCATGCTTCAGAAGCAAGTTCAGTTGAACCTTCCATTACTTTTTCATATACAGGGAAGCCTTCTTCATCTACAAAGTAATCTTCCATACCACAGTTAGCACCTATATCTTCATCAGCATATAGAACTCTTAACGGTGTATATTTGCATACTTCTTTAAGTACATTTTCTGGCATGCTCCAAGCAGTTTCAAATGTTATACATTTAGCAGAATCATCTACATAACCATTAGAAGCATTCCATTTTGTAGACCAGTTTTGGATAGACCATTCATACCAATCTCTTTCACCATATCTTTGTACGTTAAAGAAACCTTTAATGTATGTTTCGTATCCTTCTGCTAGTGCAGCTTTGCCTATAGGATATTGTTTAGTTTTAGTTTTACGAGTGTACCAGTCTTTGACACTTCTAATTGCTTTGAGGATATCTTCTCTTTGCATTATTTCTTCAAAGAATTCCTGCTGTGTAATAGTGTCATTATAAACCTGTAGCATTAAAACATCTACACAGTCTTTTTGTTTCTGTAGAGTTTTTAATTGACTTTCGGACGGTTTTAACCATTTAGAAGGCATTTCGTAGCTGTAAGAACCACTTGTGATGTGTAAGTCTTGTGGCATTGGTATTGCTACATTAAAGTCTACTTCACCCTTTTCATTAACTAAATGTTTCTTTAGTTCTTCAAAATCTTTTGCAATTACTCTGCATGTTACCCAATTTGGCATTTGTTACCTCTTTCTGCCTTACGGCTGTTATCTGTTACTCTATTATTATAAACTAATTGTCTTGCCTTGTCAAGTCTTCTTTTACATTTATTTCAAAAACACCTTCAATTCCAGTGTCAATATCATCTAATTCTAAATTATATCGTTCTCCACTCTCCAATATATAGAGAGTAACTGTATCTTCGTCATTAAAATATGACAATAAGTTCTTTAATTCTTTACAATTCATAGCGATTTCTCCTATTTTCTCTTGTATCTACATAGGTTCTAAAATATTCATCTTGAAATACTGGTATGAAGCGTGGAAGCAGGTAGTATGGGTGCTGTACACTATTCATCATTTCGGTCATAGCCCCAGAATAAATGAACAGCTCAAAGCCCTTTAATGTAAATACTGTTCCCTGTTCTACTGCTGTATTATAGAAGTCTTCATCAGAGCAGGTCTGGTAGTTTACACCAGTCATATCAGTTTTAACCAGTGCTACCCTGTATTCTAGGAAGTGAAGTATTTCTCCTATTTCTTCTTCAAGATATTCTTTAATAGGGTTTATATTCATGCTGTTATCTCCTTTTGTTACCTGCTACATTATTACTTTACCATACTTTTGTTGCCTTGTCAAGCCCTGCTTTACAAAAATGTTAAAAGTAACAAAATTGTAAAGTGGGCTAACTGGCATGGCTAGTCAAAGATATGTGCTGTTACCACTGCACTTACTGTATCTCCAAGTATCTTTACAGAATAGTCTAACCTGTCCTCTGTATTTCTCTGGAGATATTCTATAAGACTTTCTAATGCAAACTGTATGCACTCTGATTCATCATCTTCATAGTCATAGGCATGCATAGCACCCATTTCTAATTCCCTATCTCTTTTGTAGTAATAATACATAAGTCTATCCTGTAAGAAGTCTAAGTTACAGGTGTAACCCATATCTTCTGCGTCACTTATAAGGTCATACTTCTCGTCATTATCAGAGAATTGAGGGTCAAAATACAATAAGTCCTGTAAGTTTCTCCTTACTGATTTAATTTTCTTTGGGCATAAAATGTGTGTTGTAATAATTGTGGTCATAATGTTATCTCCTATTCAAATTCTAC
>Ga0247610_10008677_pt1 | contig 10322 bp, 9 predicted proteins | sample 174DNAGHGhighgp2_FD_193483 | JGI IMG/M metagenome (GOLD analysis project Ga0247610, IMG submission 193483) | Sheep rumen microbial communities from Palmerston North, Manawatu-Wanganui, New Zealand - 1742 DNA GHGhigh gp2 | ecosystem: Host-associated > Mammals > Digestive system > Stomach > Rumen ... | reverse complement strand
CAGACGGTCGCTCGCACAACAGGGCTTACCCTCGAAACGCTGATAGGCACACATCACCTCACGCACATTACCCTTCTTGACCAAAGCCTTGAAAGCCGGCAGATAGGTCTCCCAGAGGTCACGGTTCGTAGGCTCCACATTCATCGAGTGACGCAAAGGCTCCGGACCGCTGTGCACGGCATAGTGCTTGGCACAGGCGTGGGTCTTGAAATAGCGGTCGTCATTGCCCTGCATACCCAGAACGGTCTGCACACCGAGCACGGCATTCAGATAGGGATCCTCACCGCAGGTCTCCTGTCCCCTGCCCCATCGCGGGTCACGGAAGATGTTCACATTCGGGCACCAGAAAGTCAGTTCCGGATTGCCGGGATAGTAGGTCACACCCATGGGCACGTTGAACAGCTTCGGGTCGTTGTGATCCGTACGGTTCCAGTTGGCACGGGCCTCGTCAGACACCTGTGAGAACACATCGTACACCAGCTGGGCATTGAAGGCCGCTGCCAGACCGATGGGCTGCGGATAGACCGTATAGCCACCCTGGCGCACACCGTGACAGGCCTCGCTCCACCAGTTGTACGACGGGATGCCGAGACGGTCGATAGAAACCGATTTGTTCATCATCAGTCCCACCTTCTCTTCAGGCGTCAACATCTTCAGCAGGCTCTCCACACGCTGTTCTCTGGGCATGTTCGGATTCTGCCACTCGTACTTGTACTGGGCCGACGCACTGGTCAGGGCCAACATAGCGGTCACTGCCGCCAAAATCATTTTTCTCATTTTTATATACCTTATTTATTATTATAAGCAATCTGACCGATTAGAAGCCGCCGCCGAAGCCACCGCCCGGGAAGCCACCACCGAAGCCGCCTCCACCGAAGCCGCCTCCGCCGAAGCCGCCACCGCCGCCACGACGATTACCGCCCTGACCACGACCCTGACCACCACGGCCCTGACCGCCGCCGAAGCCACCGAACTGAGGTGCCGGACGCTTGGCAATATCGAGCAACAGTTTGATCAGCGCAGCACGACGCATACTCCATGTCGGATAGTCGTCAGCCTTCAGCACATCCATCTGCATCTGGAAGCCGCCCATGCCGCCACCGCCACCTTGCATGAAGTCCATGCTGCTGGTGGTGAGGATACAAGCCTTGGCCTTGCCGTCGGCAATCAGACGGTCGACGATGGCATCAGCGCCACCCACCTTGAACCAGCTCTCCATCGTGTCACCAGCGCCAGGTACCAGCTGAATCATCGCTGGCATTGCAAACATGCCCTGCTGCTGTCCGGCAGGTGTCGGCGATGTATACCAGGCCTCACCCTGATCCAAATCATAAGCCACACGGCCATGCTCAATCTCACCTTGCGATGCGAAGTTGAACGGCGAATTAGGATTATCAGCAATGCTCCACTTGAAGCCCTTGTCGGGTGACAGATACATGTTGCTGGGGTCAGCCACAGGTGTGCCGTCCACGATGAAGCAATATCTGAAGGTCTCAAACATATATTCGCTCAGCGTGATGCTCCACACACCAGTCGTATCCTTCTCCATCGGCAGCGGTGCCTCCAGGATGTCGCTGTTGAACTTCACGCTGTCGGCCTCGGGTGCCTTCATACGGAAGGTTATACCCTCTTCGGTATACTCAGGTGAAACAATCGGACGTGGGAACAGACGGGCCATCGTAGCACCCGTGAACTGCTGCTCCTGACCGGTCTTGGCAGGTGCGGGCTGACCATTCTTCATAGCCTCTTCCGAAGCCTTCTTGTTGAACAGCAGGCGCAGGGACTTGTCGAGGAAATACTTGGCATTCATCCAGGTATGACCGAACTTGTCGTTGGTAAACTCCTTCACCGAGGTAATACCCTTCTGGTCGAGGAACTCCATATAGTCGCGGGCGTTGCCATAGAGGAAATCGTCCGTACCGACACCGAGCCAGAACAGATGGATCTTCTTGTTGGTAGCAGCCGCATTGTCGTATACCTCAGGGATCGTCGTTGAGGTGAACGAACTGTAGCTGCAGAGATATGAGAACTTATCCAGATTGCTCAGACCGATGGCAAGCGCCTGGTTACCGCCACGTGAGAAACCGCCGATTGCACGGTTGTCGGCATTGTTCACCGTACGGTAGTTCTTCTCGATATACGGCATCAGGTCGTTGATCAGGTCCTTGCTGAACACATCGCCGCCAAACTGCATCTGCGGCGCACCGTTACCAGCAGGCGCAGCCGGCTTCAGCTTCGAGGGATTCCCGTAAGGCAGCACGACGATCATCTCCTTGGCGAGCTTCTCGGCAATCAGGTTGTCGAGGATATAGTTCACACGACCCACCTTCAGATATACTTCCTCGGTATCTGTCGTACCACTGATGAGATAGAATACAGGGTATTTCTTCTGATCGTTCTGGTTGAACGACATCGTCATCTGTGTGTAGCTGGGTGGCAGATAGACCACGGCATTGTTCGTAGCGCCTAAGCTCTTCGAATAATAGTGTACATACTCCACACGGCCGTGGGGCACATCCTTGATGTCATGGATACGCTTACCGTCGCTGATCTCCAGCAGACTGTTCTTAAAGCCCTCGTTGGGGAAATAGAGTTGGTTTCTGGGGTCCATGACACTCACGCCATCGACCACGAAACAATAGGGATACATGTCGGGCGCAGCTGGTCCGAGGGTAGCTGTCCAAACACCGTCGGCACCCTTCGTCATCGGTTTGCGGCCGGCAAACTGGACATCCACTTGTACGTCTTTCGCATGGTCATTCCAATAACGGAAGGTTACAGTACCGTCAGCATTCACGACGGTCGACTTCTCTGAGGCTCCTTGAGCCATGCAGTTGGTAGCAAAAGCAATCACTGCAGTTAAGGCAAAACATTTTAATTTCATCATAAAATAGTATAAGTAAGTTAGAAATTTTGAGCAAAGTTAGCAAATATTATTGAATATAACAAGCACAAATATCAAGATTAATATTTTTTAAATATGTATATGTTAATGTTCTATAATTGTCGGTGAGGTCTTTTTACTTTCCGCATTTTCGTTCGTCTATGACTTATTAGAATAAACTCAAAATACGTATTTTCATGAAAAAGTTCATCACATCCATTCTGATGGCAGCCTGCGTTCAGGTCGTGGCTGCTGCCACCGTCGCAGAAGAGACAGCCGACGGTAAGTACATCATCAAAAACGGCGAGGTCACCATGACCATCGATGGCAACGGCGGCAAGATCCTGTCGTACAAATACGGCGATGCCGAGGTGATCAGTCAGACCCGCTTCCCCAACTCCTTCGGCAGCACCTTCTGGACGAGTCCGCAGAAAGAATGGAACTGGCCGCCGGTACCCGAATTCGACCGTCAGCCCTATACCGTCGAGAACGGCGACAAGTTCGTCATGACCAGTCAACTGTCAGAGCGCCTGAAATACCGCGTCAGCAAGACCTTCGTCCCCAACAAGAAGGACCAGTCGATTGCCATCACCTATACCATCAAGAACGAGTCGGACGAGACCCGCAAGGTGGCTCCCTGGGAGATTACCCGTGTACCCAACGACGGCATCATCTTCTTCGACGCACCCGTCGATGCCATCACCCCCGCTGGTCTGATGAATTTCCAGGCTGCCAACGGCCTCAGTTGGTTCCAGGCCGACGAGGCCCAGCAGAACCGCAAGATCAATGCCGACGGCAAGGGCTGGCTGGCCTATTGTGCAAAGGGTCTGCTAATGGTGAAGAAATTTGACGATCTGGACGCCTCGCAGCCTGCTCCCGACGAGGCTGAAATACAGGTCTATGTCAACATGCGCAAGACCTTCATCGAGCTTGAGAGCCAAGGTGCCTATACAACCCTCAAGCCAGGCGAGGAACTGAAGTGGACCGTTACGTGGTACGTAGCACCCTTCGACGGAAACGCAGAGCCCAGCGAGGCCCTCAAGCAGAAAGTCAAGAGCCTCTTAGGCAAATAGTGCGAAGGTCGACTGACAAAAAAAGAATCCGTGAAACCCCCTAAAGTCTCACGGATTTTTTATGACATTCTGCGAAGGCCTTTTATTCCTTCGGACGAATCGTATACCTTTCGTTTGAATTGTAATCGCGGTCTTTATCTTTACCGAAATACTCGAGTATATACTCATTATCCTCTTTCTTAGTGACTTTGATCAGCACTTCGCGGTAGGTGACACGATTGTCTTTCACATAACTCTCATAAGCATTATAGCTTGTTGTCGCCCCGTCTTCCTTGTTCTTTACCAGTTTGAAGGCAGAGACATTGCGCTGGCTTTGGGCGATGTCGATATAGAGACTGTCGCCCGTGAAACGGAACAACAATTCACCACTCTGGGACAGATACTTCCCATTCAATTCTACTGCGTACGACTCATAGGAGCCACTCAATAATAATAAAAGAAATAAAAGCTTCTTCATCATTTCATAAGTTAATTACGTTGCAAAATTACACTTTTTCATCGAACAATCATCATCTTTCCGCTTTTTTTTGCGATTTTTGTGCAAAAAGGGTTAGCGGATGGTCAGCCAGACGGGCTCGTTACGGGCTTTGGCGGCTACGATGAGTTGTTTGAGTTCGTAGAGCCACTTGCGCGATTCGAGGACTTGACCTACCAGTTGGTTGCGACCTACGAGGATGCAGCCAGCGGTGTCCTTGGCGGTATTGCCCATGTGGATGCGGATGCCCTTGAAGAGATGGTTGAAGTCGGGGCCACCCAACAAGACAGGAAGCCACATCTTAAACTTCGGACTCCAGGTAATCACTACGGCGTAACGGCCTTCTGGGATGGCGAAAGGTTTCAGACTCTCAGCCTTCTTGGGCGAGCGGAGCACGGCTTCTTTTGAGACCGACGTCTTCAGTTCGAGGGCCGTTGGTTCGAGGGTGTCGCAGAAGTAAGTTTGCTTTTCTCCTGCCAGGTACTCATCATTTACGTTCTCTACGATGGAAAGCCTACCTATCGTGTAGGCCTTCCTTTTTGCTATGCGTGTTAATACTAATTCCATATAATATACATCCTTAATGTCACAAAGTCAAAAGTCACAAAGTATCACTGTTCACTATTCACTTTTCTCCAGTGCGTCTTGTCGATCTTCTCTATCCATTTGTCGCGATACCAGCGGGAGATGATTTTCCGGAGGCCTGCCTCACTACAGAAGCCACGCTTCAAGGCTCGCAGATCATCCATCATGAAGACTGGCGAAAGCTGGTCGAAGATGGAGTGATTGCTTCCATATCGGATACACTCGTCGTGGGCATCAACGAACTGACTTTCGAGCACCTCGCCAAAGGCCTTTATCTGCTGTTTCAGACAGTACTCGGCCATCATCAGTGCAAAGTCGAGACAAGCCTTACTTTCCTTGGCGCAACCAGACAACATATGAAAGATGACACCGCAGCGAAAGCCGATGACAGCCGCACGCTTGCGATAGATATCCTTTACGTGGTCGATGTCCTTGGCTGCCTCTACGCGCTTTTCTTCTACCCAAACCTCAATAGCCTTGCGGAGTCGAGGCACATCCAAAAGTCCTGTAAATGAGCGCAATCGGGTGACGGCCTCCTGAATCCGTGCTTCGTCCTCAGCTGAACGCTTACCGAACTTCGGCATCTTCTGGAAAGAAGAGTCAGGCATCTCGGCGAGCATCACACGACTCGAAAGACCGTTCTCGATGTTGTCGGCCTTAAAGCACTTCCTCAACGCGCCGTTCGTACCGAGCATGGTCCAGTTATAAGCCACCTTCACCACACCCGATTCGGCTGCATCAGAATTATAGTCCTGACCCCACTCGCCCCGGTCGAACGAGAGACGATAGATGTCATACTTCGATGACCACGAGCCAGCACCGTTCGTTTTCCGGAGGGTATCCAATTCCTCTCCGAAGGAATAAATGGTGTGGCCGTTGCTATTCTTGAATCGTTTCAAAAGCGTTGAGCACGAGACGGTTACGGGCACCTGACGGATGAGCACGTGCGGATCTTCGGGAGCTTTTTCGTTGGCCTTACGGCCCTTTTTGCGCTCCTTCCATTCTTCCTCACGCTTGCGTGCGAGGGCATCCTCATCATCAAACTGCCGCTTCCAAACATCGATGGCATTCTTAACCACTGATTTGTTCGAGGCCTGCTCACCATGAATGATGGCCATCAGTCCCAGGCGATGGATGTTGCCGTCGCAGTATTCTACTTCGACACCGTCGGCATAAGCGCCACAAATCGGCATGATACCTACGAGTGTGGGCATGTGCATCGATGCGGGCACACCGACCAACGATTCTTTCAAACCGATGGGCAATTTGTTTAATTGAACATTGACCATTGACGATTGACCATTTTCTGTGCCATCGAAATCATCCTCCTCGGAATGGTCAATGGTCAATGATAAATGGTCAATGATAGAAGACAACGTCTTCGAAACACCCTTAGGTGGCTCTTTGCAAGCCGAGTCAACGACCGATTTCAGTTCTGCGTCAGAGAGTCCGAAACGAGGCATCACCTGCATCAGCACCTCTTTCTTATTGTCGCAAATGGCTCGGAGATTCACGGCAAGCTTATGCAACTTGACATTCCTCTCCCCTTCTGCCGGCTCACCGCCATTCCTTCGCCACCATTCTTTTATAATAGCGGTATAAGGAATGCCCTTGAAACTCAAGCCCCCTAAGTTAGGGGGTTGGGGGTCTGAACAATCGCATGTAGTGACACACGTGTCACCCTCTTTGACCTCAGCCACCTCGAACAACTTCGGACTCACATATTTCGTATGGTCTTCCGGCACCATATAGATACACCTCGCAACATCCTTCACAGCTGCATCGGGCGTGAATCCCGTAGCCTCTTGCATCAAGGCTTGTGCATCTTCAGGCGTCATCCCATCCGGCAACTCCACCAGCACATGCGTACCCCGACGAACCGATTCCTCTACCAGCAGCACCTCGAGATTTTCGCACAATAGGGACGGTCCCTTTTGTGAGAATTTCGATAGGATTTCCTCCGTATGCCCTTTCTCGTCGAAGTCCAGCATCAGTCGATTCAGCGGCTTAACAGCATCCGCAATCGCCCTGTGGTTGTCTTTAAACTCTGCGCAATGCGGTGTCCATACCGGCAATCGATGCTTCAACGCCTCGTCACCTTTCTCTATACGTGCGCACATCTGTGCGAGCCAAGGCTCTCGGCGAAGCTTCTCCCAGTCTTCTTTGGTGGCAGGGAGGCAAGGAGCGCCGTGCCCCTTGCCGATACATGTGAATTTCATGGTCATGATCATTGTTTTTTCCATAATATAGTCCTCCTTTCTTAATAATTATTCCATAATGTGTTAGTCTTGCGTGTCATCAGCCACGCTGCAATCTCCAGTGTCTCGTCGCGGAAGAGCTGCCTCATCAGTTCCAGCGGATACTTCTTCGGAAACGAGAAGTCAATCTTCACTCGACCGCGATGGGGATTGCGTTTCGAATGTTCACGGGTAAGCTTGACGGCTGCATGGGCTGTCTCAAAGATCGTCTCATACATCGGACCGTTCTTGCCCACATTATAGCGCTTCACTCGGGTGCGCCCGTCGGCATCTACCTCAATGCCGCCCTTATACTTCACTCGGTTACCGTCCGTAACCTCCTTGTCTGACTCCCATGGGCACGGATAGACATTGATGTCGCCGTTGGTCTGGAAGTTAATACTGCCGTCCATCTGGACGTTCTGCTGCAAAATATGCTTCTTAAAAATACTTGGTTTCATAAATCTGTTTCGATCCGTGAGATTCGGCAAGTGCTGAAATTAGGCCTTTTTCACTCGCGAGACTTCCCTCACTCACTTTCGTCTCAGATTTGTAAATGTTAATTAATTCTCTCTTGACTATCCTTTAGATTCTGTGACCCATGAAGCGAAAGTCATTCTTCCTTGGGTACGGCATTCGGCACTGGTTCATCAGCGACAGCTGACGACGTGCATTCTCAGCGATAGTGCCTCGTGCGATTGTGATCAAATTTCTTGTACGACTCATTTTCTTTTTGTTTAACGTCGCCTCCTTAAGCGACTCTAAGATTATACTTTTGTTTTTCTCTCTCTTGTCCCTCCTGCCTTCAGTGTGGGTGGTTTGTATCAACATGTCAAAGAACGCTTAGCAACTTCATCGCCTCCGCAATTTCAAATTGCTGGTGCAAAGGTCGGAATAATGCATAAGAGAAAAAAAAAAAGAAAGCTGCATCAACTTTCTTTCTTCTTACACTGCTAATAATCAGCAGGTTAACTTAAATAACAAAAATGCTATTTCTTTTCGGCTATCAATTTTTCGATAGAACCTTTCATGGCTTTATCTTCCATAGTCTCACCAATGGCTGTTCTCACCGAATGGTCCTTTGTACCCTCCAAAGCTTCTGCCATCGCCTGATTAGATGTGCCGACTGCAAAGACGCCTTTGTTTTGCATAACATGTAGAATATGTGCAATTAAGTTACGGTTGAAAGTCGTATTCTGTTGTTTGCCTGTTTGCTTGGCTTTTGCCTTGACGGCAGGCAGTGACAACACGCAATCCCACAAGTCGTTATATTTCTCTTCAGACCAATCAGCTGCAAGCAGGTGCTTCACTCTGCTTACATATTCTTTGATGTCTGTAAAGTCTGGCGTGTCTGTGTCACTCTCACGCGTGTACTTTTCTAATAATAGAATAGCAGCATAGACCTCATAAAGTTCTTTTCTTGAAACGCGCTGATAAGCCAAACATTCTGACAGAGCATCGTGTTGCAGATAATTGCGCATCTTCAAGTGGGGCATAGCCTTAAACCAGCCCATCAGCTTTGCAAGTTCGTCTTTCACGCTATTGCCGCTGGAAGCAATGTGGTACTCAAAATTCGCAAACAGCCCATCCTCAGCCTCCGAAAGTTTTCTCAACTTATCCAGTTGAGCCTCCATCAGTTTCAGTTTCGGACGGTCGGATGTACGCGTCTGGTCGGCCTCAACAGCTTTCAGTCGCTCATACAACTCTTTCAATTGCTTTTTCAATTCCGGGCCGACTTCAAGCCTGCATGCCACCCTCAGATTCTTCAGTATGTGGTCGCGCCATAAGCTGTCGTCATAGCATATCGACAAGGCAGACAAAGGCAGATAAAGCCTGGTCAGCTCTATGAGTGCCGCAACGTCTTCAGCGGTCGGCTTCAATCTCAGAAGTCGTGTAGCCACCACCTGCAAAGCCTTCTCATCTTCGGTAAAATCCATTTTCAGAACCTCCCCGAGTGGAAGCTGAGGCAACACGCGCTCCCTCTTGCAAGATACTTCGACTGTCTCGGGCGCATTGGGAATGTCGATGAACATCGTCTTGCTCCCGTCATTGCCTAATACAACGGCATCACACTGCCCGTTTTCGTCCAGCAAAGGTTTCACTTCCAGGCAACTTGCACCTTTTACATAACCAATATGTCGCGTGTAGTTCAAATAAACGGCGATAGCGTTTTCGTCGTGCATATTACTTGGCTCTGCCTGCAATATCAACGGCGTACCCTCTTTGAGTCCTTCAAAGAACTTTCTGACCGCAACCTTTGCATCCTCCTTCGACAGTCCGGCACCTATATGATATGTTAATCCTGTTACTTCAAACTCTGCCATATACTTTTTATTTGAGATGCAAAGATACAAAGAAATCCCGACAATCTAAACAGACCATCGGGAATTTATGTTTTATTTGCAGACGTCCTCACTTACTCAGTGAATTCACCACGCCATAAATTCACATTTGGGTCAGTCAGGCTGTAATACACCTCTATGGAATCTCCCTCTTCTGGATATGGCGGATTCATATGTAACAGAGGGACGGTTCTTTTGTTATACGAGCCTACTTAATATTAATAACTTGTTAAAAGTTTGGTGGTTTGAATAATAATATCTATCTTTGTGACATAAATAATAAGGTATGAAAGAAAAGAAGCCACATTCTCCAATAGAAGAATCATCAGACAGCATGATGGTTCAGGAACCGATTGCATCAGCGACGGCTTTTGCTGATACAATCGAGGAAGACGCTCCCCTTGATATTCCTGGCCTCCCCCAAACATGGGATGAGTTGATGGATTGTGTCAAGGAAGGAGAAGAAGAGTTCGAACGTGGTGAAGCAATTCCCTGGGATGTAGCCACCAGCAGACTGAACTCCAGAAAGCGGACATCCTGAACCTATTGAAAGCAAATACACTTATCGCTCCAAGATCGTCGGCAACTACAATAAGATGTACTATTTCATCAGAAAGAACACTCTTGTAATTGCTGCCTTTGCTGATATGCGAATGCATCCGGATAACGTCAGAAAGGCGGTTATTGGTTGATTGTAAAGGAACGGTCCTTACGTTATAACGAAAG
>Ga0247610_10008675_pt1 | contig 10325 bp, 4 predicted proteins | sample 174DNAGHGhighgp2_FD_193483 | JGI IMG/M metagenome (GOLD analysis project Ga0247610, IMG submission 193483) | Sheep rumen microbial communities from Palmerston North, Manawatu-Wanganui, New Zealand - 1742 DNA GHGhigh gp2 | ecosystem: Host-associated > Mammals > Digestive system > Stomach > Rumen ... | reverse complement strand
GGCCAGGAAAATGCCCAGCGGTTCAAAGAAAACGCTGCCACCCATGTTCAGCCCGATGCATTCATACACCGAGAGCCCAGCCGACAGAAGCAACGCCACCAGAAGTATCTTGATGAGCGGATCGTCAAATTTCTCCAGGAACTGCTTCCACAGCGGTTCCCGCGCGGGTGGAGTGAGAACATTATCGCCATAGCGCTGACGACTGTCAGCGACCTGGGCGTCGGTAAGTCCTATATAGTGTTTCCTTTTAGCCATTATCTGTCGATTGAAACATTTTAAGTCACGGTGGACATCAAAGCAATTATCGTGCCAAATCAAAAGCCGGAATGATTTCTGTCAATCGAAATCAAACCAGCTTCACAATATTCATCACATCACGCTGTCAAGCGTGGAGGCTGCTGACGGCGTCGCACAAAGCGCTGCTTGTTGAAGATGGAATCCCACCTCAACTTGATCACGCCCCACAGCGCTTCAAAGAAGATGCTGCTGTTCATCTTGCTCGTGCCCAGCACGCGGTTGACAAACACGATGGGAACCTCCTTGATGATGAAGCCCATGCGGTAGGCTGTGAACTTCATCTCGATCTGGAACGCATATCCCTTGAACTCGATGGCATCCAGATTAATCGATTGTAGCACCTCACGACGGTAGCAGACAAAACCCGCCGTGGCATCACGCACCTGCATTCCCGTAATCAGTCTCACATAGGCCGATGCATAGTAGCTCATGAGCATCCTACCCATCGGCCAGTTGACGACATTCACCCCTGTCAGGTAACGCGAGCCCACCGACAAGTCGGCGCCGCCCGTGGCACAGGCCGCCTGCAGCTCGACAAGCTTATCGACAGGATGGGAAAAGTCGGCGTCCATCTCGATGATGTAGCCATAGTCGGCAGCCAGCGCCCACTTGAAGCCGGCAATGTAGGCCGTTCCCAAGCCCTGCTTGCCAGCACGCTTGAGAATGTGGATGCGTTCAGGCTCGGCTGCGATCATCGACTCGACGATAGCCGCCGTGCCGTCGGGCGAATTATCATCGACGACGAGCACATCAAACTGGTGCTCAGCGATGTTGAGCACGGCATTGATGATGGCCTGGATGTTCTCCTTCTCGTTATAAGTAGGAATAATCACTAAACTGTCTGACTTCATTGGTGCTTGATTTTATATCTCGTCATGAATAAGACAACAAAGGTACAATATTTTTTATTACTAATGCACCGCCACGGGGTGTTATTGTATCTATTGCGCCATTTTTTAATTCTTTTGTAATGATTTAACTATTATAGGGAACTCCTGTAAAATGCTTTTCTTGCAAAAACCATGCCATCCCATGCGCCTGAATGGCCACCGTTCTACCGAAGCGAGCCAAAATGCAAACGATTGCATTTAAAAAAATGTTAAGCTTTGGTTAATTGTTACATTATTCTAAAAGTAGAGGATTATATTTGCTAATTGATAAAGCGCACGGCCCATGGATGACGACGTAACCGACGACACACATCAGATGACCGATAATGCTTGACGAACCAAAATTAAGACCAAAATAGTATTATTAACCATATCAACTTTAACTCATCACGCAATGAAACGATTAACACTTATCAGCAAGACAAAGCTGAGGCTACTGGCGCTGCTGCTGTGTCTCGCTGCCGCTGTACCGCAGTTGATGGCGCAGACCTACACGGTGGCCGGCAGTGACACGCAAGCCCTCGGGGCGTCATGGTCACCGACCACTACATCCAACAACATGACTTCGTACAGTGGCAACAAATACTACTTGTTGAAGTCTGTCACCTACTCATCGGGAAACACCTACGAGTATAAAATCACTGTCAACAACAGTTGGAACACCTCCTACGGCAACAATGGTGGCGGTAATAACGCTAGTTATACGGTAACTGCCGGTAGCGGTTTCGTCTGCTACACGTTCGACTCCAACACTCATGTGCCCCATGTCGTGTCATCGTTGCAGACGGTTGTCATCGCTGGCGACGACACCCAGGCACTGGGGTCTTCGACATGGAACGGCTCGAATACCGCCAACTCGATGACCACAACCGATGGCATCACCTACACCATGACCAAGTCAGTGGATTACACGTCAACCGGAACAAAGCAATGCAAGGCTGTCGTGGCCAACACCGACTGGTATGGCAACAGTAGTGGCGGCAATGTTTCCTATAACATTTTGAATACCGGCTCCTATACCGTGACTTATACGTTCAATGCCGTTACAGGCATCGTAACCGTGGATGCCCAGGCTGCTACCCCGGCCACCCCCAACTATTACATCACGGGCGACAATGGCCTGGGTCTGGGCGGCTTCAGTTATCAGTTGCAGAACCTGAAAACGATGACTTATGATGCTGTCAATGACATCTATACCTACAGTTACAACGTCACGTCGGCCGGTACCTTCTACTTCACGTTTGCCGACGGCCCCGGCAGCAGTTGGGACGATTTCAACGGCAATCACCGTTACGGTCCCACGAGTGGCAACGAGGCTGTGACTCTGGGCAGCTGGGCCCCCACCCAGAAGGGCGGCGGCAGTTATGCTGTGACGCTAGATGCCGGTCAAGTGACCATCACGTTTGACGCTGCCAACATGAGGTACAAGGTCGATGGCACCGAGCCCGAAATCGCTATCGATTACTATGTCAAGGGCGATGATACCAATATCTTCCCCAACGGATGGGATTCCGGCACCAATACCGCCATGACCGACAACGGGGATGGCACCTACTCCTGGGAATCAGGACAGTTCCACCTCACGGCAGGCACCAGTTACGCCTACAAGGTGTGGGGTGATGATGGCTCGTGGCATCCCAGTGGAGCCAACGCCACGTTCAGCAGCAATGTCCAGGGCAACTATACGGTGACCATCAATTACGACAGTAACAACGGGACGGTGACACACCAGCTGAATCTCGTTCAGGAAGACCCTGTCTACACTTACAACATCCACGTCCGCTACACGGGCAGCGAGAATCTGGGCAACGTCTATCTCCATGCATGGGACGCAGCCGGTGACAAGACCAACTGGCCTGGCACGGCATTCTCAGGCATGACCACTACCGAGGAGAACGGGCACACCTACTATTGCGTCACCTTCACCTCCTATAGTCAGACACTTGGCCTCCTGTTCAACGAGAACGGCAACGACAATACCAGAACTACCGACCTCACAGCACAGCCCGGCACCAGTTACTTCACTTACGGTGGCGGCAGCACTGTCAGCGGTCCCAATCAGGCAGCCGACGAGGCCGACCCGACCTACGACTACACCATCTATGTGCGCTACAAGGGCAACGCTACCCCATATATGTACCTGTGGGAAGGTGGCAGCACCGCATTGCTGGGCGATTTCCCCGGCACGGCACTGACCGACGCTTCATTTACCACCGAGGTCATCAACGGTTACACCTACTACAAGTACACCGTGACCGGCTCGAGCTATCCCACGCTGGGCATGATTCTCAACGAGGGCAGCAGCGACAACAAGACGAGCGACCTGACTGTCAATCCCGGCACCAGCTACTACACTTACGGCGGCGGTAGCACCATCAGCGGCGCCAACGCCGAGGCCGACCCCGCCATCACCTGGTTTGCCGCAACCAGCTTCAACAACTGGGCCACCGAGGGTGCCCAGATGACCTCGAACGGTGACGGCAGCTACAGCAAGACGTTCACGGGTGTCACCCTCACCGGCAACACGACCTATGAGTACAAGGCTTATGGCAACGACGGCACCAGCGAGGGTGTCTGGATTGGCAACAGCGACGGCTCCAACGCCGTCTTCACCCCCAGCGTGAGCGGCACCTATGACGTGACCATCACGCTCAACGCCGACGGCACCGTGAGCCACACGTTGACGCTTATCGAAGCGACCAGCCAAGGCTCGTTCTACATCATCGGAGCCGAGGGCCTGAACCTCACCTGGACCTACGCCCCCGAGGTCGAGATGACCTTTGACTCCTCGACGGGCTACTATTCCTACTCGTTCAACGTGACCGAGCGCGGCACCTACGGCTTTGCGTTCGCCAACAACAACACGGCCCCCGACTGGGAGACCTTCAACAACACCTATCGCATCGGTCCCACCTCGGGCAACCAGAATGTAATTCTCAACGGTGACTGGACGGGCACCCAGATGGCTGGCAGCAGCGACGGCGGCGCTTATCAGGTGAGTGTCGATCCCGGCACGGTGACCATCTACTTTGACCCCCAAAACATGAGGTTCAAGGTCACTGGCAACGTACCGACCTACCAATACACGTTCTACGTGCTGCCCAGCGATGCCGATGTGACGCCCTACATCTACCTGTGGGGCCTGAGCAACCACATTTTCTCTGACGCCTGGCCCGGCACCCTGATGACCACGACCGAGGTGCTCGCCGACGGCAACACGTGGCACAAGTGGACCGGCACGGTCACCGAGGACCTGATTAACGCCATCGTCAATGGCGGCAATGACGACACCAAGACCAAGGACATCACCCACATCGACCCGGGCACCTACTACATCAAGTGGAACACGACCCGACAAGACGGCGAGCAGTACAACTACTATGAACTGTACAACATCGCCCCGGCACCCATCTACAGCAGCCTGTACCTGCACGGCAGCTACAGTCATGAAGGCACGCGCCACAATTACTCCAGCAGCGACGGTACGGCCATGAAGTATGATGCCAACACCCAGAACTACTACCTGAACAACGTGACGCTGAGCAGCAATGCCACCTTCTGCTTCTCGACACTGCTGGGTGACGACTGGAGCCAGGTGGGCACCCGCTACGGTAACGGAGGCACCGCCTATACCGACAATCCCGACGGCACCAACTACCTGGGCGTGACCGAGTCGCTCATCAACAAGAACATGCCTCTTGACCACTGGAGCGAGACCTACGGTGAATACCTGATGCTGACGGCCGGTGTTTACAACATGCTGGTGAACCCCACCGAGCACTGGGTGAAACTCATCAAGACCGACCACGCCACGCTCTCGCCCATGAATGTCTATCTCGAGCAGACCGACAATGTGGTCATCGACAACATCCAGGAGCCTGGCACGACCTACACTACCGAGATCTTCAGCAATGGCGAGACCTGGCCCTTGAGCGCTTACAACCGCAAGGAGGGCGAGTGGGATCCCTATAACGGGAACAACCACTACAACGTGACCTATATGGGCGACACCACCACTGTTGACGGCAAGACGTGGTGGCACTGGCAGGTTACTGCATCGATCTGCGAGCTGTTCTTCACCCGCACCAACACCGAGTCATCGCATCTGAGCGATATCATCCAGCGCCGCTCGGGCGTGCTGTGGTACACCTGGGACGAGGAGAACGGCGAGACGGTGATGACCGACCACACCCGCGAGTACTTTGAGGCTTCGGCCAACGCCCTGCCCACCAATGCGGTGGTGATGGAGGGACACTACTACGTCTATTTCATCAACACCCTAGGATGGGAGAACGTCTATTGCAACGCCTGGTATAATGCCGAGGGCAGCACCTACCATGACGGCTACGGGCGCAATGTTCAGAACTGGCCGGGACAGCCCTGCGAGTGCGTGGGTATCGACCCCGTGACGGGCTATGAAGTGTGGCGCTACGACTTCGGTACCATCTACGGCACCCAGGTGCCCGACGGCATCCTGTTCAACGACGGCAACCCTGATGCCCAAAGCGATGTCAAGGAGCAGACCGGTGACTTTGAATACATCAACGGCGGTGTATATGACTACCTCGGCCTGTTTGACGGAGCCTATACGCTCAACAACCTCATCCGCAGTGCAGCCGAGGAGGTGCGTTACACCGTGAGCAACGACCTGCTTGCCGTCTATTACGACAAGGACGCCGTGACACGCATCGACTATACCGACATCTCGGGAGAAGAGACCCACGAGTACGTCCAGGGAGCCTTGTATGCCAAGGACCTCAACCAGTATGGCGAGAAGTCCCTCAAGCCCGATGCCGACTGCTACGACTACGTCTATGACATCTGCCACTCGGCCCACACCGCGGGCGGTTCCCAGATCATGGACAAGAAGACGTCCTATGACCAGAGCAACTGGGTTAAACTCGTCATTTCGCCCAACTATGACGGCGGCAACCCTGTTCCCGTGGCCTCGGACAAACGTCCCAACCTGAAGGATTACGTCGGCCACATCATCCCGGCCGGCTCGCTCGAGGTGTTCATGACCGACACCATCAACCCCACTGCCCACGTGCTCAACATCTCGATGGGCAAGGCGATGAGCTATGAGCCCAACGTCTATGTGTCGGCCAACTTCAACGACACCATCGTGTACACCTACACTCACAACGAGTGGATGCCCAAGAACGCCGAGTACAACGGCACTTACCGCACCCGCCCCTACATCAAGTGGATTATCGATGAAGAGACCGGCGAAGTCCTGCGCGGTGAGGTAACGAGCCGCGTTCAGCTCGGCGACGAGCCTTACAAGATGTTCTATGTGGCACCCAAGCCCCAGGAGATTGCTTATATCACCTGGATTGTGTATGACAACCTGAACATCAAGGAGAACGACATGTCCCCCTACGGCGACTATGTGTCGGGCGAGTACCAGCCCTACACGAGTGTAGCACGTTTCCTGCCGCAGGATCCCGGACGGTTCTATGCGCCCAAGAACTGGGACCGCAGCCAGGTGATTCCCGGCGAGATGTACGAGTCCCTGCAGTACCTGAGCGAGGATCAGCTAGAGAACGCCCTCGGTGGCTATGGCACAGAGTACGGCCCCTACAGCAATGGCTACATGCAGTATGGCGGCATGAAGGTCAACTGGTCGCTCTTCGACGAGGAGAAGGTCGGTATGCCCTGGTGGCAGATTTTCCAGCCAGGTCAGGCCTACAAGATCATGGCCATCATCCGCTACGCTCGCGGCAACGGCGAGAATTACGAGCCTAACGAGTGCTATGGACCCAGCAACGGCGACGTGGGCGCCACCGGCCAGACGCTGAACGGCCCGCGCCGCATCGACGGCAATGGCCAGGGCGACTATGCCAACATGTACTTCACCAGCGAGTACAAGGGACTGGATGACAGCAAGTTCATCATCTTCCCCATCGAGGCCAGCCCGAGCAGTTCCAATGGCGACCACATGGGCAACGTGACCACTGTCAAGGAAGTGAAGGCCCAGCGCTCGGTAGTGGCAGTGCGCTACTACAACCTGATGGGCGTGGAGAGCAACAAGCCCTTCAGCGGCATCAACATCGTCGTCACCACCTACAGCGACGGTAGCCGCAGCTCGCGCAAAGTGCTCCGCTAAGCCACACAACCGACCTTTTCCAAGGGCCGCACGCCGTTCATTGAGCGTGCGGCCCTTGCTTGTCAGGGTGCGAAAAATGAAAAAAAAACTTGTCAAGATGGATTGGCTCAGGAAAAAACAGTATCTTTGTCAGTTAAAACAAAAAATACCTGAATTAACGATTATGCTCAATACCAGCAAACAATATGATGAGGTGATTGCCACCTGCCGTGAATTGTTCATCAACAAGATGAAGGATTACGGCCCGTCGTGGCGCATCCTCAGGCCCCGATCGGTGACCGACCAGATTTTCATCAAGGCCAAGCGCATCCGCACGCTGGAGCTCAACGGCGAGACCAAGGTGGGCGAAGGCATCTGGCCTGAATTCATCGGCATCATCAATTATGGCGTCATCGGGCTGATACAGCTGCGACTGGGGTACAGCGATGTGGTGGATATCACCGCCGAGCGTGCCCTGGAACTGTATGACCAGTACATCAACGCCACCAAGGAGCTGATGATTGCCAAGAACACCGACTATGGCGAGGCCTGGCGCGACATGCGCATTTCGAGCTATACCGACTTGATATTGACCAAGATCCAGCGCACCAAGGAAATCGAGAACCACAACGGAGCTACCCTGGTGAGCGAGGGCATCGACGCCAACTATCAGGACATGATCAACTACAGCGTGTTTGCCATAATCAAGCACAACGAGGGTTGCGAACAATAGAAACCGGAAACCAAGATGACCATCAAGGCGATTATCAATGCTGTAAAAGGCGAGAAATGGTGCCAACTGCTCACGGTGCTCATGCGACTCACCGTGGGTGGGGTGTTCATCTTCTCGGGCTTCACCAAGGGGGTTGACCCGTGGGGCACTTTCTACAAGGTGAACGACTATCTCACTGCACTGGGACTGGACCAGTGGGGAGGCACGGCCTTGTTCATTGCCGTTGCGCTCGCTGCACTCGAGTTCATGCTGGGTGTAGCAATAGCCGTGGGCAGTTACCGCCGCAGCTCGTTGTGGCTGACCCTGTTGCTCATGCTGGTGCTGACGCCGCTCACGTTGTGGCTCGCCGTCACCGGCGCTGTCCCCGACTGTGGATGCTTCGGTGATGCGTGGCACTTGAGCAACTGGGCCACCTTCGGCAAAAACGTGCTGCTGACGCTGGGCATCATCTACCTGATACCCTTCAACAAGTCGTTGCGGGGCGTCTATGGTCCCGCAGTGCAATGGATGGTGATGGCGGCATCATTTGCCTTTATCATGGCGGTCGCCTACTATGGCTACTTCACCCAGCCGCTCATCGACTATCGCCCCTACCCCGTGGGAACCCGTCTGGTGTCCTCACCGACCGACCAGCAGGCAGGCGAGGAGGACGAGGAGGACTTCATCTTTGTTTACAGCAAGGATGGCGAGGAACACGAGTTCACCATCGACAGCCTGCCCGACGAGGCCGACGGCTGGGAATATGTGACCCGTTACCATGCCCGCCGCCCCCGGGGCAAGGTCATCATGCAAAACGGTGATGGCAACAACAGCATCGCCATCATGGATGACCAGGGCAATGACATCACCCTCGACGTGCTGGCCGACAGCCGCCGCACCGTGCTGCTGCTCTTCCCCGACCTGACCAGCGTGGGCGTGATCAACTCATTTGACCTGAATGAACTCACCGATGCGGCACTTGTTGCCGAAGCCGACGTCATCGGCCTCACGGCGGCCTCGCCCGAACAGGTGCCCCAGTGGCAAGACCTCTCGATGGCCAGCTATCCCATCTACTTCATGGACGACAGTGAGCTCAAGATGATTGCGCGCGGCAACCCTGCCGTAGTATATCTGGAAGATGGTGCCATCAAGTGGAAACGCACCCTCACCTCGCTCGCTGACGTCAGTCAACCCGTTGAACTGAGCGAGTTGGGCAATGACTATCATGCCGATGCCATCCTGTCGCGACTGACCACCGCCTATTTTCTCGTGATGCTTGCCATCCTTGTGGTCAACCGTTCCCACCTGCTCATCAGGTACTTCCTGTTCAAGCGCCGCCAGCGGGCCAAGAAAGCCAACACTCAGAAACCAACAACCAACAACTAGAGATATGATACTCAACCAAGGACAAACCATCAACAACAAGTGGCAAGTCGTTTATCTCATCAAGAACAACCCCTATGCCGAGAGCTACCGTGTCGATGATGAGAGCGGCAACCCCTACTTCATGAAGATTTACCGTCTCAAAGACACGCCCGAGAAGCTCATCAACAACGGCGAGATTCTTGAGATCCAGTGCTCGCTCAACATCAAGCACAAGAACATCATCAGTGTGGTTGACCACGGCAGCTACAGCGACGAGGGTGGCGAATGCCACTATCTGGTGGCCAACTACTTCAGCGGCGAACTGCTCAGTGAGATGATTCAGCGCAAGGGCAAACTCAGTGCCAAGAGCGCTATCAAGATTTTCCTGGAGATGCTCCAAGGCCTGCAATACCTGCACAACCTGAATCCAGGCTGCCTGCACAACGATATCACGCCCACCAACGTCATGCTCAGTTCCAAGACCGGAGGCATCGCCGAACTCATCGACCTGGGCCACATGTCAGGCTTCTTCATGGGCAACCCGCAGTTTGACACGGCCGACCTGGATCCGCGATATGCCAGCGGCCAGTCGTTCATCGGCAAGTATGACGAGCGCAACGACATCTTTGCCGCCACAGGCGTCTTCTACACGATGCTCACCGGCCGAGTGCCCTGGGACGTGGAATTCACCGACAAGATGAGCCGCAAGGAGAAAATCAAGCTCGTGCAGAAAGTACGCAGCGAGCAAGGCGAGATCAACGTCGATGCCATCAAGGGGCAGAAACTCAAGAATATCATCCAGCGAGGATTGGCATTGGGCTACAATGACCGGTATGGCAGCGTTGAGGAGCTCATGTCCGACCTCATCGAGGGTGACGACAGCGAAACCGCCCAAGAGGTGCGCAAGAAGCTGAGCGCCGAAGATTTTGCCGCCGAACAAGACAGCGACTTCAGGTCACCGTTCGACCTGGAC
>Ga0247610_10008674_pt1 | contig 10329 bp, 19 predicted proteins | sample 174DNAGHGhighgp2_FD_193483 | JGI IMG/M metagenome (GOLD analysis project Ga0247610, IMG submission 193483) | Sheep rumen microbial communities from Palmerston North, Manawatu-Wanganui, New Zealand - 1742 DNA GHGhigh gp2 | ecosystem: Host-associated > Mammals > Digestive system > Stomach > Rumen... | reverse complement strand
ATTTTAATCTGACAAATCCTGAAGACTATTATATAATATATTTATTGCAAGGAGATAATAAATGCCATTGGAAATAATACAGACAGAAACTATTCCAGAGATAAATGCTGGAATGCTTTCATTCCGCAATGCGTTTACGAATTGTGCAACATTGACTAATATTACGTTTCCGACATGTGAATCAATAGATACTAGTCATATAGTTTGGAAAGAAGAGTGTGTTGCAACAAAGTCTTTTATTGATATGCTGCATAAAATATGTTCTGAGCTGTAAAAAGTTCTTGACATTTTGATAATTTGTGGTATATTACATACAAAGGAGATAAAAGGATGTTTAATATTGAAGTCGATGAAGATATTTTAGTATATGCTGTAAGATATGCGTTAGGGAGACAAACATATGCTGTAGCAGATTGTATTATTGAGGTTGAGAAGCATAAGGATGAATTGTCCACAAAAGTCAAGGATAATATTAAAAGCGATATTATGAAGCATTTGATGAATATTGAACCTGAAGATGATACTTGTTACAATGATTGGAAAAAGCTTTATAAGGAATTGAATAATGCTTAAAATAATTCTTGCAGCAATAATAATATACATGATTTATAAGAAAGTTGAGTAAAATGAAGTGTGAATTTTGTGGGAAAGAGTTTAAAACCGAAAAAGGTTTTAGCAGACATATGTGTGAAAAGAAAGAAAGATACGTTAATTTCAATGTTATTGCGTATCGAGTTTGGCTTACCATTTGTAATGTTTTCAGAATAAGGCTTCCACAAAGTCAAGATGAAGAACTTCTAAAGAAGAAGTTTATACAAGACAAGAGTTATAAAGCCTATGTAACATTTGCCCAATGGTTGTTAGATACAAGTGTTATTGATGTATTCTCATACATAACGTTTTTGCATACTCATCAAGTTGCTATGAAAGATTGGACTAAACCTAATGTCTATAAATCTTGGTTATATGAGTTTTTAAAAAATGAGCCAGATGCTCTTTCAATAAATCGTAGTAAACAATACTTGGAATCCAATGGTTTAACACTTGAAACAATTAGTTCAAACAGACTTTATTTAGCTATTAGGTATGGTTGGATTACCAATAAGTATTTGAAGTTACAACATTTTGATGTAAGAGAACATCTTGATGAAGCTCAATGGTTTGATGTAAGACCATTTATTATCTCAGATGTTTGTGAAAGGATGAACGATGCCTTACATAATTCCTGATTTGGACTTGGATATGTCAAAAAAGACAAATGATGTAATGCTTAAAACATTGCATCATATCCCTGCATCTAAGCTTAATGATAAAGGTATTTCGCCACATGGTGTTGGTAACTATTTTATGGACATACCAGTTGACAGAATAAGTGGGTTAGCAAGTATTGATTATAAACGAGCAGAAGAAGAGTTCGGCTATATTAAGATCGACTTCTTGCATAATAGTGTTTATGACAGGTTTGAAAATAGACAAGAATTGCTTGATGTTGTTGATGTAGAACCTGATTGGTCAATGCTTTATCAGAAAAGCATTTTAGAGCGATTACCACATATTAGTAATTACTGGACATTGATTAATCAATTGCCTAAAATAGATAGTATTGAAAAGTTGGCTATGTTTATTGCTCTTATAAGACCTGCTAAAAGACGATTGATACCAATCGTTGAGAAGCATGGATGGAAAAGCATTGAACGAGACATATGGGTTAAAGAGGATGAGGGATATCAGTTTAAAAAGTCTCACGCAATAGCATTTGCAATAATGATTAAAGTAGCATTACAAACATTGGATAAAGAACATGAAGACATATACATACAAGAGGTTTAAGTACAAGGATAAGTTCTACAAGTTTAAAGAACCATTAAAGGTTCAAATAAACAACTTTCTTTGCGCTGATTTAAAGACTATTAAGGGTGAACTTTATATACCTTGTATAATGGATGGTTATTCAACGGATGAGATAACTAATCCTGAAAAAGAGATTAAAGAGTATTTGACACTAATATTTGACGAATACTTGACAAAAAAAGACGATGCTCTTGACAAGGGTGACCGTGACTTTAAGCATCGTTTTCTGGAACTGATAGAACCACCTAAGAAATGATTATACTATCTGTATTCTCAATAAGTAGTCGAAAATAAGTGTTATTGAAGATGATTTAGAGATAGGATAGAAACAAGCATGGGTAATTAAGTCTCCATCAATGGTTCTTAAACCAACTTCATTGAATGTATATTCATTAATGATTTCACTAGTATTGTAAGCAACGTTTTCACCTGTTGGTTCTGATTTTTCTAATGTACAGTGGCAAAGAATATCAGTATAAACATTACCTGTAGCATGTGAAACGGTGATATAGTTTCTTGTTGGATCAAGGTTTTCTGCATTATGTTGGTCAATAACTTTTGAATAAGTCTCATTATAAAGACTTGCTGTTCTACCAATGGTTTGAGGAGATGAATAAAGAAACTCGTTGGAAGCATTGACTCTAACACCGCCTGAACCCATAGCCAATTCTTTGATGATACCACCATTGTGACCTAAAGCATTGGCAATAGCTATTGAGAAGTTTTCTGGATGGATAGCATTATGCTTGTCTAATAAGACTTTGCCTGATTCTTCTTCATATATTCTAATGTGTCCTTCAATCTTTGGTGATAGTTGTTCTGTAAATAACATAGTTGTAATCCTTTTACATATATATGAGTATTTATTCTAATCAATATGGATAACTTTTCTCTTGATTCTTTTTTCGGAAAGATTCTTGAGTTTAATACCATGAAAACCTTTTAAGATTAAGTAAGTATTACTCTCTAAACATTTCTTGGCATAATCAAATTGGTCAAAAATGCCTTGATAAAAGATTGAAATAGGTAGGGTTGGTTGTTGTTTCCACCAATTGTCAGCCAATCTGATAAAACGCTCTTTATCCATGCTTTTTAGTAGTGACATATCGTAAAATGATATGTAATTCTTGGATATAGACTGTATTAGACAAACGATGTTTTCGTCAGTCTTTTTGTTATATATTTCTGTCAAAAAAGGGTGTACTAAAATCATTCCAAAATCCTTGTTTTCTGTGAATATTTATGCTTGACATTTTGAAAAATTGTGTTATATTAATTTTGTAAGATAAAAATAACGAAAGGATTGAAACAATGGCTCGTAAAGAAAAGTTTGTGATGGTTGGTGTTAATGGGTTGGATTATAAGGTTAAAATGACTACACAAAACAACTCAGAGTTAGGCGATGGTTGTCGTGGCAAGATTTGGTACGAAAAGTTGAAGATATTCTTGGATAAAAACTCTGCACCAAAAGTTCGTTTACAAACCTTTTATCATGAACTTGCTCATGCAATGTGTGAAGCAACCTCATTTAACAATATGTTGGAAGAAAAGCTTGGCGACAATGGTTATGAGATTTTTATTGACAAAATGGGTGAAGTAGTGTATAATTATATACACAATAATAACATAGATGCGATTGAAAAGTTTGTAGCAGGGGATTCTGAGGAAGATGATAATAGCAATTGATTACGATAATACAATAACTGTCAAGGATTCATATCCAAATATTGGTGTTATTGATCCGAAAGCTATTGATGTAATCAATAAGTTGAAAGATAGAGGTCATACTTTATGCTTATGGACTTGTAGAAGCTATGAAACAGGAACTCTTCAAGAAGCTTTAGAAGCATTGAAAAAAGCTGGTATAGAGTTTGATTATATTAATGAATCGCCTTATAATACTGGTTCGCCAAAAATAGTTGCTGATATATACATTGATGATAGAGCATTTGGTGGGATTGTTGATTGGAATATAATAGAAAAATATTTATGCAAGGAGAGAAAAGATGTCGATGACTAGACAAGAAGCAAATAGAGAGATTATTAAGTTACTTTCTGAAATGGTTGAAAATCAACCTGATTGGAGATTTGGTCAAATCCTTATTAATATGAACGTTTTGACAAGGTGTGATTTTACTAAATGTTTAGACCCTTTCTATGAGGAATCTATCAAGACTCTTGAAAATATGAAAGGCAAATGATGTTCTTATGGTTGGTTATCTATGTTTGGTCTTTAAGGCATTATTTAAAACTCTTTCAGTGTCAGCGTCTCTTTCATCCTGATGCAGCACCATTTTATCAAACGTATCGGTCAACTGTTTCATCATCAAAGTCGATGGGTCAATTTAGTATAACGATGTATTATGACCTTTTAGACCATGAAAAAGTTATTAACAAGGAGTATGTTGTTAATATCAATGGTCGTGAGAAAGTACTTGGATGGTATGGTAAATGGGTATATATGTTGGCAGAATATTATGCTGACAAACGTTTCGAAAACGTTAGGAAGTTAAATAATATACAACAACGGTTGCTCGAAAGAGATGATTGGAATAATTGGTTGTAATAAAGGTTGAATAAATACTCATATACACAATAATGGAATAGATATGAAGACTTCAATCAACCTTTTACATCCAATGAACCTTATACAAACATATACTGATAACCAGATGTTTGTAAAAACAGGGGAAGGATGGCGTGAATCCTCTTATAACATATATAAGAGTGAAAAATCATTGCCTGACAATGATTTAGGCAATAATGGTGATTACTATGCCAAATATACACGTAGATATAACTTAATCAAGAACTCTGAAAACTTTACAGCTCAAGAATGGCATACAAACAATATAACCTATGCGAGCGAAGATTCAGTCGTATTCCCTTATAACCCATCATTTAAAGCAAAAGGCTTTACAAAAAGAGAGTTACATCAGTGTTATAAAACCTTTTCAATGGAAGAAGGTTTGCCATACACTTTCTCACTCTTTGCTAAAGCAAATGAGTTGTTTAATATACGCTTATCATTGTGCAATTATGAGATGACTTATGGTGTTAATGTTACTGCCAATCTTTATGAAGGAACGATTAAGATTGCAAATTTGGTAATGCTTCAAACATTGTTACTTATGGTGGTAGAATTGAACCATTTGATGCTGATAATGGTGTCTATCGTATTAGTGTAACAGCTTATTTCCGTAATATTAATATCGGAAGATTGAAGTTCAATATATTAAACAATGCTGGCAATGATGTATTCGTAGCACCATCACCTGAACATGGTCTATTCATTAATGGTGCTCAATTGTCTCAATCATCTAGTGCAGAAGACTATCTTTACACCAATGGTAAGACAGCATCTGCTATATCTTTTGATGCATTATATCGCAAAATCAATAACGAATGGCTTGTGACAAACAATAAGCTCTATTACTTCCTTGATAATACTATTGATAATGGTGTTGGAGATGTTGGTGACTTGGGCTTCAACTTTGCAATGCTTAATTTAGAGCCATTTATAAGATTTGGTAATGCTCATAATACTAATAAGTTTAGAAATCCAGAAGGCTTTATGTACTATGATGATTCAAAAAATGCTTGGTTTATCAAAACTCGTAAATCATTGAAAATAATACCTGTTGGAAAAAACTCTGATGGACAAGTCATTGAACGAATCATTTATGGCGACTGTCAGTTAATGCTTGAGGGCGAAAGTGAGTCTAATGTTCGTCATCAAATAGCTATGGCAATAACATTGAATCAACAGACGTATAACACATATAATCGTTATGGTATGAATATACCAAAGCATGGTTTCAATACTGGTGGTAATACAAACTTTTGGACTTATAATAGTTTAAGACCGTTTAATCACTAGTTTCTATACAAGATTTCTTTAACCTTACCTGTAGGCTGATTTATAGCCTTTACAAGGTATTTAAATCTTACCCATAAACAATTGACTTGACGGTTGAATTGAATGGTTTCACCCTCAGAAGCATTGGTTTCATCCCATTCATAAGAATCAATTTCAAACCAGTTATTTTCATCCTGAGTGGGGTCAACTTCCATTGAACCTTCCATAACAACTTTACCGATAAACTTATCTACGACCGTTATAGCGGCAGTATGATAGTCATTTTCATCAGCTTTTATGTTAGATGATTCCCAATAATCATAACGTTGTCCATCATCTTTTGATACATAGAAGTTATGAAGGAAGTCTTCTGGGTTAAGAACAACACTTGGTTTATATACTTCTCTGAAACCATCTTCAACAGTGATATGAAATACTGGGTCATAATTGATTGATGAGTAAAGCATTGTTTCATCACCTGTTTCATCATCAGCATATACAACACTAGCTTCATATGTAGCTGGTTCAAAGTCTCTCATTTCAGCTTCAGTAATAAGGGTTTTAAACACACCCTTGTAATCATCAACAACTTCTAAGACTTTAACAAGCTTTTTATTAAGCTTAGGGTTAATGATGGTTAAAGTAAAAGTCTTACCTTCGCAATCAACGCTTTTTCTATCATTATTACGAATGCAGAACTCAATTTTGTTGTCAATCCCTTTATAGAGATGTATTTGTAAATTGTACATAGGTGGATTAAACATTGATTTATTCACTCCTTGATTATCTACTAAGTTATAATACCAGTCTTTCTTAACAAAAACGTTGATTCGTTGCATTTTATAACCTCACATTTATAATAGTATTTATTTTACTATGGTTTAGCGACCATCTCAAAAACAATTTGACAAGTGACAATTTTTGGTGTAATATTGGTAAATAGAATTACAACAACTTGAAACAGGTTTATGAAAATATTGAAATTGATTGGGCTTGTTGTATTGTTGGGATGTATCTTTTTGACCGCTACTGCTTCTGCACAAGAAGTTACAGCACAAAAGTCAGAAACTAATATCTCAGCAAGTGACCTTCAAACCCGAAAGAAGACAACAATATTAAATCGCCTTGAAAAAGATGGTTTAATATTAACCGAAGTAAAGAAGTTGAGGAAAGATAAGCAAGATGATGTGGTATGTCTCGCTTTGAATATATACCATGAAGCCAGAGGTTCAACAGAAGAAGACCAAATAGCTTCATCGTATGTTGTTTTCAATAGATATGAAGATAACGGTTATCCTCTTACTTTGGGAAGAAACGAGCGTAGTATATGTAACATTGTCTTTGACCGCTGGCAGTTTTGCTGGACTAATAATGATGTTATACCATTGCCAAAAGAGAAAGGTGCTTGGAAAAAAGCGCAAACTTTGGCTATGGAGCTTTACACCAATCCTAAACATAAAGAGTTGGCAAAAAAATTTGCCTTACAACATTATGTTGTAACACCATTGGTTACACAAAATGGTCGCCCTAAATGGATTGACAAAAGAACTATGACTGTAGAGATTGGTGCTCATTCTTATATGAGTCTTAAAGCTAATATTGATACAACGCTTCAAAAGAATGAATCTTCTAAAGCCATACATCAAGCGTATGGAATAATTTTTGGGAAACGAGACTTACAAGAGAATATAACGATTAAAAAACTCCAATAAATACAATTAAAGACATTTGTATTAAAGGATGAATCGTGGCTTTGCAAAAGTTTCAGTATCCAATAGAAGCAGGACACTTGTATGTAGTTACACGTGTTACTTCTTCATTGGCTTATGGTCAAAATCAACCAAACATATACATCAAAGGCGTTGTTGATGTGTATGGTTCTAATTCAGCACGAGTTCCTACATCTAAAGAAGAGATGGATTTACCCAATATCAATCGCAGAGTAACTGGTATTAATACATTTGAAGTAGTACCTGTATATCTTTATTGTGATGGAAATGCTGAAGAAATAGTATTAACAGGTATTGAGCCAATCAAAGACCTAGGTCCATTATAAGGAAAGCGTTATGGTCAGACTGTTTTCCAGAGAAAATAACAGTGGTTCTGGTGGATTAGTATTTCAATCTACGTGGTCAGCCGCAGAAAATATTCCTTTCATTGATTTTGCTCATGCACCAGATAAAGGAATGGATGGTTATTACTGGATTGCAACAGATTCAAGCCCAGAAGAAGGCTATACAACAGTTACTGGTGAAGTATTACATTTCAATAAAGGTGACTGGTTAATAGCTGGCATAAATGATTGGTATAAACTTGATGCAACAGATGCTGTTATAAGTGTTAATGGAAAAACTGGTGTAGTAACTATTGATGAAACAGATATTTTACCATCTCAGGCTGGAAATGCTGATAAAGTATTGACTACAAATGGTACTTCAACAAGTTGGACAGCAGCCACTACGATTATATTAAGGGAGTTTGACTAATGAGTATGATATATTTTGGCAATAGAAAAGTTTTGCCATTGACTGTTAAAGAGAAAGAAGTCTATAAGAAAAAATATGGTGTATCAGTTGATAATGTCATCGGTAATACTACACAGAATGGAACATTAAAAGCACCTACTGGTTCAGCATCTGAAGTAACATCGTTTGATGGTGTTAAAAGAATAGAAGATAGAGGGTTGATGGCATATAAGTTCTATAAAGCTGGACTTGGTGAAGTCATATTCCCAGATTTGACAACAATATATGAGCGTGAAACATTTGAATATTGCTTCGAAGAATCAACAATAACAAAAATAAGCTTCCCTGTATTAACACAAGCATCATATAATCAAAATGGTTATCAATTTTATCGAGCCTTTAGAAATTGTACACAATTAGAAGAAGCATTATTTCCTGTATTAACTTATGCGGGACCAGGTTATTCATTCAATTATGCTTTCTATGGTTGTACAGCATTGAAAACCATTGATTTCTCAAAGATTTCATACACTGATTTTACTTATGCTTTTAATGGTTGTACAGCATTGGAAGAAGCATCGTTTCCAGGTTATACACGTGTAAATACCAACGCATTCAATTATGCTTTTAATGGTTGCACAGCATTGAAAAAGCTTAGTTTTCCAAACTTGAGATCACTTTATGAAGCTGCTTCAAACTGTTTTGCATATGTTTGCTCAGGTTGTACTGCTTTAACAACGGTTGAGTTCCCATTATTAGTTGATGTTGGTAACACATACGCCAATAGTCGTTATTTTATGGGTGCTTTTTATAACTGTACAAGTCTTGAAACAATAGCTTTCCCATCAATGACAACAATATCAGGGTCAACAACTTATGGTGAACATTTTAGAGTAGCTTTCTATGGTTGTACAAGCTTGAAAAATGTTGACTTCTCAAAGTTAGCAACAATATTAGGTAAGCAATCATTCTATCAAGCTTTCTATGGTTGCACAAGTCTTGAGACTTTATCATTCCCATCTTTGAAAAATCTTGGTTCAGCAACCAATCAATTTGATAGTATGCTACAAGGATGTTCTGACGTAACAGTTCACTTCCCAAGCAACTTGCAATCAGTTATTGGTTCATGGACTAGTGTAACAGGTGGCTTTGGTGGAACTAACACAACAGTATTATTTGATTTACCTGCAACAGAATAAGGAGAAAAATATGCAGACTAGAATAACTTATAAAGGCACATTAAATGGAGTTTATGGTATTTGGTGTGGTTTTAAACCAGAAAATGCAGAAATAACTGAAGAAGTAACGGTTTATTATGCAGATGAAGGAAAAACCTTTAAAAAAGGCGATGAATATTCAAACATAGTGATTCTTTCAGAAGGTGAAAAGATAGAAGATTATGAAGAAATAGAAGAGCCAAAAGAGGTTGAAATTGAAGTGGATGAGGAAGTTAAATAGCCTAACTTTCAATAAATATTTGTATTAAAGTGTTATAAGGAAAAATTATGTCATCAACAGAAACACGTATTGTTCAACTTAATATTAATAGAGGTGGACCAGAAGCTATTGAAAGAGCTTTTGATCAAGGACTCATTGGACCTAATGATTTAACCTTTGTTATTGATGATACAGAGTATGCAACAAAAGATGATTTGAACAACTATTACACAAAGCCTGAAACAGATGTGCTTTTAGATGAAAAAATATCAGCTCTTGAAGTTCTTCCTGAAATTGAAGAAGATGATAATGGTGTAATTGTTCAATACATTGGTCAAACAAATGAACTTTACACAGAAGCTTATTTTTATAAAGCTTTTTGGTATGAAAATGGTGACAAATATACTTTTAATGATATTGATTCAAGACTTTCGACAATCACTAGCATAAGTATTAACTCACATGATTTTGAAATGGGTTTACTTGAAAATCATAAGACTGATACAACTGCTACATTAATATATGTTGATGATAAATGGTTGATGACATTTGCTGATTCATCATTTATTGAAGTTACAGATGAAGATTTAAGAGAAGAGTTTGGTATAAGTTATGAAGGAGAGCCAGAACCTTATGTTGAAGGTTCATCCACATATACTGTAATCAATATTGATTGTAATACTGGTAACGTAACACATTGGGAGCAAATTGATGTTC
>Ga0247610_10008673_pt1 | contig 10329 bp, 10 predicted proteins | sample 174DNAGHGhighgp2_FD_193483 | JGI IMG/M metagenome (GOLD analysis project Ga0247610, IMG submission 193483) | Sheep rumen microbial communities from Palmerston North, Manawatu-Wanganui, New Zealand - 1742 DNA GHGhigh gp2 | ecosystem: Host-associated > Mammals > Digestive system > Stomach > Rumen... | reverse complement strand
GAGATTCGGGGGAATTGCAAAGCAAGGCGGAGTCCGAATCCCCGTGCACAGGATGAAAACACAAAAACTACAATAAAATCAATTAACAAATTTTTATTCTCATGAAAAAAGTATTTGCAACCCTTACGGTGCTGGCGATGCTGACTTTTGGCAGCGCAGTAGTAATGGCACAAGAAGAAGCAGCTGCTGTAGAAGAGGCTGCTGTTGAACAAGTAGACGAGGCTGCTCCCGCAGCTGAGGAAGTAGCAGAAGCTCCGGCTGAGGAGGCTGGTGGCTTTGTGGCGCTTCACAAAACTCTCAAAACGAAATTCATTGAAGGTGGTGCCGGCTTCATGGCGCTGACCCTCGTAACATTGGTATTCGGTTTGGCTCTCTGTATTGAGCGTATCATCTATCTGTCGCTTAGCAAAACCAACACGAAAGAGTTGCTCGCTAATATCGAGGCTGCTCTCAAGCAAGGCGGTATTGAGAAAGCACTGGAGGTTTGCCGTAACACCCGTGGTCCTGTTGCTTCGATCTTCTATCAGGGTCTGAGCCGTTATGACGAAGGTATCGACGTTGTTGAGAAGACTGTTGCTTCCTACGGTGGTGTACAGCTCGGTTTGTTGGAGAAGAACCTCTCTTGGATCACCCTCTTCATCGCTATCGCTCCGTCTCTCGGATTCTTGGGTACCATCATCGGTATGATCGAGGCATTCGATAAGATCCAGCAGGTTGGTGATATCTCGGCTACCGTTGTTGCCGGTGGTATCAAGGTCGCTCTGTTGACAACGCTCCTCGGTTTGATCATCGCTGTTGTTCTTCAGTTGTTCTATAACTACATCCTCAGCCTTGTTGAGGGTCTGGTTAACGAAATGGAGGACAGTTCCATCAGCCTGCTCGATATCGTAGTAGAGTACGACAAGGCTCAGAAGAAATAATAAGGTACGCGTGTGTGCGCGTGATTAGATTTATTAATAATCAACTTATAAATTCTGAGCAATATGAAAAATTATAAAATGTTACCTAAAATTACCCTCTGGTCGCTCCTGGCGCTGGGCATCGTGTTCATCGCGTTGTTCTTCCTCGGCGGCTCGAACGGTAGTCTGGAGGTAGCCGGTGACTTCCTGGATATCCCGCGTTTCACCGATGCCTTCCTTGTATGGGTCTATGTATTGGTAGCGCTGGTTGTGCTGATTACGCTGTGCGTAGTATGCGTGGACTTCGCTAACAACTGGAAGACCAATCGTCGCAAAGCTTATATGACCCTTGGCGTCGTAGGTGGTTTTGTCGCTTTGGCGCTCATCTGCTGGTTTGCAGGTAGCCCGGAGAAAATTAATATCATTGGTTACGAAGGTACGGATAACGAAGGCGCTTGGGCACAATTGGCTGACGCCGTTATCTATGCTTGCTATTTCCTCTTCATCGCTACTATCTGTACGATGATCTGGGGATATGTACACACCAAAAAACTGTCGAAATAAAATCCATCTATCATGGCAAAGAAAGTCCCACAGATCAACGCCAGCTCCATGGCGGATATTTCGTTCCTGTTGCTGATTTTCTTCCTGGTGACCACCTCTATGGATGTGAACCAGGGACTGGCTCGCCGTCTGCCTGCGCCTATTCCTCCTGATCAGAAGATTGAGGATAAGGATATCAACAAGCGCAACCTCTTGGTAGTCAAGATCAACTCGGCTAACCAACTGATGGTGCAAGGTCAGTTGATGGATGTGAAGCAACTTCGAGAGAATGCCAAGAAGTTCATTAAGAACGAAGAGAATGCGGACTACTATCCGAAGCTCGTGGAGGAGGATTTCGGTGCTCCGTTCGGTGTGCTCAAATACACCAAGGATCACGTTATCTCCGTCCAGAACGATGTCGATACCCAGTATCAGGCGTATCTCGACGTTCAGAACGAACTCGTAGCGGCTTATAATGAATTGCGTGAAGAATGCGCGCAGAAGTATTTCCACAAAGCTTACGCTGAACTTGAAGAGGACCAGCAGAAACGGATCCAGAAGATCTATCCTCAGAAGATTTCAGAGGCTGAGCCTAAAAACTATGGTAACTGATTATGGCAAAGATACGTAGAAATGAAAAACGCGAGATGCCGGCGTTGAATACGTCGTCTCTCCCTGATATTATCTTCATGCTGCTCTTCTTCTTCATGTCCGTTACGTCCATGAAAGAGGTCAGCTACAAGGTGCAGTTCAAGAACCCGCAGGCAACGGAGCTCACCAAGTTGGAGAACAAATCCCTTGTGCGCTATATCTATGTCGGTACGCCGACCGCTGAGTTCCGCAAACAGTACGGTGCTGAGACGCGTATCCAGCTCAACGACCAGTTTGCAGAGGTGAAGGAGATAGGTGAGTATATCATCAACGAGCGTTCCTCCATGAAAGAGTCCGACCAGGGTTTGATGACTGTCTCCATCAAGGCCGACAAGGAGACCAAGATGGGTGTTATTGCTGACATCAAACAGGAGTTGCGTCGCGCTTATGCATTGAAGATTAGTTACGCTGCTACGCAGCGAACCAGTTATTAATAAAAAGGCCGCTCAGAGCGGCTTTTTTATTGTACTTTCTTGCCGGTGATGCGTAATGGTCCGGCATGCAGATATTTGCCTTTTTGCGGTCGTCCATTAGAGTCGTACCACGGCAGGATCCGTACATGCAGCGTCTCGCCGGCAGGAATAAGAATCGGTTGATCGAGGGTGATCACCATCGGTTCCTCTTTCGGCAGCGCTGTGTTTTCATAGAAAGTGGTCACGTCGCGGAAAGAGTCGCCGAATCCGAAATTCATATGAATATTCATGCCCTCTCCGCCTTTGCCGCATACCTCGATTCGCATCGTCTCTACCACTACCGCTTTCTTCTTCTCTGCGCGGATGGTATATTCGACGTAGCGGTTGGCTACCTCGTCTATCTCCCCTGCCGGCCATGCTCCACCTGTCGGTACAAAACCCTCTTTGGTGGATACCATATTCTCCAATCGATAATCGATAACCGTTAATCGAATTTCTTCTCCTTTGGCTTCATAGGCTGCGCGTTTGCCGCTATCCTCGATAGCGCGTGCATAGGCCTGAAACGCATCCATGCTCGGGAAGACAGTCCATGCTTTCAGTTCTTCTAAATCGGACCACATGATCAGCATGTATGCCTGCATTGCGACGACCATACCTCCGGACGCGCCGGTGTGGGTCTTGTCGCCGCAGTTGAAATACTGGTCCATACAGTGTTCTTGTCCGGCGTATTCGAAGAACTCCTTGGTGCGCGCAGTCATATCGAGGAAGGGCACATTCATTTCTTCCGCCACTTCCCGCATGCAACGGACATAATCTTTATCCTTCACTCCTTCATTCTTTAATTCTTTCACTCCTTCTAACTTATGCCGTCCTTCGTCGTTGATCACGCTGTCCTTAAAGTACGCGCGGCAGACGGGGGACATGAGTATCGGCGTCACGCCCATCTCGCGGGCTTCATTGATGAACTTGCGCAGGTAGGCTTTGTAAGTCGTGTTCGGTTCCGTACCGCGCATGTCGGTCAGCGTATCCTTGCCTTCTGCGCGCAGTTTGGCGTTCATGACATACACATCCTCGCCTTTGCATTTCTCGTCGTTATGCGCGAATTGGATGATGAGGTAATCGCCGGCACTCATCTGTTGCTTGACAGACGGCCATAGGTTCTCCGTCTCGTAGAAAGTGCGGGTCGAAGCACCGCTCTTACCGCGGTTGTTCACCTCAACGGAGTCGGGGTTGAAGAAAGCCTGCAGGTACATTCCCCAGCCGCGTTTGGGTGTAGCGGCGGGTTTGTAGCTGGACATCGTGCTGTCGCCGATCGTGTGTACTTTCCGCTTGGCGGCATTGGCAGAAAAAAGGACCAAGCTACATAGAGCCAAAAGAATTATTTTTTTCATAGTATTATAAGCCTTCATCTGCTTTTCGTTCGGCGGATACCAGTTTATTAACTGTTTCCTTGCGTATAGAGAGCATGATGATTAGAATGACAACGGGAAGGAGGGCGAATAAGTTGGGATAGAGAATCATGTAAAACTCATCCGACAATCGGATCGCATAGTACACCATGATTACATAATAGAATCCGGCGAGGAAGGCGGTAATGGAGCAGGTGAGAATGCGTACCATATGGTATGAGTACGAAATGGTACATATCACGCATCCGAGTAAGATCGCTAATGCCCCATAGAATAAGCCCTGGACGGACATTGAGCCGGCCAGTTTATCCATGCCGGTAGCGTATTCGATATGATGCACTTCAAACCTGTGCGTTGTCATGACATAGGTGCGCGTATTCTCTATACCTTTCTCGTCCGGAAAATTAAATACCGGTTGCGTGAGCAAAAGGACCGATGACGCGATAGCAAGCAGGAGTCGTGCCCACTTGCGAATCAGTTTGATTCTTTTTTTCTTTCTCTTATTTTCCATAATCGCCGCAAAGTTACTGCTTTTTTTTGATATTTGCAAGTTTTTGGACAAAAAAGTGACGTGCCGCTTTTCCCAAAGAGGCACGTCTAAGAAAGTTTTATTCAATTTGCTTCTCCTTTAGAGAAGTCTTTTCTTTTTAGTCGCCGGTAATATTTTCACCAGCTTCAGGGTTGATATTGATGCCGGCTTCTCCGCTACCAGCCAAAATCATAGAGTTCGCTTGCAATTGTGTTGCTTCAACACAGGGTTGCATATAAGTCTTTTTCATACGTGTTTCCTCCTTATTTTACGAGTTGACCTTGGAGATTGTAAATCGCATCACCACGTTTGATGAAGATTTTACCATCCTCCATGAACTTAACAGCCTTAGCAGCCTCTACATCTACATTCTCGAATGCAGTTGCACCATTGGTCTGCATCGGGATAGCGCGTACGCGACGACCAGGAGCAGCTTGCGGGTTGCCCGGGATTAACTCGCTATACTTAACATATGCGCGATTTTCCGGCAGAACGTTACCCGATTGGCCGCTTACCAACCAAAGCTGGTTGTTATTCAACAGATAGATGTTTGCACCGGCAGCAGTCAGAGCAACTTGATTCATTTCTGTGAGAGTACCAACGAGGGCACCATATGCACCGGCAGGTTTAGCATCGCCACTATATTCGAAGCAAAGCGAAGTAGCCTCTGCTTGGAAGATATACGGACGACCTGCAACCAAAGCACCTGTAGCTTCCTCAAGATAAGCCAGCGTACCTTCATTGTTGCGATGAATCATATTCCAGAACGAAGCGCCTTCAGGATTCTCAACTGCTTTCGGGAGACAGATGGTATAGTATTTACCTACTGTCAGACCTTCACGAGAATAGTCGCATGTCGGAGCCGGAGCTGCAGGGAAGGTAACCGAGAAGGTTTTGGTTGCATACTCCCAGTTGAAGGTATAAATACCTGCAACATCTGCGTTGAGAGACATATTGTCATTGCTTCCGCCTACGAAGTTCGGAGTAGCGGTATATTCACGCGTGTAAGAATAACCATTCGTAGCCCATGTGTTACCGAAATGCAGACCAAATTGATACCACTGAGCGGATGTCAACTCTACAGCTACACTAGCCGTACCATCACCGTTATCTACGAAATCTGACCAAGGATCCCAAGCCCAAGAACCACTAATAGCTACAGCTGCCGGGTTTACGAGGTAGTCTGCTGCTGCAGAAGCTGCAGGAAGTGTGGAGTTTGCGGGAAGAGTTACACCACTGAAAACAGTACCATTAGCATCAATAGTATATACTACGCCATTGATTTTAACTTTCAAGGAACCAACTACATTAGATGCGGTCAGCGTATAACTGGTCGATGCATTGGTCTTAATACCAAGCGGAAGATTCTGCATAGTAGTTGCATCAGAAGCAAATTGCTCATACTTCTTGTTCTCGAAGATTACGTACAGTTGAACAGCTTTACCTTCCTCGCTCAACTCAGCATAATAACCATTGTTTGTGCCTGCATTGAGGTCAGCGGATTCAGCAATGATCAACGTACATGACTTATTATCCGAAGATGTCAAAGTCAATTCCGCGAAGCCTGAAAAACTCTGAGCCATTGCGGTTAATGTTGCTGCTACCATGAGCAGCGAAATCATAATTTTTTTCATTGTATTGAGTTTTAAATTTAACCTAACTGAAACCTTTCTTGTAAAAACATGTCTTTTTAGAACGGAGATGTTCTTCTTTTGGGAGCTCCTGGACCAGTAAAAGATTGTCCACTACTACCTTGCTGGTGCTCTCCTGGAACACTATCTTGGAGCATAGATGTAGCAAATCGTACCTCCATGGTCTCCATTGCAGGACATTGATAAATCTTTTTCATTTTGATGAATGGTTTAGTCAGTCCCGAGCATGAACCCGGAACTGACTATGAATGATTTATTTTACACGCTTTGCACCGTTAACAACATATACACCTGCAGGCAGCGTATTCCATACGTTCATCTCGCCAAGATATTGGCCGGTGAGCGTAAAGATACCCTTAACGTTAGCTTTTACCTCGGTATTCTCGATAGCAGTCGGCATCTTAGCTACACCAACAATCTCGAAACGATAATCGTTAACGCTGTTAGCAGCAGCGGTGAACTCATATTTGTTACCCTCAACCATTGCTACGTGTGCATTGGTCTCGTGGTCGATGAAAATCAACTCTTCACCTTGTACTTCACTAAACTCAATGGTATACGTACCACCATTTACAGTCTGGAAACCTACATATGTGTTATCCAAGTTGTCAGTAGCGAAGATTGACATCTTCTCGTCAGAGGTAACATACATGTTGACACCTTCATTCATGTATTTAACGGCATCATAGCCATTGTCGAATTCAGCAGTGAATTGAGCATCTTCTGCTACAATAACACAATCTGAACCTTTCTGACCCTTAACATTGAATTGAACCTTTGTTATGTCATTCAGGGAAGTGCTACGACGAGCCGGAGCGGGGCTTAAACTTTCAACAACCGGGTTATAAACAGCTTCTGCATAATTCAGAACAATATCTGCTGCAGCCTTAGCGTTTCTAATCAAGAAAGGTTGCATAGGATCAATTTGAGCACTTGCAATATTGAGAAGTGTATAAGACTTCCAATCTGCATAGTCAGCATGAACATTATACAAATAGAATGCTTTATCAACAGTCTCCGGAATCAAAGCAATTAACTTAGAGCCCTTAATCGGAGCCATGTAACTGTTAGCAAATCCATTCCAATAGTTACCTTTGATTTTCAATGTCGGCTGCCAGTTACCTACCAACTGACCTTTCATGGTAACAACGGTTCCCGATTCCGGAGTGTTGTGTTGCATCTGGTAGTAAGCGAACGGATCTTTCATTTGATCCAAATGGGCAGTTTTGCCTTGTACATTAATCCAACCGAAGTCTACCCAATCCTCGCCATTGAATTTAGAAAGGGCAGTTTGAACATTCTCATTGTTGTATTGAGTTGTCATCGCGGTTAACTGACCGATGGTAGGAATACCAAAGCGTTGCTTGGTGAAATCATTAGGACCATATGCCCATGTGCGGGATTTTGAAATGAACTTAACTGTTGCTTTGGGATAACGGTTGTTCTTTACATTCGGGTTAAGAACGAAAATGGAAGGTTTACCCTCTTGAGTTTCCAAAACAATATTGCTCTGCTCACGAGATATGATACCATCGTCTCCTGTAACAATCAGTTTTCCACCAGCCGCTACAACAATTTGAGCAGCCGAACCAAGAATAACATGACCTACCTCAAGAATAGCACCATCCGCAATAGTCAAGGTTTGCTCACGAGGCTGTCCTACCTCTGAAGCCTCAGCTCCTTCTGAATCGGTGATAGTATCGTTGATAACTAACTCTTTCAATCTTAAATAACCAGTAATTTCATCCTCAGGAAATTCAGCACCTTCCCATTTAACAACGGCATCAGTTGCTTGGTTAGATACTTTGTTGCCAGTAGTATAAGTTACTTTTCCTTGAGTTACTACAACAGTCTTATTGCCGTTCCCGTCATCAAGTACGGTAGTGTGATAATCATCTCCTTGGATAAGGCTCTCAACACTAGCTTGGCTTTGTCCAATAGTGATATTTCCGGAAATAGTACCACCGGTCACTGTAGTATTCGTAGCCGTTCCTGTTGAAAGAGAAATGGCTCCTTCATTTCCTGCTTCAATGTTCGCACCATTGATTTGCAAGTTTTCAACACTTGTTAAGTTTGTTCCTGATGCAAGTACATCAACGATAGCAGCATTACCACCACCAATAACGGTAGTACCACCATTCAGGACTACATTTACGTATCCAGCATAACTTTTATCAGATGCGATAAAGATACCTGTACCCGAGCAGTCTCCATGATAATGACCTTCTTGAGCAGAAATAGGACTATCCGAGGAAACAGTTGCATTGGTAAGCACATAATCACCAGACTTCGCCATAATACCGGTCTGACCATGGATATTTGCTCCTTCGATATCAAATACACAATAGCCACCACCATAGATACCGCCATTACCATCATTAACAATGCCACTATTATAGCAATAAATCTCAGCTTTATCATAAACCTTGAAATATGGGTAGCGATAGTCATAATAGAACTTCCATCCTTCAGCAGTCGGATCGGCATATCTACGTCCTTTTTCTGCAGGAAGTTCATCACCCCAACCTTCGTCTGTTGCAGGAGAGGCATTGATATTTCCGGCAATATTTATACCACGGCGAGAACCATAAACTTTACCCTTTATCTCAATAAATATGCCATATGTACCTTTCTTTGAGGCACCATTTGCTTCTTGATTGTCATAACCCATCTTTCCTGCTGCAGACATCTGAGGTGTTGCACCACTACCAATAAGATCAACCACTATACCGAAGTTCTTATCCGAACCATCAGTTGCAGCAGCAGAGTAAACGAATACATTCTCATCAATAATCAAATGACTCCATACGGCATCTTCTTTTTTACCTTTCGATCTAGGAGCACCAAATACTGCGATGGCACTATGACGGATGTTCACATTGGCAACATCAGCGTATCCTGTTGGCTCATTGTTTGCTGTTGCACCCGTACGTGTGTTCTTAATCATACCAGCACCTGTGATATGAAGAGTCCCTTTCAATAACTCAAAACATCCGATAGGCGATGGAACCTTGGTGTTGTCCGGGTCATCCAAAATGTCAAAACCATTGAGATCCAAAGTAATTACTTGGGGCTCACGCTCCAGTACGTTTTTGTTAGTCGCTGTAACTTCACCAACAACATACGGAATAGAAACCGCTTTGGTCAGACGCTGTTCGCCAAGCAATTTGAGGGTTGCAACATCACCAGGTTTTACTGCATTGATAGCTTCCTGCAAAGACGAGTAGGTACCCGACTGAGCCGGGGTCGTCTCGTCAACTACCTGAACTTGGTTGAGAGCAGCCCAAGTGTTAGTGCCAATAAGCAGCGCTGCTGCCATCAGCACGAATGAATAAAATTTCTTCATTTTTTGTTTTTGTTTAGTTAATACTATGAGGGTTGCCCCTCGTTAATTATAAATTGGTTTGTTTTGTTTATATACACAAAAAAGCGGACCTTCGCGATTGAAGACCCGCAAACATATTTGCATAAATAAAGCGGGACTGCAATCTTGCTGTTCCGCATATAGAGGCTCTGGTATTGCCTTTCGTAACAAACAGCAACACCGTAGCCCACGCCGTATGTATTATATAATAAGGTACACGCGACGCGCGTACGTATATATACATACCATAGGCATCTTAGTGTCGCAATGTTTTGTGTTACGTGTATGAAATTTACCAGATTTCTATATGCCAAAACAAAGCGCGTAAGACGCTATTCATTATGTACGTATCCCGCTGCACTTATTGGACACTTCCTCGGCATGAGTAATACAAAATATGCCTTCCCACGCAAGTGTATGTACGGAATACGCTGCAAAATTACTACAAAAAATTGATATGAGCAAATATTTTTTAGAAAAAATTCGATTTTTTGTTATTTTTTTGCCCAAAAACAATCTATTTGACACAAAAAAAGCGACCGAAGTCGCTCTTTTTGCTATCTTTTATCATACTGATTAGTACTCTTCGATGAGTTTGCCATCGGCGGTATAGATCTTGCCGGCACGGAGGATATAAAGGATGTTATTCTTGAATATCTTAACCGCTTGCTCCTCGGATTCGACATCCTCGATGCCCTCTAACTTATTCTTCTTCTGGAAGAGCGCAGAGTAAGAGGCATCCTTCGTTACGAAAGTAACATACGGCGTCCAGCCGATGAAGACATAGTAATACTCCTCATCTTCTTCCTTGGTCGGAACGACAGATGTATGAGGCATCTGACCATAGGCCACTTCTACGCGATCGAGCT
>Ga0247610_10008670_pt1 | contig 10330 bp, 5 predicted proteins | sample 174DNAGHGhighgp2_FD_193483 | JGI IMG/M metagenome (GOLD analysis project Ga0247610, IMG submission 193483) | Sheep rumen microbial communities from Palmerston North, Manawatu-Wanganui, New Zealand - 1742 DNA GHGhigh gp2 | ecosystem: Host-associated > Mammals > Digestive system > Stomach > Rumen ... | reverse complement strand
GGGTAGAGACGCAAAACTTTGCGTCTCTACAGAGGTTCCCATCAATTTCAAGGCCGAAAAGAACGGCACCTACACGCTGACCTTCGACACGCAACACCTTGATTTGGAATACCTGCACCTGATTGACAACCTCACCGGCAACGATGTCGACCTGTTGACCCCGGCAGGCTTCCCCCTTTACAAAGGGGGGCAGGGGGGATTAAACCAACCTACCTACACCTTCACCGCCAAAACCACCGACTACGCCTCGCGTTTCCGCTTGGTGTTTTCCGAACCCGCAGACGAGACGTCTGCGAACCGACCGTTTGCGTACATTGCCGATGGCGAAATACGCATCAACGAGGCGGACGCACGCGGTGCGTCCCTACAGGTGGTGGATGTGATGGGGCATGTCGTCGTTTCCACGGGCGGACACACGCGGTGTGTCCCTACGGCGGGAATGACACCTGGCGTTTACGTTTTGCGCCTCATCAACGGCGACAACGTCAGGACACAGAAAATCGTGATTGATTGATGCTTTGTAGAGACGCAAAATTTTGCGTCTCTACGTTCATGCCCATTTATTACGCAAAATCCGTAATGTTGGAAAAATGTGTATCTTTGCGACGTTAAAACCTAATGAAAAACGGAACCTATGCCGAAGAATCCTTTTGTCACATCGGGTTACGAAGGCCCCGACTATTTTTGCGATAGGGTGGAGGAGACCGAAAAACTCACGCGCTTACTGACCAATGGCAACAACGTCGTGCTGATGTCGCCGCGCCGTATGGGCAAAACGGGTCTTTTATACCACACCTTCCAGCAAGAGGCCATCAAAAAAGAGTATCACACCTTCATCATCGACATCTATTCGACCAAGAATCTGAACGAATTGGTGGCCGAGATGAGTAAGGTGATTCTGAACACGCTGCAAACAAAGGGCGAAAAAGCCTTCGAAAAATTCGTCAGGATTGTCACTTCGCTTCTGCCTGGCGTGAGTTTTGACCCATTGGGTAACCCGACTTGGAATGTGGAGGTAGGGACTATCCAAAATGTCGATAACACTTTAGACCAGATTTTTGATTACATCAAGCAATCCGACCAACCTTGCCTCATCGCCATTGATGAGTTTCAACAGATTGCGCATTATCCCGAAAAAAACGTGGAGGCTATTTTAAGGACTTATATCCAGCACTGCAGTAATGCCAATTTCGTGTTTTCCGGTTCGGAGCGGCATCTGCTTGCGGAGATGTTCTCTTCGCCCTCACGGCCTTTCTATGCCTCTACTTCAACGCTCAACTTAGAAAGCATCAATCCATTAAAGTATGACGAATTTGCAAGGACGCATTTCGAAAAGGCAGGAAAACATTTGGAATCGGGAACTGTAGAAATGATTTGTGACCGGTTTGAGGGCATCACATGGTATATTCAAAAGGTGCTGAATTACCTTTTCGCCGATACTGTTCTAGGCGAAACGTGCGGCAATGATATGATTGATGTCGCAGTGGACGAAATTGTGAAAGACAACGGAACGATTTATGCAGACCTGCTTTACCAACTGACGGCCAAGCAGAAAGAGCTGTTGATAGCCATCAACAAAGAAGGGAAAGTGAAGGCCGTCACAGGGTCTAAGTTCATCAAGAAATATCATTTGACGGCTGCCAGCTCGGTGCAAACCACCATCAAATCGTTGATGGACAAGCAATTGGTTACGAGGCATCTCGGCATTTATGAAATTTGTGACAAGTTTTTTGGCATTTGGCTATCACGACTATGAAACAAACCACATTATGCTATCTGGAGCGCGGCAATCAATACCTGATGCTCCATCGGACAAAAAAAGTAAACGACATTAACCACGACAAATGGCTCGGCGTGGGCGGCAAGTTCGAGAACGGCGAAAGCCCCGAGGACTGCATGCTGCGCGAGGTGTGGGAAGAAACGGGTTTCACCGTGACGAAATGGCGCTATTGCGGCATCGTCACCTTCGTGCACAACGTCTATGAAGGCGAGCACATGCATCTTTTTGTCTGCACCGACTGGACAGGTGAGCAAATCGTCTGCAATGAGGGCGACCTCGAATGGATCGACAAAAGTCACCTGCTCGAACTCCCCGCTTGGGAAGGCGACAAGATTTTCCTGAACCTCATCGCCAAAGAGCGCCCGTTTTTCTCGCTGAAACTGACTTACGAATACGACACACTGAAAAGTGCTGTTTTGGACGGGAAATCCATTCTATGATATTCCGAAAAACGCTATTTTTGCAGAATACTGTGGGACGACTTGCATCCCGCATCCACTGCAAACTGACAATTGAACAACTGACAACTGCAAACTGACAACTGATGAAAAGAGGATTTGGAAGCGACAACCATTCAGGCATTTGCCCTGAAGTTATGGAAGCCATCGCCCGCGTGAACAAAGACCACGCCGTGGCTTACGGTGATGATGAATATTGCGCTGCCACGGAAGCGAAATTCCGCGAGCAATTCGGCGAGCAAGCCCGCGTCTTTTTTGCCTTCAACGGCACAGGATGCAATACCTTGTGCATTGATGCCATGGTACATTCCCACGAGGCTGTGGTGTGTGCCGAGACTGCCCATATCAACGTCGATGAATGTGGAGCGCCTCAGCGCATTGTGGGTTGCCGTCTATTGACGGTTGATACGCCCGATGGTAAGCTTACACCCGAGTTGGTGAAAACCCGTTTGCATGGCTTTGGCTTTGAGCACCACTCGCAGCCCAAAGTGATTTCCATCACCCAGCCCACTGAGCTGGGCACGCTTTACACCATGGATGAAATCAAGGCTTTGGTCGATTTGGCGCGCGAATACAACATGTATGTCCACATCGATGGTGCGCGTTTGGGCAACGCAGCTGTGGCCTTGGGCTGCACTTTCAAAGAGATGACCACCGACCTGGGCGTGGATGCCGTTTCGTTTGGCGGCACCAAAAACGGCTTGATGATGGGTGAGGCCGTCGTCCTGCTCAATCCCAACATTTGTCCCGACTTCAAATACCGCCGCAAGCAAGCCATGCAGCTTTGCTCGAAGATGCGTTTCATAGCGGCGCAGTTTGACGCCTATTTCGAGAACGACCTTTGGCGTCGCAATGCAGAGCATTCTAACCACATGGCCCAGCAGCTTTACAAGGCTGTGAAAGACATTCCTGGCGTGAAAGTCGTCTATCCCGTGCAAGCCAATGGCGTGTTCGCCCAGCTGCCTCGCAAGGTGTGGAAAGAGCTGCAAAACCACTATTTCTTCTATGACTGGGACGAGGATGCCGATGTGGTGCGCTGGATGTGCGCGTATGATACAACCGAGGAGGACATCAGTGAGTTCGTGTCCTTGTTAAGACAACTGATTTTGTGATTTCTCCATCCTTCTTGTCTTCAAAACTCTTCATATCATGGCCAAAACTGACAACAAAGTTTACTCTAACAAGTTCAACGACAAATACTCATCGTCGATTCGTCCGATTAAGATTTTCTTGCCGAGGGACAAAACCAATGACTCCTCAAGTCAAAGCTTTGAAGACTTTGTGGGACGTGAACGGTTGATGGAAAAATTGTTTAATTGGTTGGAAGACAAGAAAAAGGAGAGCGGATCTTATTTGGTGACTGGTTTTCGGGGTATGGGGAAGACTAGTCTTGTAAACCGTGTTACGAGTCGTCTGACCCGTGAAATACACAAGTGGAAAGAGTTTTGGTATTTCCTACTCCTGCTCTTACCAGTGATGACTTTTGGCTTGTGGTTTGTGTTTTGTAGAGATGGTTTCTTCGAAACTGGGAAATGGTATTTATTATTGGGGATTGCGATAGTGTTGGTAGCCTTAGCCTTTTTGGTGGATTGGCTGATTCAAAAGAAGTTTATCCATGAGATTCGAAAAGAAAGGAAAAAATATCCCAATGCCGACAAGTTTGACGACTTGTATGTGGACAGAATGGTGAAGGGCAAGTATGATGATAAGCGTTATAAGGAGTTCGGTAATATTCAAATCTCCGTCAATTTAGGACACGAAGTGCTCAAGGAACGCGATGTGCTGAGCATGATCGCTACTAGCGTGAGAGACAAATACAAAGCTTTTGTCAAAAGCATCCAACCTCATTTCCGCTTCAAGATGTTGACGCTTATCATTTTGGGAGTGTTGGGAGCCTTCACGGCTGCTGGCGTTGAAAAAATCATGACGGAGAAGGATGTGAAGAAGTATTCGGATAATGTCAAGGTTTATCATCCTTCCAAGAGTGGCAAACTGGTTGCTCCTTTTCTTGAGATCGAAAATGTTTCTGACGAGGGTTGGCTGTCCAGATTGTTCTATAATATTGGTCACACCATAAACAAGGCATTTTTTCATTCCAACAGTGGTGTTAGGATATTGCTCAGGTTCTTTTTGTATGCGGCGATGGTGGCATTGTTGTGGTGGTTGGGCCGATTGTTGCTTGGGTTGATTCCATACTGCTCTACTCCTCGCCGTGCGTTGCGCCGTCTCGACACCCTTGTTGAACGCATCGTGGCTACTACTGTTGAAGACATCGGTACGGGTTCCACGGTCGACAGGAGTCTGGTCTCTGTTTCGTTGTTTAACAGGCGAAGGCATAAAACCGTTCCGATTGCTGATATACGCGAGATTGAAACTGAACTGGCTGACGTAATCAACCAAATCAATTCAGAGGAATGTTTAAAGGATTTCAGGGCGCGGTTTATCGTCGTATTTGATGAGATGGATAAAATCGATCCTGCAATGATGGATCAGCACAAAAATACCGGAATGCCGGAGTTTACTGAGTCCATAAAGGGTTTTCCCGATGGCATGGACTCGCGCGAAAGACGACGTAATGTGTTGAAGTTGTTGGCCAATATAAAGCTTTTTGTATCCACCGCCAAAGCCAAATTTGTCTTCATCTCTGGTCGAGAATTGTATGACGCTTATTTGGCTGATCTCAGCGACCGCGACTTCGCCATTAGTAGCATCTTTTCCGGAGTTATTAATGTGGATAGCTTCCTTACGCCTGAAGGCGGTCAGACCGATGTGCGATCCATGTCGGAATGGTATATTACCAACCGATTGATTCCAGAATGGTGGCTCGAGAAAAAGGAGTGCATAAATGCAAAAGGCCTTGACAAGTCGGGTGTGGAACATGAAGAAAGGGCAGTCTACAAACGAGAGATGCCTTCTTTGCGCTGGTATTATGAATATTTGGTCGATGAATGTAAGAACGACATGCAAGAAGCTTCTTACGTTATCGGATTCCTACATACGTTTGCAGCCTATCTGACACATATCAGCAATGGCTCACCAAAGAAGATTTTTCTGTATTTCGACAAATATCTTCGACGTGCCAAGGACTGCTTGCCCATGAACGATTGGGGCGATGTTTGTGTGATAGGTAAGGATTCGGACGATGAAAAGCAACGGGTGCTTTATTTTGAACCCATCCAACAACGGACAATCAGTTTTGTCTTCTATTTGTCGAATCCTATTATGGGTACGATTACCAATGATATGAGCAACTACGGCGATAGGTTCCTCGTCTCATTGTCGTTCATTATCGACCATATCTACAAGTACCATAACCGAAGCTTCTCGTGGCGCAATTTGGAGCAAATTCCCGACTTGCTGAAAACCAGTAAAGCCCCGGAATTGCGTGATGAGATGACCTCAATCATGGAGTATTTGTCGCAAATCCACATTTCCCCCATCCTCATCGGACTTAATGAATACAAGTTCCACAAGAGCATTGCCGAGGAAATCTCTGTGATGTCGAGAATGTCTGACGAAGCATCGGCCATTTTCAATTTCACATTGGACGAATCGCTTTCTGTCATCCAATATAACACACGCCTGCTCAATTATTATATCGAACTTGACTCTAAAGAAGAGGAAGGCCAGGAAACGCATGGACATAGGTATCTGCCTCTTATTGCCCGCATCCATTCCAATCTCGGAGATCTGCATTTTTGGGACGAGGATTACTATTCCGCTACCTTGGAGTATAGAGCTGCCATCGAAACTCTCCCAGATAGCAGCGAAGACGAGTCTGGATTTCTTACCCGCATCAGATGTATGCTGAAGCTGGGGTTGGCTTATGAATTGCGTAAGCTTTATCCGAATGCATATCAAACTTATTGTAGGCTTATCAATTTGCTGATCAAGAAACGATGGGTGCATGAAGAAAAGTTTGGGCTTACTGTGATGGACGTCAGGAAAAAGGGATGGAATGATAAACGTCAAGTGATGGTTAACAGAGGATATCCTGAAGGGTATGATGATGGTACGCTGTTTGAAAAGCAGTTTATGCGCCCTTTGTTCAATGGCAATTTTAATGAAGCCGACAATACAGAATTTAGTCTCAATTTTGATGGTATCATCACCACTTTCGCAAACGATCTTACTCCAGAAAAGACTCAGACAATCAATACACTAACTCTTTTTGAGGAAATAAGATACTTGTACCAGTCAATTCTTGCCAAATTAAGCATTTTGGAAAAAATGGGCATGAGCGGTATTACCCAAACCAATATCGATGTAGCGGAGGGTGAATTCAAAACCATTCATAAAAGTGTCAACTTCAGGGAAAAATTTATCATTGCTGCAGATTTCTTCCGCAAACTGGCCGAGATTCTTTATTACAAAAATAGTTTGACTATCCTCACTCAAAACCAGGATTCGTTTTATGTTTCTGTTTATTACGATGACCATGATTTGCTGTCGAGCCTCGACGATTACTGTATGCGCGTTTCCGGTCATGCCCTTACCGCAAAACATGACATCAGGTATTTCTTCTACAAACTAGATAACAGCGCCTCAGATAATAAACCAAAACTTGGTTATCCTAATAACAAGCAAAGTTGGTGTCTTCTATCTGAGCTTTACGCTCATATTGAGAAAAATGTTGACGATTTGTTGGACGATGACGAAGAATTGAAAGAGGAAGATAAGAACAGGATTGCCACCAATGTCAAGGGGTTCCTTCGTTACAATAGGGATGTTATTGCTGCCAATTCCAAGGATACATTTTACTTCAAAACGGTAGAAAGCTGTGAACATCATTGTAAGCTGTTGCGTGAGCGTGGACTTCGCACGCCATGCTATGCTTGCAAGTATTATACGCGAAGCCTTCGCATCTTGGCCGAGAACATGTTCGCTGAACAAAGTATGGCATTGCGTAATCCTCTTACAAAATCATTCGGCATCTTGCGTCACTCGTTTAAACGTGAACTGCTATATACCAATTCCACTAATCTCAGGGCCTTGGCTCAAACCCTTGAAGGGGTGGGAAACGTAATGTACTCCTGCGCTTCTGGAGACAATTTTGAAGGCGAAAAACTGCGTCCAGGAAAAGGCATCAGTGTCGATGTGATTAGAATGTTGCAAGATTTGTGTATGCAACTATCCGAGGAAGACGAATTCAAAGTGATAAATACCTATGAAAATGTGTTAGTCAAAAAAGGATCGTTAAGTCGATTGGACAAAAGTATTTTCTATTACTGGGATGCTTATAGATTCTATTTGATGGATGCTGCCTACAACGATGCGGTTGGTTGTCTTAATAAAATCCTCAATATTTTTGTCTATTATATTGAGGTGGTTTGCTATTACGGAAAAGCCTCTGAAAAGTTGTTATGGAAAGATGAGACGGAAACCATAAAAGCATTGATTGGGGACAGTGAATTCAAGAATTCTTTCCTAGCCTCGATTTTCAGTCTTATTTCACGCTATACCAGTTACAAGTATGATTTTACTAACCTGAACGAGATCAATGAGTTAAAATGGATCTTTAGCAAGGAGATGCGCGACAATGTTAATCTGACGAAATTGTCCTTATATCCCGCTATTCGGTCAGCTTGGTTGCGTACGGTCGAAATAAGGGCAAAGGGACTACGTTTCCTTGCCAAGAACAGTTGCTATGGTTATGAACAAATTGATTATCTGAATTTCATAAAACAGACCTATCCTCTTATTGCTCCTCAACGCCGCTACGAAACTACATTTTATGAAGAGGTTTTAGGATACTATACTAAGATGCGCTACAATGACCATATCATGAATAATATTATGGGAGGTAATCCGATGATTGATAGGTCGATAGGTGATTACACCATGCCGTATCACATTACTTTTTATGAGAAACTATATAGTTTCCTAAGCTCCTCTGCCGCTGTTGACCGACTCGATTCTGTGCTGTTTGGCATTGGCGACGATGTGAATAGCCGTCTTGAGTTGATTGAATTTCTAATACACGATACGCTAGTTTGTATCACTGACATGGTTAATGTTTTTACCCCCCACAATCACTTGACCTCCTATTCGAAGAGTTTTGTGGGGCTGGTTTACAATTACTATTGGGAATGGTCGCGAAAGTTCGAGTTCCTTTATAGTTTGTATCAATATCAGGAACTTATCGAGCAAAAGCGTAATAATGAGGCTGAAAGAATAATCAGCAACATTTGGGGTAGCGGGAGCATCCAAAGCGATGGGAATAACAAAGAAGAGCTTCGTGATCGTCTACGGAATGCCATGGATGAATGTTGCCGTTTGATTGGGTATCGTGGTAAAGAAGATGATGGCAAGTTTGGATTGCGTAGCGATCGATTGTACGAGCATCTGCGTCATGATATCGACGATATCACCATCAATACGATTTATAGCAACTATACAGCCGAAATGGCACTGAAGTATTATCAAATGGCAGAGGAAGCAAATACCGAAGGCGAATCTTATAGGGAAATGATTGGCGCGTTGCATTTCCTCAATGATGATCTGAATAACGATACCTGTCAGTTTAACATCGCATGTGATCGTTTCTTGCTCAATTGTGGTGTGGTTACCGAACAGCGTCGTCGATTGGAAAAATTGTATAAGAATTCCAACGTATACAGTCTCAATAATGCCTATATCGATGGTCCCAACAACCTAAATAAGGAAGGTATCAGCCCCCATCAATTCGATAGATCGCAATTCATTAATTCTGAATATTAAAATCAAATCAAATGAATAATACAACAAATGAAAACCTGAATGTCGACGGAGACAAGAATAACCGCTCCTTGGATCGCATAATTGATTATTTGCTTAAACTTAATTTTAGCAAATATGAACGTAATGCAGATTCAAATCTGTCGTTTCGTGGATTCAATGATGACACATTGAATGTCGAAGAAGTCTCGTTTGAAAAAATTGATGTTGACCTCAAAGGATCTGAAAACTCAAGATTGTGGATAGGAGTAGTTATTGCAATCATTGTGTTTGTTGGTTCTCTGGTATTGTTGTCATGTGTTCTGATTAATAACATCAAAATGTTATGTGAAAATGGGTTTTGGAGGCCCATTGTGTATCTCGTTATTCTCGCCCTGTATTCAACGTTGATATTTTTGCTGTTCAAACAACTGTTGTTGAATCAAAGAAAGCAAAAAGAAGATGAGTTCAAGCAATTGGATTGGTTGAATAGAGAGAGAGTCCGTCTTCTTGATGAGTATCGCGATTTTGCTCGACTGCAAAAGAAGACCGAATTGGCTATATATGACAAGCAGGAGAAGGCTAGAATCGACGAATGGGTGCGCGACAACGAACATTTCAGAAAGATGGAAATTATGCAACAAGAACGCATCTCGGATTTAAGCAAGGTTATCCTGGAATTGGTGAAGACCAAGGATGTGATCACGATAACGTCTAATGATAATAAAGAGAAAACTACCATTCTCGAAAGAAGCATTCTGTCAGATGATTTCTATTTGAAGTTGGATGATTTATTGAAGAATTAGTCCGTATAGAGTGTTATGAAGCAAACCAATTTGTGAATGTATCGGAAGCTGTTTATAGTTTCCACACCATCTCCACCTTCAAATCCGTCTTGTGATTCTTCTGGATTAGCGTCAAGCCGCTGCCGATTTCGTCGCGGTCGCTGTAGATGGTGCTGCCGATGCGCGCATAGAGCGTCAGCGACTTGAAAGGCTTCCATTTTCCTAACAAATACACCCTCATGCCTTTACCGTAAAGGGCTGGCACACTGAAACTATACAGCACATCGTTTTCGTAGGCATAGATGCGGGCATTGTAGTCCTTGGCATCGAAGATGGCGTATCGGAAGGTGAGGCTGAAAGGTCTGTTCTCAGGCTTGTAGGCAATATCCTGACAGATGAAAAAGCCGTGTTCGTTGGTGCCGTCGTCGTTGCGGTAATGGGCATATTCGGCCTTGTTGCTGCAATGAATGTCCCAGCCTAACTGATAGTTGATGTTGAAACGCACCGTATTTTTGGTGTAAAGGATGGGGTAGTGGCTGAACACTTGCCCGTCGGTCGAGTTTTTCATCTTGGTCTTGGAGCGGAATTGCAGGTAGGCGTTAGTGCGACGA
>Ga0247610_10008668_pt1 | contig 10331 bp, 10 predicted proteins | sample 174DNAGHGhighgp2_FD_193483 | JGI IMG/M metagenome (GOLD analysis project Ga0247610, IMG submission 193483) | Sheep rumen microbial communities from Palmerston North, Manawatu-Wanganui, New Zealand - 1742 DNA GHGhigh gp2 | ecosystem: Host-associated > Mammals > Digestive system > Stomach > Rumen... | reverse complement strand
CGGCTGAAAACTCAATAGCGCCGCTTTCCTTTAGGCTTTCAAAGTCAATCGGTGTCAAATAATTCGCCCTGTTTACGCTGCATATTACAAAGATCGTAAGCCCCAGGGATCTTGAAAGGCGCTTCAATTCCGTTATGGTATGGTCTACAGTTTCCTTTGCGCTGCGTCTTTCGTCATCTTCGGGCTGTAGGATCTGCAGATAGTCCACAAACACAAAGGGCCTGCACCCCGTCTTGTGTATGTATTGGCGCAGATAATCCCCTATGTATCCAACATTGCAGTTAAAATTCCCTTCTACGATTGAAAGCCTGTCCCCTGTGCTGCGTCTGTATTCCTCCAGGGCGCTTTGCACGTTCTGCCCGAAGTTCCCGCAGCGTATCGCAAGCGCTGTTGTGGCGTTGTCCCTGTCTTGCTTCGCCGTGATCCTTGCAAGGGATTTCGTTACAAGTTCCAGGGTGCTTTGCTCCAGGGAAAAGTAAACAACGTCCCGCCCTGCCATTGCCAAATTGTCCGCTATTTGGTGCGCAAGGGTGGTCTTTCCCAGGCTGCTTATTGCCGCTATGACGTAAAGGCCATTGAAAAGCCCGCCGCTTTGCTTGTCCAGGTTTGCAAACCCTGTCTTGACGGCGCACCCCGTCTTGAATTGCTCTATGTCCGCAGCCATGAGATTATCAATATAAGCCTGTACCGCATCGGGCCTTGCGCTTGTTTTTGTCTGCGCAATGTCCACAAGGGCCATAAATTGCCCCCTGTCTTTCTGCAGCGCTTCGTTTGCGTCCTTGCAGCCGTTGCAAATGTCTGCCGTTATAAACGGGGTGTTAATGCGCTTCAAGCCCTCCCGCAGATCCTTTTCCGCAGATCTCCCCGCCTTGTCCCTGTCCAGGGAAAGCACAAGGGTTTTCTTTGTGGGCTTCACTTCCAGGGCGGACAATAGAAGCCCTGTATTGCTTGTGCTATTCAATGCAAGGGCAAGTGCGCCCACTTCCAAGATTGAAAGCGCATCTATTGCCCCTTCCACTATGAAAACGGGCTTGTCCGTTGTGTCATACAGGCAAGCTTCATTGAAAAGGGCCGCTTCCCCTTCGTTCATCTTTTGGTATTTCTTTTCGCTGTCATTACGGGGTGGTTCTATGGCCCTTGCCATATAGTGCGCTGCGTCCATTGGTATTATGATCCGCTTGCTGATCGGCGGTCTTTTGCCTTGCTCCAGGGCGGTAGGGCTGCGCCATAAAGGATCATAGCCCACCCCGTTAGCCTGGGCCGTTTCCAATGATATGCCCCTGCCTTTAAGATATGCTATAGCTTCGGGATCTTGCGCAAGAGCCTGGACGCATTGCTCATAATAAGCCCGTCCCCGCTTCAAAACGGGGCGCTGTGCGCTTTCTCCCTGCGGGGTGGTTTCTTTACTGTCCGCCCGTAAAAAGTCCGCCTGTGCGCTTTCTCGTTCAATGTCTATCCCGTTCTCAATCGCAAGGGCCTTTAGGGCTGTATTGAAATCAATCCCGTTGTGCTGTTGGTAAAGGTCTATGATATCCCCCGAAAAGCCGCAGCCAAAACACTTCAAGCCGTTGCGATCCCTGCTCTGTGGGTCATAGGTCAATCCGTCCCCGTGTGTCCCGTGTCCGCATAAGGGGCAAATATAGCTATCTTCCCCGTTTACTTTCTCCTGGGCTTTCCCTGTCATACCCGCAAGGATCTGCCGCCAATCCCTGCGTATTGCTTCCCTTGCATCTTCTCTTGTCATGCCTTGTCCCCTTTTCAACTTCCTGTTGAAAACGTCCGCCCTGGGCGGTATTATTGTGATATGTCCGCCGTGCTTCTTGGCGGTCATGCCTTTGGCTGCACACCCCAATAATCGTGCAGCCTTTTTTATTCTCGTCCCCCCTTTCCGTGTGAGAAAAAGGGAAGTTTTTGCCGCTATGAAATAGCCCACCCCGTTTTATTCCCTGTTTGATTATGCGCTTTTCCGTGTGCGGTTGTCCGCCCGTTGTAAGCTTCCAGGTTTGTAGAGATCTGCAATCCCCCTGGGTGTTTTCGCCTTTACAATAGGATAAGGGGGGCGGCAAGTCAAACAGCCGCACCCCGCCGTTATAAGTACTTATAAATACTTATATATACTTACCCGTTTTTGAAATAGGGGTTTATTCCTTTTGTCATAAAGGATTATTTAAACACCCCTTGCACAAAATGTCGAAGGGTTTGCACAAAAAATCGAAGGGTTTGCACAAAAAATCGAAGGGTTTGCACAAAAAATCGAAGGGTTTGCACAAAAAATCGAAGGGTCTACGGGGTGATTATTATGAAATCCCCTTGCGCCTGGAAGTCTTTTATAAACTCTGTTGCTTTGTAATGCTTCAAATACCTTTCTATGGTTTCCTTTGCCCTGCTTTGGTTTCTGTTTATGCCGCAATCGTCAAACAATGATTTATACAGGATCTTGCGGCTAATTTTGGGATCCCTATTCATAGCGGCTATTCGTTCTATCAAATAATCGTCAATCTGCAGGTTTTGTTCAGTCTTGTTTATAGGGCTTTCAAGTACAGCGTTATTTACTGTTGTGATCTGCTTTCTGTCCCTTGCAAACGCAATTAGGGGCGGTTCTCTAAACAGGTGTATTGCGCTTTCTATCGGCTGCCCGTCAATTTCCGCCGTTACCTTTTCAAACTGCAGCAGTTCCCCTTCGTAATGGAATTTCGGGTAGTTGTAATCTACTTTCTGTTCACCCAAGTTGTTTAATACAAGGTGCGCATAGCTTTGTTTCTTTAGGCTGTTGTTGATCTTGTCAAAATCGTTTTTGTTCGGGCGTTTCTCCTGGGCGTTCCCCATTTTGTGCCAAATGTCCGTTATTGTGAAATAATGGTTTCCCGCATTGTAGAGGGCGGCAACAGCTACCATAACCCGTTTGTCATAGGGTGTAAGGTGCTTTACGATTTGGGCTGTTTCGGGTGCTGCCTTTTCTATCTTGTCGAAGTCCAGGCTATACGTTACAAAAGGATTTATATCCCGTTGCCCTTTCTTTATCGGCTTGCCCGTTACAAATTCATACATCATTTGCCCGTTTGGTGTTACCCTTTCTATCATCTTCCAAATTGTATTGTTTATCTTGTCTATGGGTATTATTGTTGCGGGGCTGTCCTTGCGCTGCGCTTTTATAACGGGGTGCTTTTCTTCGTTGTCTTGTTTCTCTTGTGTGTCTTGTGCTTCTTGTGCTTTCTGTTTTGCTTCTGCTATAGCGGCCCTTGCATTTTCCATTGCAAGCAAAAGGGCCTTGTTGTGCAAAGTGTCTGCGGGTATGGTTTCCGCTTCGTCCTCATAATCAAGCCCAGGGCGGAAAATATCGGCGTCCTTGTATTCGGGTAATTGTGAAAGCTTTTCCAGTTCGTCCGCATAGTGGGAAAAGGCGGGGTTCTTTGACAGGGCTACCTGTATTGCGCTGAGCATTTCGGAAACGCCCTTAAAGTAGCTTTTGTCCCCAAAGTCTTCGAAAAGCTTTGCCGTATAATTTCCCCATTCTTTCAATGTATCCATAGCGGGGCGCATCTGCTCAGAAATGCTTTCTACTGCAGATTTCCAACGGGCAACATCTAAAGCGCCCAGGCTGTCCATAAGAAGCTTGTTTCTTTCTGTCTGTTCTTGTACCCACTTCTTTAGATACTTTTCCGCTTCGGAAAAACGAATTTTCCCCGCTTTCTCCAGGGCTTCAAATGTCGGGATCTCCCCCAGGTCTATTCTTTTCCCGTCCTTGCCGATCACATAGCAACGGCTTGTGTTTTCGTCTACGGGTTCAACGAACATAGAGGGCGAAGCGCCGCCCGCAAGCTTTAGCGCCTTTTCGTATGCAGATAGCAGCTTTTCGTTCTTGTTGTCTATAGCGTCTGCAGTCTTGCGCCCTGCTTCCCATAGTTCCTTATCGGAAACTGTAAGATCTATGCGCTGCACTTCCCCGTCTTTTTCGTACTTCTTCATTTTTGCCATGCCTTGCCCCGCACCCCGTCAAAAGCTATTAAGAAAGGCTTTTGCTTGTTCGTATTGGTCTTTGTACTGTTCCCTGTATAGATCTACCATGTGGTTTACAAATTCCGTATAGTTCTGCCCCCTTGCCGTTGCAAGCGTTGCTATGAAATCGTAATTCTGCGGGGTGAAAGCCATATTCATGCGGGGCATTTTCACACCCCCCAGGCCCTTCGCATTGCGTCCGCTTTCAAGGATCTTCTGCGCTTCTTCGGGTGTATATCTCTTGCGGGGCTTGCGCTGCTTCTCTTGTGTTACAGGTTTTTCTTGCTTGTCATGTACTTCCTGTGCAATCTGTGCGCCCTGGGCGGTCTGCATCTGCTGCATGGCCCTGCCTGTGTTCAAGTTCGAAAAGTCTTTAGTCATTGTTCTTCCTCCCGTCAATAATTGCCGCCTTTATGCAGCTTGTCAAATATCTTCAAGTAATCCCCTGCGGGGTTTGTGTTCGGTGCGTATTCATACAGGGAAACGCAAAGCGCCTGGGCTTCCCGTATTGCTATGCCCTGTCTTATGATCCCCAGGCATTGCACCCCGTTTTCATGCGCCGCCCTTTCTATGCTTTCCTCCAGGGCCTTGGCAAGCTTGCTGCGCCCGTTGTGGTTCGTAAGGATATAGCCCGCAATCTTCAATGCGCTGTTGGTCTGCATGAATTGCTGCGCCGTATCCCTCATTGTGTAAAGGCCCTGTAGGTCAAAAAGGGAAGCCTGGGCCGTTATGACAAGATCTGTCGAAGCCTGTAGGGCGTTGTACTGCGCTTCTCCCAGGTTCGGCGGGGTGTCGATAAAGCAATAGTCATAATTGCCGCCAATATCCCGCATGGCCTGTGCAAGCCTGTTTGCGCTTCCCTGGGCGGTCTGCAGGGTGGCAAGGTCATAGCAGCCCGCAATAAGGGCTATTCCCTGGGCCGTGTTCTGTATGCAATCCCTTGCCCGCTTCGCCCCTGTTATGAAATCGTATGCGTTGCCGCAGTTCGGGTTTGCTTGCAGGGCGGTTGAAAGGTTCGCCTGTCCGTCCAGGTCAATGCAAAGGGCTTTCAAGCCCCTATAGGTGCAAGCCTGTGCAAGCGCAAGGGTGGTTGTTGTCTTTCCGTTGCCGCCCTTTTGGTTCGCTACTGTTATGATCCTCATTGCTGCGCCTCCTGTGCGCTGTCCGTTTTGTCTATAAGGCCCTGTTCCTCCAGGGTGGGAAGATCCCGCAGAAACTTCGAAGGTCTGCCCCGCCGTTTATAAACATAACGCAGTTCTACTTTTTCCCGCCGTTGCCGTTCTTCCCGTATTTCTTTATACAGGTGGACAAGGTTTACATATAAGTCCCCCGCCCGTTCCATTTCCTTTTGCAAAGTAGCTTCGATACTTTCCAATGTCATGCCTTTATATCCCCCGTTTATCATGCGCACCCCGTTTTTCTTGTGGTCTGCGCTTCTCTTGTTTTGCCTGTGCATCATGCACAAGACAATCAAGAAAATTTCTAATTAAGCCTTTCGGTGTTTATTCAATTAGGAATTGCAGCGCCCGCCGTTTCCTCCCTGTGATAAAGGGCGTAAAGCTGTGCAGCTATGCCCGCTTCCTGTCTGTCTGTTTCGTTGTGCAAATAGATCTCAGTTGTGGCGGGGTTGCTGTGGCGCATATACTTCTGCGTTGTGTATAGGTTGCCCGTCAATTCCATTACAGTTGTACCCGCCGTATGGCGTAAGCTGTGGGCCGTAAGCCTTTCGCTGTCAAAGCCCGCCTGGATCATTGCGCCTTTAAGCATGGTGCTTATGGTGGTTGTGGCTATGCGCTTGCCGTGTGATCTGTTCCCCGTAGATACAAACAAGGGGCTGTTCCCTGTGGGCCTGTCGGTTCTGCTTGAAAGATAGTCCTTAATGGCTGCGTACACTTCGGGCGCAATGGGCTTTCTTTGGTCTGCTTCCGTGTGGCCCTTGCCCCAAATGTAAAGCCAAGTCTGCCCGCCCTTCGTTTCCAGGTCTTTTATATTGGCCCTGCTGATCTCTATTGTTCTAAGCCCTGCGGTAACTGCAAGAAGATACATGGCGTAAAGGCGCTTGCCCTGTTCCGTGTTGCGCTGCAGCCTTCCCGCCGTGTCCTTCTCCTGGGCGGCCTGTTCTGCGGCCCTTTCCTGTGCATGGGCTGTTATGCTGCGCTCAATGGCATAAACTTCTGACGGGGTGAAAGCGTCTTTCTTGTGGATATCTCCCCGCACCTTGGGGCTATGCACCTGGGCTGCAATGTCGGGATAGATCCCGCTTGCGGCTGTCCACTTGAAAAGCTGCTTCACGCTCTGCATATAAAGGCGCACAGTAGAGGGCTTGCAAACTGTTGTGATAACGTTGCCGCTTGCGTCCCTGCGGTATGTCCACCCCGTTGCGCCCTGGGCGTAGTCTATGGCCTTGTGTTCGCTTGAAAGGTAATCCCGATATGAAATGATGTCCTGTCTTATCGGCTGCGTTATGGCTTCGTATGCAAGCCATGCGCCGAATTGCCGAAGGTTCGCAAGATAGGTTCTTGTTGTCCTTTCGCCCCTGTCCAGGAAAGAAACAAAGTCATTGAACAATGACGGGGTGATCTGCGCAGGGTTTGCGATCTCTGCGCCCCTTGTTGTCTGTATAGCCGTTGCCCTGTAGTCCATGCCTTACCCCCGTAAATATATCTGTTTCTTTATCTTTATCTTATATCAAAGGCTTGTGGGGCGCAATAAGTTTGTTATGTTTTTTATAATTCTCTTGTGCAACGTGTGCAAGTGCGAACAAAAAGCGCACGGAAAAGGCATATAAAAGCCCTGGGGGGTGGTATCTGTTTCTGTGCATAGAAGCACTTGCTCCCCCTTTGGGAATTTACTGCGCAGTTTTGCGGGGTTGAATGACAGAAAGCGCCCACAATTCCTTTACAGGCAATTCTTTCTGCCGTGTTCTGCGCCGTTTTCCCTGTCAACCATAAGGTTTTTGCATGGTTCGTTGTGTGTTCCAGGGCGTGCCGCTTGTGGTTGTGCTGCATAGTGCGCAGCGCAGTACCTTCTGTGCTTTCCGCTATACCACTTCCAGGAAAAGGCCCTGCCCCTGCTTATAGCCCACATATCTATAGGGGTATGCGCTTCTGCAAAATTTTTAAAAACTTGTTCCGCCCTCCAGGGCTTCGGGATCTGCGCTTATATAAACCCAATATGGGTTGTAAAAAACGCCCTCCCGCTTCGTAATAGCACACCCACATAGTGTGTTGTTTATTTTTACGATATTCAAAGTTTTTCTTCGGGCCGTTTCTGTGCGCCGTACATGAAAAAATGGCCGATAAGTAGGGAATTTCCTACCATTTTTAAATCTATGCGGGGGATATTACGGGGTATTTTCGCCCATTTGTAGCCGTTTAAGCTACCAAAAGCAGACAAATGTATACTTTATAGGCGGGAATTTCGGCTATTTTATCTCCATTTGGCGAACACAAGTTCACAATTTGAAAACAAGCAGCGCCGAATAAACGGGAATTATTCAACGAAATGCAACGAATTTGTGACGAAATGTTACGAAATGCGAAGTAATGGGCCGCTGCAGCATACCCCCCTATGCTCCCCTGGAAGCGGGCCTTATTTTTTTCGTGAATTTTGTGATTACACACAAAAGAGTTCGGGTTGGGCTATAAAAATGAAGCACCCCGTTTTTTTACAGGGTGCATATCGGTTCGCCTGGGGCGGTTCATTCGTCCTCATCTTCTGTATAATCTTCTCCCCATAGCGTTTCGTAGTCGCAGCCCTCATGCTCTGCCCTCATTACTTTATAGGCTTCCCATTCTTCCCCGCCGTACTTCTCTTGAAAGTTCCGCCATGTTTGATCTGTTTCGGCTTTCTGCATCAAGTCCCATTCTGATACAGATCCGATGCCCTTTTTCCCTTTAAATTCTTCCAACAGGGTTTGAAACTCTTTTGCGAAAGTGTCCCTTGCTGCTATGGTATCCTTCAAGCCGCCGTATATGTCCGCAGGGCGGCCTGTTCCAGCCTTTCCCGTTATGGTGCGTTCTATGGTTTCCGAAGCCGTATAGTAATAGTCCAGGCTGTCGAACATCATGCGGAAGCGGGGCATATCAAGCTGCTTCAATGCGTACCTGTCTACCATTAGATCCATTAAGCTTGTCCAGGTTTCCTTTGTTTCCTTGCGGTATCTCCTGGGCGGTTCTATGGCTTCCGTTACTATGCTTTCACAGCCGATAATATCAAAGCCGCCTATTTCATCAATGAGTAATTCCCTTGCTATTTCCCTTGCTTCGTCCGTCATGCTCCAAGTTCCTTGTTTAGTGCGTCCCGTAGCGCCTGGGCTTCGTCTTTCGAAAGCGTAATGCCCTTTAGCATCTTCGGGTTGCCGTTATCGTCTGTTGTCCAGGATCTCAAATCATACTTGGGCGTTTTGTTCCCGAAGCTTATTAGATTGAGTTCCTTTGCTTCGTCCCCGAAGCCCCCAATAACTGCAAGGTGCTTTACGATCTTATAGGAAAAGCCCCTGCTTGCAATAAATGTTCCTGTGTTTCTCTGCTCTGTCATGCCGTCCCCCTTATACTGTAGGCTCTAAATCCTCTATGAAATGGTATTCCGCAAAAGCCGTAGCGGCTTGCTGTTCAAGCCCCGTCAATGATCGCTGCAGTTCGCTTGCGTTCTTTAGGATCATGCCCGCAGCCTGTAGCCGTACTGCGGGGTTTGTGTTCTGATCGTTCATTATTTCGGCTATCGTATCCACGGCCCTTGCAACAGTTCGGTTTAGGTTTAATGTCGCACCCCGTAGAATGTCCGCTTTTGCCGCATACCAAAGGGCCTTGAAAGCGTCCGTAGTCTTTCGGGTGTAAATGGTCTTTGCCGTTATCCCCAGGGCTTCGGCGGCTTCCTTTGTGCTGCCTGTCTGCAGTATGGCTGCTATGATCTGTTCGTCCGATACTGCAGATAGCTTTTCAAGTTGCTTTGCCATTGTCTGCGCCCTCCTGTTCCTGGGCTTTCTTGTCCCAATAGCGCTTGTGGTATTCCCTGTCCTTTCCTGGGTTCTTCTTGCGCCATTCCCGATAATACTTGCGCCGTGCTTCTTTCGCCTGTTCAGTCATTGCAAACCCCCTTTCAAACATGGGTGCTTTTTATATTTGTCTTGTGCATCATGTTTGTATTGTTTGTTATGTTTCTGTTACTTTTATTATACTGTTTATGCAACCAAAAAGAAACATCAATGCGCAAAAACTGCCTATAAATTTTGCTTTCTACAGGGGCTACAAGGATAGCAACGGGGTGGCCCTCCCCCCTATGCTCCCCAGGCGTAGCAAAAGGACGTAAAAAAAATACCCTGCGCAATTTTCGGCCCTAACTGCACGGGTATTTAAAAGGGGGTCTTTTTCTGTAACCCACCCCGCCCCAGGGGTTCACAGAAAGTCGCTTTCCGTCTTTTCCTGTAGGGCCTTCAAGCGCTTTCTGTTCGCCCTCAATGATACGTCAATAAGCTTCTTCTGTGTGTAGGTTGTTGCGGGATCTCTTGCAGCCTTTTCCAACAGATCTATGCGGCTTTCGATCTCCGCAATTTCAGTACCCGCCGCCCCTGGATCTCCCAGGGCGTAGCCGCATATAGTCTGCAGTTGTTCCCGTTGCTTGTCATATTGCCCTGCGGGCGCTTTGGAATACAGGGCAAGGGCCTGTAGCGCTTTGAGCAACAGGGCTGCGGGGCTTTCACCCCGTTTTAACCCTTCGCACACTTCCGCATAAATGCGCCCTGCTGCGGCCTTTTCTTCTTTTGTGGGTTCTTTATCCGTCTTGGCTGAAAGGGCGTCCTGTGCGGCTTCCCTTCGTTGCTGTGTGGCTTCCATTTCCGCCCGCCGTTGCGCCCTGTCCCTTTCCTCCTGGGCTTTCTGTTCCTCTGTCTGCGGGTGCAGCTTCATATACTCTTGCATTGTCATATACGCACAGCCTCCCGCCTTGTCCCTGTATAGGTAAAATCATCTTCTGCGCTGTCCCCGTCCGCTTCAACAAAGAGATCATGCGCAGGGAAGTAATCGAAGAAGCATGAAAAGGTAGGCTTCCCGCTTCGGTTCTTCAAGCATACCAATTCAATTTGACGGGGTGTTTCTGCCTTGGCTTCCCGCACCCTGTCCCGCTTTTCCTTTATCTTGTTCGCTTCCGTGAAAAGGGCTTCCTGTGACAAGCATTTAAGCTGCAAGCCCCATATACAATCGGCTGTAAACTCAATAGCGCCGCTTTCCTTTAGGCTTTCAAAGTCAATCGGTGTCAAATAATTCGCCCTGTTTACGCTGCATATTACAAAGATCGTAAGCCCCAGGGATCTTGAAAGGCGCTTCAATTCCGATATG
>Ga0247610_10008667_pt1 | contig 10332 bp, 9 predicted proteins | sample 174DNAGHGhighgp2_FD_193483 | JGI IMG/M metagenome (GOLD analysis project Ga0247610, IMG submission 193483) | Sheep rumen microbial communities from Palmerston North, Manawatu-Wanganui, New Zealand - 1742 DNA GHGhigh gp2 | ecosystem: Host-associated > Mammals > Digestive system > Stomach > Rumen ... | reverse complement strand
GCCGCTTTGCAGAATCCTCGATCATTTCCCAGCGAGGGCTTGACTCTCTCACAGTGTCAGAGAGTATCATCCGGGCAGTACCCGACAGAAAAAAAGAATCGGAGGGCTGACAGATGGCGTTTGATTTCAAGAAAGAATACAAAGAATTCTACATGCCGAAGAACAAACCCGGCATTGTGACCGTGCCGAGCATGAATTATATCGCTGTTCGCGGACAGGGTGACCCGAACGAGGAGGGCGGCGAGTACAAACAGTCCATCGGCCTGCTGTACGGCATCGCCTTTACCGTCAAGATGAGCAAAATGGGTGAACACCGCATCGACGGTTACTTCGATTATGTGGTCCCTCCCCTGGAAGGGTTCTGGTGGCAGGACGGCTCTGCGGGGATCGACTATGCCCATAAAGAGGCCTTTCGGTGGATCTCCGTCATCCGTCTGCCGGATTTCGTGACCGCGGACGATTTTGAATGGGCGGTTGAAGAAGCAGAGAGAAAAAAGAAGGCAGACTTTTCAAAGGCAGAGTTTCTGACCGTTCACGAGGGGCTGTGCGTACAGTGCATGCACATCGGGCCTTATGATGAAGAGCCCGCCACGGTATCCATGATGCATGCGTTCATGGAAGAGCAGGGGTATGCTTTGGACATCACGGCTCAGCGCCTGCACCATGAGATCTATCTCAGCGATGCCAGAAAAACGGCGCCCGATAAGCTGAAAACCGTGATACGGCATCCGATCAAAAAAATATAGACTGTCGAGCGCACCGATGCAGATTGAAGTCAGGAGGGATAACCCGTGGTTTTTGAGGAGAAGAGATGCAAACTGAAAGACGGCCGGGAAGCGCTTTTCCGCAGCCCCTGCGAGGATGACGCAGAGGAAATGCTGCGGTTCATCATCCGGGCATCCGGGGAGACGGATTATCTGATGAAGTTCCCGGAGGAGTATGCCGACTTTACGCTGGAACAGGAAAAGGCTTTTATTCGCGACGCCTGCAACGATCCGGACAGAATGATGATCCTCTGCATTGTGCATGGGAAGCTGGCCGGAAACTGCCTGATCTCCTTCTGCACCGGCATGAAAGACCGTCACAGAGCTTCCGCTGCCATCGCGCTTCTGCAGGAGTTCTGGGGTCTCGGGATCGGGACGAAAATGTTTGAAGAACTGTTCCGCACAGCCGAAGACCGGGGCGGCATTCGCCAGATCGAGCTGGATTTTATTGAGGGCAATGCCCGGGCCAGGGGCCTGTATGAGAAAATGGGCTTTCGCATTACAGGGGTAAAGCCGGATGCCATACGGATGAAAGACGGCTCTTTTGTGAACGAGTATATGATGATCAAACGACTGTCAGCGGAAAGGAGAGAAAACATATGAGATTAGACGGTTTTGGATTGCTGGTCAGCGACATGGGCACCATGATCCGCTTTTACAGAGACGTCCTCGGCTTTGAGATCAGGGAGGCGGAAGACAGCTCCAATGTATATCTCGTAAAAGACGGAACGCTGTTCCTGCTGTACGGCAGGAAAGACTTTGAAAAGATGACCGGCCACAGGTATGAGTATATCAGGGGCTTGAACGGGCATTTTGAAATCGCCCTCTATGTTGACAGCTTCGAAGAAGTGGATACCGCGTTCAGGAAGGCCGTGGAAAACGGCGCCCAGCCGGTGCTGGAACCCACGACAGAACCATGGGGCCAGAGGACCTGCTACATCGCCGACCCGGAAGGCAATCTGATCGAAATCGGGTCCTGGGACAAACCGTACGAAGAGAAAGACAAATAATGCATACGCAGCGGGAAGGCGTTTCTCCTTTGCGGGAAACGCCTTCCTGGTATGTCGGAGCCTGCGTCGTATACCACGCAGGCTCCTGCATCTGTTTATCCACTACTTATGGGAAATTACGGGCAGAGTTTTGCGTCGTTTACTTTCCGTGCTCAGTAATTAATCACATGAGTTCAGCCGCTCAGTACAATCTGTCACTTGAGACAGGACCGACATCATAATTATATTCCATCTCCGTATTATATGTGCTTTCGTGTTCCCATTCTACCTTTCCAGTATCCGTGTAATGCGTAGATTTTTCATAAGTCACGTTTCCGGCTTCATCATACCGATCGGTGCCTGTTTCGACCTGGCCGTCCGGAAATGTCCTCTTGTACGTCTCCTCGGCCACCCCGCCGTTCTCGTGGAACTCCGTTACTTCACTCTCCGTACGAGTACCGTCCGCGTCCTCATATTCAACTGTATATGAAGTCGGCTTTCCGTCCTTATCATAAGTCGTCTTCTCTTTTATGAGTTCAAAACCATCACTGTATTTTACATTCATCACTGTGGTCCATGAGCCGTCCTCGTTATAGGTGTTCTCGAACGTACCAACACCTACTACGCCGTCCTCATTCCTGTACGTCCATTCGCGGGACCCCCAACGGCCCTGTGCGTCCTTCTTGCCTTTGCCGATCACATTCCCCTCATCGTCATAGAGATGCCGTCATAGAGGCAAAGAGTGATCCGAACAAATCCTTCAAAAACATTCGAGGAGACGATACCGCCGAATGGCAAGTGGGCTGGGACTGCTATTGTGTTTATAATGGCACCACCTGCTCTTCTCTAGAAGAACTGATCAAATATGTGGCTCCGGGGAATCGGGAATGGATGGAGAAGTACCTCAGTCCCGAAGATATTACCATGTGGGACAAATACTATTTTCTCACTTATACTGGTCATTCCGGTCAGGAAGCGGTTGATGCGATTGTCGCGGAAACCGGTATTTCCGATCCAATCGTGAAAGACCATCTCCATGATATGCTCCACTTTATGGGTATGGGGAGTAACCAATATCCCTCAGCCCCTGCTGGGATTAAACACTTCATCCTTGATCCGGCGATCTCCTTCCATCGGGGAACTGAGGAATTTTACTCCGATCAGGTCCAGGCAGCCTCCACTATTCTCTATAACACAGTCACGAAGCATTACCACATGTTCAGTCAAGAACGGATTAACCAAGCCACGATTGAAGCCGTCGCCTTGCTGACGGACGAGGAACTGGGATGGCTGAAGGAAAATCTGCCTGACCTGATTGCTATGATCGATACCGCCATGGCAGACTATCCCGAGATTGGACCTATCAAGAATGAAAGAGCAACATCCTCGATCGGTTGGAGCAGTGAAACTGAACTGGCTGATGAGGATTGGGCAAGGGTCAAGACGGCGCTGGAAGAGGCGATAAGCCAAGAATAAAAAAACGGCAGACCTGGAAAGCTTGAACTCATCAGGCCAACCGAGTCTGCCGCGTTATCTTGGGATTCCTGCATGTTGTGCGTGTGTGCATGAAAGGCTTTGACTACCATTCTTCGGCAAAACGGTCTCCGTTTTCCCCCACCCCCTCGTGCAACAACGTGCATAAGTCCGGATTTTTTCCCCCGGTGGAAAGCTACAGTCTGAACTTGAAAAAACACATAAATCCGGCGCATCAAAAGCCCGATATTTATGTACGGAAAAGAAGCCAAGAGCCCAGAAAGCCCCAGTTTACGGGCCTTCTGAGCTCTCGCGTTTTGCCGAAGAAACGATATTGAACGCCGTCTAACGACGTTGTTTAGTTCAAATGCGCGAATGTCTGAGTTTCGCGCAAAGGATAGGGAGAAAGACAAGCCGGTTGCCGTCTCATTTTGCAGTCTCGTTTTGCAGTCTCGTTGTTGCTTTTGCTAAAAAAGATACTATTATAAGTGCCTTTAAACTGGGACTTGTTGGTACTCTTCGGTTGGGATGTCAGCTATCTAATTCCGTTTTTCTGCATTACTGCTGGCATGCATGTTTTGCTGCCGCCCAGCCGAATGCCGCACATCTTCCGAGTGACAATCCGGTCGCATGATATGGGTAATCAGAGCCGCCGTAAATCTCTCCGCCCAAATTGCCAACACAGTACAGGCCGGGAACCGCTTCACCATTCTCCTGCATGGCCTGACCGTTTTCATTGATCTCAATGCCGGAACAGATGGCCGAGACTCTCATATGACGGCGAATTGCCCAGAATGGGCCATTCTTGACCGGATGCAGGTAGGCAGGATTCTTTCCGAAATCCTCATCCATTCCCTTCTCACAGAGTTCGTTATAGCGATCAACAGTCTCTTTCAGAACCGCAGGATCAATGTCGATCTCTTTGGCCAGCTCTTCGATGGTATCCGCAGTGTGCGTATCCAGCAGGTATGCGACCTTGCCGGTTGTATCTTCCGAGAAACCGGGGATATAACCGGACATGACCTGCGGCGGCACCGGCGCGTTGGCATAGTCCATGTAGTCGTTGTCATAGATCTGGCAATACCAGCCCTTCGCCCCGTCCGGATGATCCGCGTCCGTGTTCGGTCCCTTGAAAATCGGCTCTTTTCTGAGGATGTTGTTCATATAGACAAATCCGGTATCCTCATTGGTAAAGCGTTTGCCCTCCATATTGACATACAGGAAGGGCTCTTCAAACATCAGGCCGGAGTCGAAGTCATGCACCATTTTGGTATGTCCGATCGGGTTCATCTTCGCGCCGGCGGAGAGTGCAAGCACATGTCCGTCGCCGGTTTTCTGATACTGCTTTTTGTCAAAGGGAACGGTGTCCGGGCAGAAATGTGCCACCATGGAGGCGTTGTTCTGATAATCACCGGTTGCAAGGATAACACCCTTGGATGCATTGAACTGGATGTACTTCCCGTCTGCATTCTGTGCGATCACACCGGTGACGCGATCTCCTTCCTTGACAAGCTGCACGGCGGGCGTGCTGTAATAGACGTCAAAATTGTCGTTTTCCTTCTCCATGCGATCTACAACGACCTGGAGGACGTTCCCCATGTTTTTGGGTTTCGGTCCCAGGAAGGGGCAGGCGAGGTAGAATGTGGAATCGCCGTAATCAAATGTCGTCGTTCTGTCTTTGAACACACCTGTATATGTCACATCGTTCTGCATATAGATGCTGAGTCCGGCCTCGGGGTTTTCTCCGCCCGTCAGCCCGGACATCTCCAGAATCCAATTGACTGCCGGTTCGGAATAATCAATAAACGTCTGAACCTGCTTTCGGTCGGAACGCCAGTCACAGAGGCTGTTGGTATGGTGAATAAAGTTCATCATACCCTGCAGATCGCTCTTTTCTTTAATTGCGGCACCGATGCAATTGCCCTGGGATACCACTACAGACTGTTTTTGCAGCAGAGCAACCCTTACACCTTCCAGGACAGCAGATCCTGCTGCCGGGACGCCCGCGGCACCTGCTCCGACAACAACCACATCATAATCCATGACTTCATCCGGAACAATCGTGCCGAGCTGCACGCCAGATCCCGCAACGTCTTCTGCTGACAGCCCGGACGGGATCTCATAATCCGCATCTGCTTTCTCAGTCAGCACAACCGCTTCTCCCTTTGCCTGCGCAATGCAGGCCTCAGCCGCTTTCTTAACTGCGTTGCTCGTGACAGTTGCGCCGCTGACTGCGTCAATATCCGCCGACTGACCGCTCATCAGGGCTTCTTTCAGTTCATCCGCGTGCAGCTGGCCGATACTGGGCGTTTCTCCGGAAACATCCAGAATGACATCCTGAATGCTATTGGCATCGAAAGTCATCGTTACCGTTACCGTCCCGATCCCCTGGGCCGTGGCACTGTAAGTACCTGGTGTGTAAATGCCGGGGGTTTCTGCTAATGCACTGTTCCCGGCAAAAGCAGACACTGCCACTATTCCGGCTCCACCGGCTATACCTTTCAGGAAGTCTCTTCTTGTAATAGTTTTCATAACATCCTCCATTAATAAGTATTCCATTATAATTAGGATTTCTGCTGTGCTTAATATTATATCAGGAATCGCTTGTAATGGTGTTTTGAATGTATTATACTGTTATAATCAATTGCTTATTATGATTTTCCGACGGAGGTATGTTAAATGACATTTCGTGAGTTAGAGTTGTTCCTCGTCGTTGCGGATGAAAGAAGCTTCGTAAAAGCAGCCAGGAAGCTGTTTATCTCTCAGCCTGCCGTCACACAGCAAATCAAGAAGATGGAAAATGAGCTTGGATTTTCTCTGCTATATCGGGACAGGCATACCGTGGAGTTAACCGCCCAGGGTGAAATCATGCAGAATGCCGCCCGGAGTATTCTCTATACTTATAACCACGCCATCGCGGACGCACTGAGAAACAGTACATCAGAGCAGTCGCTGAGCATCGGTTACCTCGGGCAGATGAACCTCACCCTTCTTCCTGAAATCATGAAGAGCTTCCAGCTGCGCTATCCAAACTTCAGTGTGCTGGCCAGCAGGGTAAGGCCAACCCAAATCTCCGCATTGCTGGAGCAGGGCCTGCTTCAAATGATTATGACCCCGTACGATTTCGTCGCGAACAACCGCGCGCTGTCCTTTTATCCGCTCTACCATGACCGTCATTACTGCATCATGAACAAAGGAAACCCACTGGCAGAAAAAGAGCAGCTGTCCTGCCAGGATCTCTCCGGCTACAGCATTCTGGTTCCTGCAAAAGAAAACTGTCCCGATCATATGCGTACAGCCATCGGGATGCTGGAGTCGATATCGATCGGCTGCCATTTTGAGCTGGGCAACGACTCTGATAATGTTGCTTTTCAATTGATGGCCAGCGAGGCAAAAGTTGCCATTATGCCTAGTTACACGATACCGAATCACCCCGATCTGGTTTCTGTACCGCTGGATGACGATGTACAGATTCTCACCGGAATTGCTTATTACCAGGAGATGACGCCTCTGGAGAAAGCTTTTTCTTCCACTGCCTATCAGGTTTTGAATACCAATAGAAAAATTTGAGTTGTCCTAAAACTATAATCCCGAAGAATTGACACATCGACTATGGATAATTACATCAGAACAGAGCTGTTTGATTCCTGTAGAAAAGAGGACGCGGGATCAATGACTATCGTGATAGTATTCGTGTTTATTCTGGGTCTAATCCTGTTCTGGATTTTGCGGCTCAAGAAAAAGGTTGTTCCTTCATCTTATAAGCCTATCCTGAAATGCCCGAATTGTGGCAGCCCAGTGAAGCTTATGGTAATTCGTTGGGAATGTGGCTATTGCGGAAATAGCGGGAGCTTAAAGAAGTCACGGTCGCACTGAAAGAATAGCTTGCTTCTCCTGTACTGTGCTACCGATCTTCAGGAAAGGACACCTCCGAAGAGATGCCCTTTCCTCTGCTGAAAAGTAAAAACGGCAGCCTCGGTGAACCTGATAAGTCTCATCATGCCAACCGAGTCTGCCGCGTTATCTTGGATTCATGCACGTTGTTGCCGTGTGTCTCTCTGATTTCACTGCCTTTCTTCGGCAAAACGGTCTCCGTTTTCCCCCACCCCCTTCTGCCACAACGTGCATAAGTCCGGATTTTTTCCCCCGGTGGAAAGCGTCATTCAAAACTCGAAAAAATACATAAATCTGGCCTATCAAATGCGCGAAATTCATGTACTGAAAAGAAGCCGAGAGCCCAGAAAGCCCCAATTTACGGGCCTTCTGAGCTCTCGCTTTATGCCGAAGATACGATATTGAACCCCTGATGGTTAGTCTTAGTAAGATGTATCTAATGTTCAGCAATTACTGATGTTTTCGATGTGGCAAAATTCAGCTTTCTTCTGATGATATTTAGTCTTTTATTTTCTCTTGTGTCTTCTCTTTCCCGTCCGCACTAATATACCCTTTTAGAATCATATGTTCTACAAATTGGCGGCTTTGACTCTTTTCTTCTCTGTGACGCCTCGCACGTTTTACAATCAGTTTCTGAACTTCGACAAAATCTTCCATTGATACAATCGGATCATGGGCATTCCGAATGTAGTAACTGTTTCTTCCGGGATCAGTTTTGAGAATCTCAACATGTCCCGGATATTTAACATTTGTAAGAATCGTTTCTATTGCCTTCTTGCTCCAGCGTTCACTGCCTCGCGGCGACGGTATATGTTCTGCGGCAAGCTCTTCTATTATTCCGGAAAAGCTTTTCCCGTCCAGATATAACGTATAGATTTTGGAAACAACTGCAGCTTGATCGGGATCAGGGACAAGTTTTCCTTCCTCATTCTTCTTGTATCCATAGCAGGGTCTGCTATAGAGTCCACTGTCGCCCGTTTCAGCACGATGCTTCAGTCCGAGTTTTATATTTCCGCTACGCTGTTCATTCTCCGCCTGATTGAATGCGTTGATTATCGTCAGATCCAATTCATTATTGGTCGATTCTATTTTTAGGTCATTCGCTTCAAAATACAGTTTCACTCCTGCGTCCAAAATGGCGCGGACTGACTCGATTACTTCCAGGCTGTCCCTGCCAAATCGGGACGGGCTTTTAACCAAGATGTAGTCCAGCTTTCCGGATTTACAATCTTCAATCATTCTTTCAAATTCTCTTCGTGACGAACCCGTCTTTGCAGAACCTACATCTATGTAAACATCTCTCAGCACCCAGTCATACCGATCATAAACATACTGCGTCAAAGTGGAGACCTGCGCTGAAAGGCTTCTCAACTGCTCAGCCCGGGATGTGCTCACTCTAGCATATATGCCCACTTTTGTGATATTGGGAGTCTTTTTCTTTGCCGGAATTGGTATAATTTCCATTTCTCTATCCTTGTTGCCACTTTAGACCACTTATCTGTTGTCTTTTTCCGTCCTATTGATTGTTAGTCTTCTGGATTGACTATACATCTATCCGCATTATACATCACATTTGATGTTTAGTCTATACTGAATGATAATCGCTTTTCTCAATTTGGCCGCTATCTCATAAAGCAGAAATAACTTGCTATATCTTCATTTTAGAGCATATATAGACGTACCAAAGCAAGGAGGGTGCGTCTATGTTCTTTGTCGATTTCATATCACCAGATGGCAATGCTTACCGCGTTGATTTATCCAAGCACAAGTTAATTCACAGCTGCCCAGTCTGCGGAAGCGAACAACAAATTATGCTGGATGAATCAGATCCCTATTACTGGTGCTACGATTGCCGGGAAAGACGTGAAGAACAGGAAAAGGAGCAGAAAAGAGAAAAGAAGGAACGCTATAAAAAGCATATGGAAGAAAATGTAAGGCGAATAAACAAGATGTGTCACTCCAATATTGACATTGGCACCCTTGAGCAATGGGGAATAGAAGCACAATTGAAGGGCCTTTCGGTTGAAGAAGAGCTTGCTTTCTTCAAAGAGAAGATCAACCAATTGAGAAACAACTAGCAAGCAGAAAACAAAAAACCGGCAAGCCCGGTAACCTGATCACGCTGATCAAGCTACCGGGCTTGCCGCAAATATTATGTCAACCATTTTACCCCACCCCACCATGAAAATCCCGTATTTTTTACCCCGGGGTAAAATTACAGACTTTCAAGAACTTTTACATAAAACTGGGGTAAAAAAAACTGTATTATTCATGATAATTTGGAGCGGCAAGGGCCGTAGAAGCCCCATTTTACGGGCTTTCTGGCGATCCCGAAAAAGCCCAAGAATAGATAAAGCACGCCCGAAACCGCCACAGCATGCATGAAGCCCGCTCCGCGCATCCGCTTGTATAGCACCGTATCTTGAGAAATCGGTCTGTCGCCCACCCAGCATCAGCGAACGCATGAAGGCCTGACGTAACCATCGAGAGAAGCGCCTGTAAAATCCCGAGCGTTTTATATTCAGCCGTGCTGCCAGTGTACGCACCAGCACATATTTCTCTCAGGCTCCGATATCTGTTTATCCGAAAATCTGTCCCGGCAGTTTCAGCTTTTCCTTCGCGGGGAAGCCTTTGTCGAATTCCTCGACATCGGCATCATCCACGTAATAGCCCTGCGGCGTCTGATAGACGCCCGTGACGTCATCAAGGTACCCCGGAATCAGCTCTTTGCAGAGGAAGAAGGACGCATCCGCGTCTTCCGGCAGGTCGTGATACCGGATTCCAAACCTGCTGGCATAATCGAAGCCGCTTTTGCCGTAAAAATCGATATTTCCCTCAAACAGGACTGCGCCGAAGCCCATCTCGGCTGCTTTCTCCAGGGAATAGTCCAGCAGCGCTTTCCCGTATCCCTTCCGTTTCAGCTCCGGTGTAATCCCGATCGGCCCCATGGTCAGAACCGGGATCACGCGGCCGTCGTCTGCCTCAATGATTGTCTTCATAAACATATTCTGCCCGATCAGTTTTCCGTCCTTCTCCATGACGAAATCCAGTTCCTTTACAAAGGCCGGATCCTCTCTGAGCACATGGATCACATAGTGCTCGCTGCATCCCGGACGGTACACGTTCCAGAAGGATTCCCGGACCAGGTTTTCCACCGCTCCGGCATCCTCTTTTCTCTCCAAACGGATCGTATAGTCATTTGCGTTCATGTT
>Ga0247610_10008664_pt1 | contig 10333 bp, 10 predicted proteins | sample 174DNAGHGhighgp2_FD_193483 | JGI IMG/M metagenome (GOLD analysis project Ga0247610, IMG submission 193483) | Sheep rumen microbial communities from Palmerston North, Manawatu-Wanganui, New Zealand - 1742 DNA GHGhigh gp2 | ecosystem: Host-associated > Mammals > Digestive system > Stomach > Rumen... | reverse complement strand
ATGCTTTTAGCAGGGGTTCCGTGCTTCGCACTCCACCGCCTGCCTGTACTCTGACCACCCCTTCGGGGTTCGTTCAACATCAAACCAAGATATGACAATTCAAGTATGAAGTAAAACATCCTCACAAATGGAGGCATTTTGATGGATTCATCATTTGATTATCCATACACTTTTTTAAAAAAGAATCTACTGTAAATAATTGAATATCAATATAACCGAACTTCCGAAACTTAAGTTATATAATCCACAATAAACCGAGGCATTCAGCGTTATAGATAATAATGAGACTGAAAAGAGCGATATTCCAGCTCCTCCTTATAGTGGTGGTTGGCATACAGACAGCTGCGGGACAGACATTCACGCTGCATGGCAAGGTATGCGACGAAAGCGACAATCCATTGGAGTTTGCCACGGTGGCCGTGGCGAGCCAGGGTGCCGTGACCTTCACCAACCTGAAAGGCGAATACACCATCCAGTTGTCATCCGCCGACAGCGTCTCGGTGAGGTTCTCCATGGTGGGCTATCAAGCGAAGACGCATCTGCTGCGGAAACCCCGTGGCGTGCAGACCCTCGTGGTGCACCTGGTGAGCGACAACGAGTTGGACGAGGTGATTGTCATGCAGCGACGACGGCAGACGGGGCAAAGCGAGGAACTCGACACAAAGGATATGAAGACGATGCCCTCAGCCACCGGCAACGCCGTGGAGGAGCTCATCCAGTCGCAGGCCGGCGTTTCCACCCATAGCGAGTTGTCTTCCCAGTACAACGTACGCGGCGGCAGTTTCGATGAAAACAGCGTATATATTAATAATGTGGAAGTGTTCCGACCCTTCCTCGTTCGCAGCGGCCAACAAGAGGGCCTTTCCATCATCAATCCCGAAATGGTGGAGAAAATCAGCTTCTCCACCGGCGGCTTCGAAGCAAAATACGGCGACAAGATGTCGTCGGCCCTCGACATCACCTACAAGCGACCCAAAGGCGTGGAAGCCAGCATCGCCGCCAGCCTGCTGGGCGCCAGCGGATACCTGGGCTTCAGCACGAAGAAGATGTCGTGGAGCAACGGCCTGAGATACAAGACCAACCGCTACCTCCTCGGCACCTTGGAAACGAAAGGCGAATACAAGCCCAACTTCCTCGACTACCAGACTTATCTGAGCTTCTACCCCAACAAACGATGGACGGTAGACATCATAGGCAACATCTCAGAAAACCATTACAACTTCGTACCCGAAGACCGCGAGACGAAATTCGGCACGATGGAGAACGTGAAGAGTTTCAAGGTGTATTTCGACGGCAAGGAAAAAGACCTCTTCCGCACCTATTTCGGGATGATGAACATCACGCGCCATTTCACGGAGAAGACCTCCCTCTCGTTCATCACCTCCGCTTTCTACACCAAGGAGCAGGAGCGTTACGACATCCAAGGACAATACTGGCTCACACAGACGGAGACCAGCGAGAACCTGGGTGTGGGAACATACATGGACCATACACGCAACTACTTGGAAGCCAACGTGGAGACCTTCAAACTGGCATGGCGCCACCAAGCGGGCAAGCACGACTATCAAGTGGGCGTCACCTACAAGTTGGAACGCATCGAGGAGCATAGCCGCGAATATGAGATGCGCGACTCTGCAGGATACACCATGCCACATACCGGCAAGGACCTCTATATGATCTACTCCCTGAACGCCAGCAACAAGCTGAAAGCCAACCGTCTGGAGAGCTATGTGCAAGACACCTACCGCTTCAGCAACGCCAGCGAGGAAACCTTCTACACCCTCAACTACGGTGTGAGATTCTCACATTGGAACTTCAACCGGGAGAGTTTGGTAAGTCCCAGAATCTCACTGGCCATCGTACCCGCCTTCAACAACGACGTCACCTTCCGATTCGCCACCGGCCTCTATTACCAGGCACCATTCTTCAAGGAACTGCGCGACACCACAACCATCGAGGGCATCACCTACGCCACACTCAACAAGAAAATCAAGAGTCAGAGGTCCATACATTTCATCGCCGCATACGACCATCGGTTCAAGTTGCATGAACGCAACTACCGCTTCAGCGCAGAGGCATACTACAAAGACATGGCCAACCTCGTGCCTTACAGCGTGAACAACGTGAAGGTGGTATATTACGGACAAAACGAGGCCAAAGGACACGCCATGGGACTCGACCTCAAACTTTACGGGGAGTTCGTGCCGGGCACCGACTCTTGGCTGAACTTCTCCGTGATGAGCACGAAGATGAAACTTCACGGGAAAGACATCCCCATGCCCACCGACCAACGCTATTCCATCAACCTCTTCTTCACCGACTACTTCCCCAACACGGAACGATGGAAGATGTCGCTGAAACTGGCGTTCGCCGACGGACTACCCTTCGCCGCACCACATAGCGAACTGGAAAACTTCAACTTCCGAGCACCGGCATACAAACGTGCCGACATCGGAATGAGCTTCAGAGCCCTCGACAACGACAAGCACCAGAACAAAAAACTCAACCCCCTGCGCAACATCTGGCTGGGCATCGACTGCCTCAACCTCTTCGGCATCAACAACGTCAACTCCTACTACTGGATCACAGACGTCACCAACCAGCAATACGCCGTGCCCAACTACCTCACCGGAAGACAAGTCAACTTCAGGGTGCAGGTGGAGTTTTAAAAAATTGAAAATTGAAGATTGAAGATTGAAAATTGAAAATCAAGGCGGGGCTGATGTAGGGGCGGGACTTGCGCCCACCCGCTCGGAGGAATCGGAGGAATCGGAGTGATCGGAGTGATCGGAATAATCGGAGTATTCGGAGTAATCGGAGGGATCGGAGGAATCGGAGTAATCGGAAGGATAGGAGGAATCGAGGAATTGGAGGAATCGAGGAATCGGAATAATCGGAGTAATCGGAGGGATAGGTGCATTTTTTTCGGAATAATATACACTTATGTCGAATTATTTTATTACTTTTGCAACGTTTTTAAAAGACAGCTTTATTTTAACACTATAGATATGAAAATCTCACACATTGAACATTTGGGAATCGGTGTCCAGAGCATCGAAGAATCCCTCCCCTTTTTCGAGGAAGTACTTGGACTGAAATGCTATGCCATCGAGGAAGTGGCAGACCAAAAAGTGAAGACCGCCTTCTTGAAATGCGGCGAAGTGAAACTGGAGTTGCTCGAACCGACATCACCTGAGAGCACCATTCAGAAATGGATTGACAAAGGCGGTCGCGGCGTGCACCACGTGGCATTCTGCATCGAAGACGGCGTGGCCAACGCTCTCGCCGAACTTGACGGCAAAGGCATACGCCTCATCGACAAAGCTCCCCGCAAGGGCGCCGAAAACCTGAACATCGCGTTCCTTCACCCGAAGTCAACTTGCGGCATCCTCACTGAGCTTTGCGAGCATTAAGCCATCACCCAGAAACATTCTGCACCGCAGACCAATCATAAAAAGACAAAATGAGCAAACAATTAGAAAAGATCAAAGCCCTTGTCGCCAAGCGCGAACAGGCTCGTCTCGGTGGTGGCGAGAAAGCCATCGAGAAACAGCACGCTCGTGGAAAATACACCGCTCGCGAGCGCATCGACATGCTGCTTGATGAAGGCAGTTTCGAGGAGTTCGACATGTTCAAGCTTCATCGTTGCACCAACTTTGGCATGGAGAAGAAGCAGTTCCTTGGCGACGGCGTGGTGGCCGGCAGCGGCACCATCGACGGGCGCTTGGTTTACATCTTCGCACAGGACTTCACCGTCAACGGCGGCTCCCTCTCCGAAACCATGGCAGAGAAAATCTGCAAGGTGATGGACATGGGCATGAAAATGGGCGCACCGGTCATCGGCATCAACGACTCCGGCGGCGCACGCATCCAAGAAGGCATCAACGCACTGGGAGGATATGCTGAAATCTTCGAGCGCAACATCCTCGCCTCCGGTGTCATCCCACAAATCTCCGGCATCTTCGGCCCCTGCGCCGGCGGCGCCGTCTACTCTCCCGCCCTCACCGACTTCACGTTGATGATGGAGAACACCTCATACATGTTCCTCACCGGCCCGAAGGTGGTGAAGACCGTCACCGGCGAGGACGTCGACCAGGAGCACCTTGGAGGCGCCTCCGTGCACGCCACCAAGAGCGGTGTGACACATTTCACCGCCGCCACCGAGGAGGAAGCACTCGAGATGATCAAGACGCTGATGAGCTACATCCCCTCCAACAACATGGAGGAGGCTCCACGCAAGCCCTGCGACGACCCTATCAACCGCATGGAGGACAGCTTGAACGAAATCCTTCCCGACGACCCCAACATGGCCTATGACATGTACAAGGTCATCGCAGCCATCACCGACAATGGCGAGTTCTTCGAGGTGCAGCCCAAGTTCGCCAAGAACATCATCGTCGGCTTCGCCCGCTTCAACGGGCAGAGCGTGGGCATCGTGGCCAACCAACCCGCCTGCTACGCCGGTGTGCTCGACGTGAACGCCAGCCGCAAGGGAGCACGCTTCGTGCGCTTCTGCGACGCCTTCAACATCCCCATCGTCAGCCTCGTCGACGTTCCCGGATTCCTCCCCGGCACAGGACAGGAATACAACGCCGTCATCCTCCACGGAGCACAGTTGCTCTACGCCTATGGCGAAGCCACCGTGCCAAAGGTGACCATCACTCTTCGCAAGAGCTACGGCGGCAGCCACATCGTGATGGGTTGCAAGCAGCTCCGCACCGACCTGAACTACGCATGGCCCAACGCCGAAATCGCCGTGATGGGTGCCTCCGGCGCCGTCGCCGTGCTCTGCGCCAAGGAAGCGAAGATGAAGAAAGAGGCTGGTGAAGACGTGAAGGCTTTCCTCGCAGAGAAGGAAGAGGAATACTCCGAACTGTTCGCCAACCCCTACCAGGCAGCGAAATACGGCTACATCGACGATGTCATCGAGCCGCGCAACACGCGTTTCCGCATCTGCCGCGCACTGGCACAACTCGCCACCAAGCGCCAGAACCTGCCTGCCAAGAAGCATGGCAACATCCCCATGTAATGTGTGAACCCAAGGGAAGGCACCGCCCCATGGTGGTGCCTTCCCTTATACAATGCAAAAAACCTCTCAAATGGCAACATCAAGCAATGAAGTGTATGCAGCCATCGCCATGGCGCTGCACGAATTCAAGGGCAACAACGTACACGACGTGGAGACGGGCATCATCACCATTCGCGAGCACCACACCGAGTGGAACGCACACCTCCCGATGACCACGCTGCATCCCTGACACCACCCTCACAGGTGTATTCTGAAAATAGTTTTTAACCAAGGTGGAACCCACCCGGCATCGCCAAGCACGGGGAGTCCGCCGACAAAACAGCATATTATGAAAACGTACAAGTATACTATCAATGGTAACAAATACGAGGTGGCCATAGGCGACATCACAGACAACATCGCCACCGTAACCGTCAATGGCGACGAATACAAGGTGGAGATGGAGCCAGAGGCAGAGCCCGAGAAGAAAAAGGTCGTGGTGAAGACAGGAGCCGCCAAGGAAAGCGTTCCCGTAGCCGATGCACCCGCATCCTCAGGACCTGTGAACACCGCCAACGCACTGAAGGCCCCGCTCCCCGGCGTCATCACGGAAATCAAGGTGGCCGTGGGCGACAAGGTGGCCGTGGGCGACGTCGTACTGGTGCTGGAAGCCATGAAGATGGCCAACAACCTGGAGGCGGAGAAAGCCGGCACGGTGACCGCCATCCTGGTGTCGCAAGGCGCCAGCGTGATGGAAGACACGCCCCTGGTGGTCATCGAATGACATCATCCCCTCACTCGAGATAGGGCATCAAAGATGGATGGCACCACCATCCGTCGTTGGTGCCCTATCTTCTTTTTCATAAAAAAAGAAGACAAATTCTTAATAAAGCAAAAAAGGATTTTCATATTCGACTTTTTTTTCGTAAATTTGCACATTGATTTCAAAGCAGGTGTTGCCAAAGGGCACACCACGCATCACAGCATGCCACCTAATTTATAACAAAAATACAAAGATGTCCAAGAAAGTCCTATTCATCAACCAAGAGATAGCCCCCTACGTGCCAGAAAGCGAAATGTCGGAATTAGGGAAAGCACTTCCTCAAATCATGCAGGAGCAAGGCTACGAAATACGCACCTTCATGCCCAAATGGGGCACGATCAATGAGCGCCGCGGCCAATTGCACGAGGTCATCCGCCTCTCAGGCATGAACCTGATCATCGACGACACCGACCACCCGCTGATCATCAAGGTGGCTTCCATACCCGTCGCACGCATTCAAGTGTACTTCATCGACAACGACGACTATTTCCAGAAGCGGAAGATGGAAGAGGACGAGAATGGCGAGGAGTATGACGACAATGGCGAGAGAGCCATCTTCTTCGCACGAGGCGTATTGGAAACCGTGAAGAAATTGAGATGGACACCCGACATCATCATCTGCCAAGGATGGATGGCCGCCGTGGTGCCTTTCTACGTGAAGACCGCCTATCATGAGGAGCCTTCATTCGCCAACACCAAGGTGGTGACCTCACTCTTCAGCAAACTGCTGAAGAAAGACTTCGGCACCAACTTCAAGCAATGTGTCGCTTTCCGTGAAGCCACACCGGAGTTGCTCGCTGACTATAACGACAATTTCAATTCCATCGAACTAGCCAAACTGGCCATCGACTACAGCGACGGCATAGTGGAAGCAGGAGCCGACGTAGACGCCACACTGATGGAATACGCCAAGGGAAAAGGCCTTCCCATCCTCAACCATCCGGGTTCCGAGAATTACAAACAGGCCTACCAAGAGTTCTATGAGTCATTTTTAGGTGAATAATCAAAAGGAAATGAGCACCCGCCTCTTTCAAACTGCCATCCTGGCACTACTTATCCTGTCGTCCTGCGACGACACCACCAACGACATCGGCATCTCACTGACCGAAAATGTAGATAAACTTGCCGTCGCCACCAGCACATTCGATGCTTCTTCGCGCTCTGTCGCCGTGGACTCCGTGATTTCACGAAGCACCACCGGCTATCTGGGACGCATCAAGGATCCAGAGACCGACGCATACGTCACCGGCGACTTCATGACGCAGTTCAACTGCCTCGAAGGCTATCAACTTACACCCAAGGACAGTCTGGCGGGACTGGACGAATACGGAGAGGTCGTCGCCGACTCATGCGAGATACGACTGTTCTACAACAAATACTACGGCGACTCGTTGGCCACGATGAAACTCACGCTCTATGAGCTCGACCGTCCGATGCGCGAGGACACCACCTATTACAGCGATTTCAGCCCCCTTAACGAAGGCTACGTGCGGCAAGGCGGCATCCAGGCCACCAAGACCTACACGCTCATCAACAACTCAGACGAGGAGAAGAGCAAGCAGACAGACTACATCAACAACATCTGCGTGCGCTTGAACGATCCGTACACCGACAAGGAGGGTGTCACCTACAACAACTACGGCACCTATATCATGCGCAACTACTACAACCATCCCGAATATTTCAAGAACGCCAACACCTTCAGGACAAAACTGATGCCAGGCTTCTTCTTCAAAGTGACGGGAGGCATGGGTTCCATGGCCTATGTGTCGGCACCACAACTCAACATCTACTACAGGGTCAATGTGAAAAAGGACAGCATCGGCAAACGAGTCACACTCTTCAATGGCACAGAGGAAATCCTGCAGACGACAACGGTGACCAATGACGCCAACGCCATCGCCAACCTGGTGGCCGACGAGAGCTGCACCTATGTCAAAAGCCCCTCCGGCATCTTCACAGAAATCACAATACCAGTGGAAGACATCATGCGCGGGCATGACAACGACACCATCAACAGCGCCAAAATCACACTCAACCGCCTCAACAACGAGCATTGGAACGCATACAACCTGCCAAATGCCGAAAGGCTGCTGATGGTGGAGGCAGACAGCCTTTACAGTTTCTTCGAAAAGAGCAAGGTGGCCAATTACAAGCAATCGTTCCTCGCCACATACTCCACCACGGGCAACAATTACACCTTCAGCAACATCGGCGCACTCATCAGCGCCATGCACACTGCAAAGACGGAAGGGATGAAGAAAGACCCCGACTGGATGGCGCACCACCCCAACTGGAACAAGGTGCTGCTCGTCCCTGTCACAACGACAATCACCTCATATAGTTCATCCACATTACTGACCGATGTGCGCAACGACATGTCGCTCACCAGCACACGCCTGCAAGGTGGAAAGGACTCTCCCATCAAAATCCATGTCATCTACAGCAAGTTTGAATAGTAGCGATGGCAGACAACTATCTGGAATACCAACGGGAGTCGTATGAGCGAAAAAAGGAGGAGTGGCTGCGCAAGAAGCGCCACCTCCCTCCAAAGACCCAACGCCCCGAGAAACCCGACGACGAAGCATTGTAAAACAATATAACAAACCGGCCTGATGTATCACTACGTCAGGCCGGTGAACTATAAATCAACTCTCTCAAAATTGCTTGACACGTTAAACGAAAAAGGTCATCTTTTTACCTAATAGGCAATTGGTTCAAAGACAATGTCATCCCAAACCAATCTTTTTCCTTAAAAACTACCTATACAAAGATTCTCATTAGTCGTTCTGATTTTGCAAAAATACACAGAATAATCAAGAAAAGCGCCAAACTATCACAATAATTAGTGTAAAAACGCCATTTTATTGATTTATGTCAATTGGAGAAGCGTATGAAGGCAGGTTGCACCACAATATGACAAAGACAATATGACAAAGACAACAATCCCTTCCCCCTCCATGCCTGTGGGGGAAGGTGAATGCTTTTTCAAACGTGCTTTTTCTTGAAGTAAGTTATATCTGCGCTGTCTGTAGACTCTATCATTTCATTGTAAAAACACAAGCGACACTCTCTTTCCTCCATGAACATCGCATCGGCCTGTTCTTCATTTCGAGCGAAGCTGAGCGTGTGGCGGATTCCCATCGACGAAGCCATACCCTCCACGTCCAAGTCATCCGTACCAATGAAAGTGAAGGTCCAGTGTTGCTCCGACAACTTTTCGATAAGGTTCTTCACCATCTTGAGGTCGTATTCCCTTGAAGCGTTCTCATAGCCGTCGGTGATGATGGTCACCAGCACCGAATCACCATCTTGTGTCTGTGCGTTCACCTTGGCTATGCCCGACCCAATGGCATCGTAGAGCGGCGTGCAGCCTCCCGGTCGGTAGTCGCTCTCCTTGAGAGGCACCACTGTTGTGCCTTCGGCATTGTTGTAATGGAAGTTGGTGTGGTTGGAATCGAAGGTGATCAGCGTCACATATTGTTCCAATTCGGGCTTCTGCTCCGCACAAATCTTGATGGTTTGCAACGTCTCGTTCATCCCTGAGAATGCTTGCTGTCGGATTGCACACATGCTTCCGCTTTCATCAACGATAATCAAATTGAATACTCTTTTTTTCATTTCCCTTTATTTTTTTGAAGATTAAACATTATTGTTATTGAGCATGCTTCTATAACCAATAAGGAAAAAATTCTTATAAAATTAAGCAGAGAATGGGAAAAAGTGTATTTTTGCAAAAAAATTGCCAATGATTGAGAATCTTTCAGATGCTGAAATCCTGCAAGGACTGAAACGGTATGACGAGAAGGTGACGAATGAATTCTTTTATGACACTTGTCGTATAGCCTATTGCATGGATGACAAGAAATATGGTCTCCGCTACAAGACGGGGATGGATTTCTATTCCCTGGCCCATGAGTATTATTTGCGGTTGTGCAACAACGGCTGGCGGCAACTTGAAAAACAAAAGTCCAGCATTACCCTTGCCAACTGGACAATCAACGGATTTCATTACCTTGTACGCGAGCGCCTCGACTCCTATTTAAGAAATCAGCTTGAAGAGAGCTTGGAGGAAAGGACCTCCAAAGGGCAATTGGTGTTCGACGCTCCAGAAGACAACACCCAGGAAGAAGTAAAGCAGATGGTCGAAGAGATTTGCCATGCTTACTATGGCTCAGACCGCAAGGCACAAAGCATATTGCGAATGATACTGATCATGGGTATGAAAGGCAAGGAGGTGGCATCGCTGTTGGGCATCACTCCTGCTGCTGTAAGCCAGCGCTATCACACGATGATGGAAAAGGTGGTGCGGCCATATTTCATCAAGTATTATGTCGAGCCAAGTGTGCTTCCTGTACCACAAAGGGAATACTCCTCTTTCTCCCAAGACATATCATATGCACGGAGCTTTTCGCTTAATACTGATAAAAGCGATAGTTCTACCTGTAACAAGGCCAAACGTTGGTTCAAACGTGACAAGACCGACGAGCCATTGGAAATGG
>Ga0247610_10008663_pt1 | contig 10335 bp, 8 predicted proteins | sample 174DNAGHGhighgp2_FD_193483 | JGI IMG/M metagenome (GOLD analysis project Ga0247610, IMG submission 193483) | Sheep rumen microbial communities from Palmerston North, Manawatu-Wanganui, New Zealand - 1742 DNA GHGhigh gp2 | ecosystem: Host-associated > Mammals > Digestive system > Stomach > Rumen ... | reverse complement strand
GTGCTCGCTACGCTCGTGCCCTCGGTTACCAAAGCGAAGACCGCGTTGCGGTCTCTTTGGTGGTATGATTGCGGATAATCATTAACTTTATCAGTGGACTCACTAAGTAACCTTGGACTTCATGGACTATAAAGCGTGGAGTGGATGCCCTAAAATTGCAGACGGCCCTTCTCACGAAGAGCCGTCTTCAATAACTATGAACAAATCTTTTTCTTTAATCAGCATGGCATTCAAACCAACTTGCTAATGAGTTGTTGAACTTTTGCAACCGCATCACTGCGACCACATCGGCCAGCCATTCTGCAATCAATTACCTTAACTAACTTACCTAAAGTCGAGCCATCGAGATGGCTCATTTGGAATGAAAACCTTTAAAACTAACCTAATACCATGAAAAACCGTATGACTATTATCTTCTTTTGAGCCTCTCACGAGGCAGACGATAGAAAGGATTGTCTTTCTTTATGACGGTGCAAAGGTATGGTTATTTGGTGTAATATCAACACTCTCGTGTGTAGTTTTTAGCAGACGTGACTGCTTTCTTGACATACGTCAATGATTATCATGCAGTAACGCTTGGTCGTGCGTGTGCGTTCTATGCCAGAATGGCATCGGCGAGGGCTTCGAGTGCAGCGACATCCGCCTCTTTCATCGTGCCGCGGAGCGTCACCGTGGGTTCCACGACCTCTATGGCTTTCATGGCCTCGAGCTGTGCGCGCATGGTCTTGGCGGCACTGGGAGCCCACGAGCCGTTCTCCACGAGTGCCACGCGCCGCCTCTGCCATGCCTTGGAGGCAAGGTGGTGAAGGAAGTCGGCCATGGGCGTGAACACTCCGGCATCATAGCTGCTGGCACACAGCACTACGCGTCCGTAGCGGAAAGCATCCTCTATGGCCTCGGCCATATCGTCGCGGCAGAGGTCGGCACATGCCACCTTGGCGCAGCCTTTGGCCTTGAGGATTTCTGCGAGGCGCGCGGCGGCGGCGGCCGTGTTGCCGTGGATGCTGGCAGTGGCCACGAAGACGCCCTCTGTCTCCACGCCGTAGGAGCTCCAGATGCCATAGAGGCGCAGGGCCTCGGCGAGGCGCTCGCCCTCGAGCACAGGTCCGTGGAGGGGCAGTATGCGTCGTATGTCGAGTGCAGCGGCTTTCTTGAGCAGCGTGCTGACGGGCTGTCCGTACTTGCCGCAGATGTTGAAATAGTAGCGGCGTGCCTCGCAGGCCCAGTCGTCGGCATCGGCATCATAGACTCCGAACTTGCCGAAGCCGTCGGCAGAGAAGAGTGCAGCGTCGCAGGCGTCGTAGCTCACCATGACTTCGGGCCAGTGCACCATGGGAGCCATGACGAATGTCAGCGTGTGGCGTCCCAGCGAGAGGGTGTCGCCCTCTTTGACAGTCTGTATGCGTGTGGCTATGGACGCGGTGTCGAAGTAGAGAGGCAGCATCTGTGCAGCCTTGGCCGAGCAGACGAGTCGCAGCGAGGGGTAGATGTCCATGACGCGGGCTATGCCGCTAGCATGGTCGGGTTCGAGATGATGAACGATGAGGTAGTCTGGCTGGCGTCCATCGAGGGCGTTGCTGAGGTTGTCGAGCCAGGGCTGTATGGTGCGCGCGTCGGTGGTGTCCATGATGGCCGTGCGCTCGTCGGCAATGAGGTACGAGTTGTAGCACATGCCGTCGGGGGTATGGTATTGGCTTTCGAAAAGGTGCATCTCGGCATCATCGACGCCGATGTAGCGGATGTCTGGTGTGATGTTTGTTGGCATAGAATGTATAAATAAAGTTGTATTAATATTGTCACAATGCGGGGCAAAGGTAGGCATTATTTCACAAAAACACGCCAAAAAGTGTCAAAAAAAGCCTTTTTTGCACGAGGGCGGCTCATAATTCGGATAAAAGTTGTAACTTCGCGCCGAAATAGTTATCTTAAAAATATAAAGTTATGCACGAAATTAAAAACGACAGTTCGTTTGCAGGCCTCATCAAGCGCTATGTCAGCGCTAGCGGCCTGCTGATTTTCGCAACATTGGCGGCGCTCGTCTGCGCCAACTCGTCAGCCATCAGCGAGAGCTACTTCTCACTGTGGCAGATGCCTGTGACGCTGAGCATCGGAGGCTTCAACGTCTTCAGCCATGGCGGCCACACCATGTCGCTCATGGACTTCATCAACGACTTCCTGATGTTCTTCTTCTTCCTCAGCGTAGGTCTGGAGATAAAGCGTGAGATCCTGTGCGGCGAGCTCTCGTCGCGCCAGAAAGCCCTGCTGCCCGTCATCGGTGCCTGCGGCGGCATGCTCATACCTGTCGTGATATTCTACATCGTATGCTCTGGCGATGCCCTGGCCGAACGCGGCTGCGCCATACCTATGGCAACGGACATCGCCTTCTCGCTCGGCGTGCTCAGCGTCTTCGGCAAGCGCGTGCCGGCAGGCCTGAAGATATTCCTTGCCGCACTGGCAGTGGCCGACGACCTCGGAGGCATCATCGTCATCGCCATCTTCTACTCGCAGGGCCTGGAGTGGAGCTACCTGCTTGCCGCCATCGCCGTCATCGCCATACTTCTCTACTGCAACTGGAGCGACGTCCGCCTGAAGCAGGTGTATATGGGTCTGGGCTTCGTGCTGTGGTATCTGGTGCTCAACTCCGGCATACATGCCACGATAGCCGGTGTGGCCCTGGCCTTCTGCATCCCTGCCAACCTCAGCCGCGGCACACGCTACTATCTTGAGAACATACGCGACTGCATCAACAAATACCCCGACATCGACGTCACTGAGGCCGACCGCGACAAGCCCATGGTGCTCTCTAAGGAGGAGATACAGCACCTGCGGCGCATAGAGAGCGCTTCCGACTACCTCATCTCGCCCCTTCAGGACATCGAGGACTACCTCTACTACCCCATCAACTTCATGGTGATACCCGTCTTCGCCTTCGCCAATGCCGGCGTGGCCTTCAACGGCCTGACCTTCGGCGACGTGGCTCTGGGCGTTATGCTCGGTCTGCTGCTGGGCAAGTTCCTGGGCGTGCTGAGCTTCTCGTGGCTGAGCATGAAACTGGGCATCTGCCAGATGCCTGCCGGTGGCAACTGGAAGTCGTTTGCCAGCGTATGCATGGTGTGCGGCATAGGGTTCACGGTGTCGATGTTCATAGCAGAGCTGAGCTTCCGTGGTGCGGGAGCCGAGGCTGCCGAATACCTCGACGAGGCCAAGCTGGGCATTCTCGCCGGAACGATAGCCTCTGCACTGACAGGATGCATCATGCTCAACTTCACGCTGCCAAAAGGCGATGCACAGGCGGCACAGGCACAAAAGTAACATGAGATGAAAGACAAATAATTAACGAAAACAAGAAAGGAAGAAACAGCATGTCACTCGAAAAGATCTTCGCAGCAAAGCTGCTCAAAGTTAAGGCCATCAAGCTGCAACCCACGAACCCGTTCACGTGGGCCAGCGGCTGGAAGAGCCCATTCTATTGCGACAACCGCAAGACACTGTCCTACCCCCAGCTGCGCACCTTCGTGAAGACGGAGATCAGCCGCATCATCATGGAGCGCTTCCCCGATGCCGATGCCATCGCCGGCGTTGCCACGGGAGCCATACCACAGGGTGCCCTCGTTGCCGACGTGCTGGCACTACCCTTCGTGTATGTGCGGTCGAAGCCCAAAGACCACGGCCTCGAGAACCTCATCGAGGGCGAGCTTAAGCCTGGCATGAAGGTCGTGGTAGTGGAAGACCTCATCAGCACCGGAGGCAGCAGCCTGAAGGCCGTGGAGGCCATCCGCAACAACGGCTGCGACGTCATTGGCATGGTGGCGTCCTACACCTACGGTTTCGACGTTGCCGCAAAGGCCTTCCACGATGCCAAGGTGACGCTCGTCACGCTCACCAACTACGAGGCCGTGGTGGCCGAGGCTCTGCGGATAGGCTACATCAAAGAGGCCGACGTGCAGCTGCTCAACGAGTGGCGCCGCGACCCCGCAACATGGCAGGGATAAGACGCACAGAGGCCATAGCGACATAGCCTGACGGCAAACAGCAAATCATAGTGAGGCAGGGCATAAGAATAATGCTCCGCCAGAGAATATCGTCAAAACAGATACTACAGTGACAAAATTCGAAAGCAACATCAAGCAGATTGCGGCATCGCAGACAGCGGTATATAACAAGCTGGCCGACCTGCGTAACCTCGAAGCCGTGCGGCAACGTCTGGGCGACCCGGCATTCATAGATGCCCTGCGCGCCTCCGGGCAGGTGCCGGACGACAAGATAGGGCAGATCCAGGAGCTGGCAACGCAGCTCGAACTCACCGAGGACACGGTGACCGTCAACGGCTCGCCACTCGGCGCCATAGCCCTGCACATCGTGGAACGCGACGACCCCAAGTGCATCAAGTTCGAGGTGCAGAACGCACCCATCATGGCCAACCTTTGGATTCAGCTGCTGCCGACATCGCCCTACGACTGCAAGATGCGGTGCACCATAGGCGCAGAACTCAACTTCTTCATGAAACAGATGGCCAAGAAGCCACTGCAGGAGGGGGTGGAGAAGCTGGCAGACATGCTGGCAATGATACCATACTGAGACAGCCTTCATACTTACAAACAGCGAATTGCACGGACACGCGCGGCACGAGCCACCGCGTGGCACACGGCACTCCGAAAAACATACTTAACATGGCAAACAAACTGTGGGAGAAAAACGTCTCCATGACCGACGAGATAGAGCGCTTCACCGTAGGGCGCGACCGCGAGCTCGACATGTATCTTGCCGAGAGCGACGTGCTCGGCTCGCTGGCACACACCACCATGCTCGAGAGCATAGGCCTGCTCACCGCCGACGAGCTCACGGCACTGCACCGTGAGATGCGCAACATACTTCGCGACATTCGCGCCGGACGCTTCGAGATCGAGGACGGCGTGGAGGACGTACACTCCGAGGTGGAGCTGTTGCTGACGCGACGTCTGGGCGACGTGGGCAAGAAGATACACAGCGGGCGCTCGCGCAACGACCAGGTGCTCGTGGACCTGAAATTATGGACACGACGCCAGCTGCGCGAGGTCGTGACACTCGTGACAGAGCTCTTCAGAGAGCTGCAGAGGCAGAGCGAGGCATACCATGACGTGCTCATGCCGGGCTACACACACCTGCAGGTGGCCATGCCGTCGAGCTTCGGCCTGTGGTTCGGCGCCTACGCCGAGAGCCTTGCCGACGACATGCTGTTCCTGCAGGCGGCCTACAAGCTGGTGAACCGCAACCCTCTGGGCTCGGCAGCCGGCTACGGCTCCAGCTTCCCCCTGGACCGTCAGCTCACCACAGACCTGCTGGGCTTCGACTCTATGGACTACAACGTGGTGTATGCACAGATGGGCCGCGGCAAGATGGAACGCAACGTGGCTTTCGCCCTGGCAAGCGTGGCAGGCACAATATCCAAACTGGCTTTCGACGCATGCATGTTCAGCTCGCAGAACTTCGGCTTCGTACGCCTGCCTGCCGAATGCACCACGGGTTCGAGCATCATGCCTCACAAGAAGAACCCCGATGTCTTCGAACTCACACGCGCCAAGTGCAACAAGCTTCAGGCCCTGCCGACACAGGTCACTCTCATCATGAACAACCTGCCCGTGGGCTACTTCCGCGACATGCAGATTCTGAAGGAGGTATTCCTGCCCGCCTTCGACGAGCTCAAGGACTGCCTGCGAATGACGACATACATCATACATAGGATAGAAGTGAACCGCAACATCCTCGACGACACACGCTACGACCTGATGTTCTCGGTGGAGGAAGTCAACCGCCTTGCTGCCCAGGGCATGCCTTTCCGCGACGCCTACCGCAAGGTGGGCCTCGACATTGAGGCGGGGCACTTCGAGCCTGTGAAGGAAATCCACCACACACACCCGGGCAGCATCGGCAACCTCTGCAACGACCGCATCGCAGACCTCTTCCAGAGTGTGCTCGACGGTTTCGACTTCGGGAAAGCCGAGCTGGCAGAGCGCAAACTCAGCGAAGGATGAACACAGCCAACGACACTGGCATGGCCAGGATAAGGAAAGCATGCATCGCCGCAGCAGCGGCGGTGACGGCACTGTTCATGGCATGTGCCGAGGCCGACACGCGCTTCTCGCGCTTGCCGGCACGCCTCGTGGTGACAAACACAAACACCATACCGCAACTCAATGCCGCACTGGGCAACCCCGGCGAGTTCTGCACCATAGAGCTGAAAGGCACAAGCTATCGCTTCACAAACACAGCCGGCGCGTCGGAGGTCAACCGCGCAGCATTGGCAAACTACCAGAGCACCTACCTCGGACTGTCGGGGCTGATAGTGGGTCTGCCCGCCATACCTGAGCCTGGCGACGATACGCAGCACGTGGTGTGCTTCGACCTCTCATGCCCAAACTGCTACGAGCAATACGCCATCACCAAGAGCCTGCGGCTCAAGGAGGGAGGACGGGCCTCATGCCCGACATGCTCGCGCACCTACGACCTCAGCACACAAGGCATCGTGGCCGAGGGCGATGGCGGCCAGAGCCTGTTCCGCTACCGTGTGACATACGTGCCCTACACCTTGCAGGTCAACAATTAGCAGACCTCTGACATACCCCACACACCAACTCCACACAAAAACATACATACGACATGCTAAAGCCCATCATCTCGCTAATCTTAGCCTCACTATGCTGTGCCGGCACAGCAGCACAGAACACTCCCGACGGCGGCATCAACGCAGACATGCTGCGCCAGATACAGGCATCGGCAGCTGCCACGCCTGCCACACGTGCCCTGAGCAACGCCATCGCTGCCAACGCTATCGACGACCTCGCACGCTCACGACAGACGGCAGCACCCGTGCCCACACAGTTCAGCGTCGAGACACCGGCACAGAACATCACCGACCAGAAATCGAGCGGACGATGCTGGATGTTCTCGGGATTCAACGTCCTGCGCAGTGACTTCGCCGCACACCATGCCGACAGCCTCGCCCTCGACCTCTCGCAGGGCTATCTCTTCTTCTGGGACCAGCTGGAGAAAGCCAACCTCTTCCTGCAAGGCGTGACAGACTGCGCCGACCAGCCCATGGAGAGCGAGCGGGTGCGCTTCTTCTTCCGCGCTCCCATCAACGACGGAGGCACCTTCTGCGGTGTGGCAGACCTGGCAGCAAAGTACGGCCTCGTGCCCGCCGACATCGCCCCAGAGACATACAGCAGCGACAACACATCGCGCATGAGCCGCATCGTGAGCTCGAAGCTCCGTGAGTTCGGACTCGAACTGCGCGACATGGCAGCCGGAAAGAAGAAGGCTGCCGAGATACACAAACGCAAGACTGACATGCTCGCAGAAATCTACCGTATGCTCGCCATGACGCTCGGAGAGCCCGTGACGGAGTTCGACTACGCCTTCTGCGGCAAGGACGGAAAGGTAAAGACAGCACGCAAGCACTATACGCCGAAGACATTCTACGACGAGGTAGTGGGACGCGACCTCAGAGGTACATACGTCATGGTGATGAACGACCCGCGACGCCCATACCACAAGACCTACGAGGTGGAATGGGACCGCCACACCTACGACGGCACGAACTGGTGCTACCTCAACCTGCCCATGGAGGACATCGAACAGCTGGCCATAGCACAGCTGCGCGCTGGCCGCAAGCTCTACAGCTCCTACGACGTGGGCAAGCAGCTCGACCGCAAACGCGGCTACTGCGACCTCAGGAACTTCGACTACGAGAGCCTCTTCCAGACCACCTTCGCCATGACGAAAGCCCAACGCATCGCCACCTTCGACAGCGGCTCGACTCACGCCATGACTCTCACGGCCGTAGATATCGACGACGACGGACGTCCTAAGGCATGGAAGGTGGAAAACTCGTGGGGCGGCGACTGGGGTCAGAAAGGATGCCTCGTGATGACACCGGAGTGGTTCCGCGAGTATATGTTCCGACTCGTGGTTGACAAAGAGTTCGTGCCGGCCACGCTGCAGAAGGAGGCTCAGCAGAAACCCACTCTCGTAATGCCCGAGGACCCTCTGTTCCAGGCTGACGAGTGACGCACAGCAACCCTCTCTCATGAGTAGCAGCCTCAAGCAAAAAACGGCGCAAAGCCTCATCTGGAGCGGCCTGAGCAACGGCGTGATGCAGTTGCTGCAGACGCTCTTCGGCCTGTGGCTGCTGAACATCCTCACGCCAGAAGACTACGGCAAGACGGCGGCCCTGGTGGTATTCTCGAACATAGCAAGCATCCTGCAGGAGAGCGGCTTCACGGCGGCACTGGCCAACAAGGGCGAACCGACACACGAGGAGTACAACGCCGTGTTCTGGTTCAACGTCATCGCCGGAGCAATGCTCTACGTCATACTGTTCTGTGCGGCGCCATTCATAGCCGACTTCTATGACGAACCCGTATTATGCCCTCTCGGACGATTTGCCTTCCTCGGCTTCGTATTCTCGTCAATAGGCACAGCACAGCGTGCATGGCTCTTCGGACATCTCAGGGTCAAGCAGACGGGCATCATGCAGATGACCTCAATCACCATCTCGAACATCGTGGGGGTGTGCCTCGCATACGCCGGCATGGCATATTGGGCCATCGCTACCATGAACCTCGCCTACATAGCATCCGTCACAGCACTGGCATGGCACTTCTCGCCTTGGCGACCGACATGGCCAAAGATGGAGGCCGGTGCCCTCAGGGCGACGCTGCGCCCTGCATGGCAGATGTTCGGCTTCTCGTCAAAGCTCCTCGTCAACAGCCTCGCTTTCCAACTGAACAATAATGCCTTCGGCGTGTTGCTGAACCGCTTCTTCCCGGGAGGATACGTTGCAGGCATCTACGACAATGCCCGCAAGTGGGACGACAGGGCCATTGCCACCATAGGCGGCATGGTGCAGGGCGTGGCACAGCCGGTGCTGAGGGAGAGCAGCAGCAACGCCCGTGAAGGCCATGGCGAAGAACTGACGGCCGTTTTCCGCAAGCTGCTGCGCTTCACATGCTTCATAGCCTTCCCATGCCTCCTGGGGCTCTCGCTTATCGCCGAGGACTTCATAGTGCTGCTGGCAGGCGAGAAATGGCACGAGAGCGCCATGCTGCTCTCCCTGCTATGCATCTACGGCGCGTTCTCGCCCGTGGTGACGCTCTACTCAAACCTCGTTATCTCACGCGGACGCTCCACCATCAATATGGTGATAGGGTTGCTGAACTGCGCCTTCGTCTGGGGAGGTATCATTGCGCTGCATGGCATGGGCTACGGACTGACGGCAATGGTGGTCTTCTACGTTGTGCTCAACATAGGATGGCTCATTGTGTGGCAAGAGTGTGCACGCAGGCTCATCGGGCTCAGATGGCTGCACGCGCTAAAGGACATCCTGCCTTTCCTCATGCTCGCCGCCGGTGTCATGTTCGTGGCATACGCTGCCACACGGGACATGCCCATCTCATGGCTGCGAATAGCACTAAGGGTCGCCATCGCTCCCGCGCTCTACGTGCCTTTGCTATGGATAGCGAAGGCCAGAATACTGCGCGAGAGCATCGACTACATCTTCAGACACAAGGCATAGGAGACAGCCTCACTGCCCCACTCTCTTGCCAGGCATGTAAGCCCCAGGGGAATGAGGAGGGTGAGCCATCTCTTCGGGATCCTGTTTTCCGTATCCGGCTGTAGCAGGGGCATGAGGCCGTGAGCAGGTCCGGCCCCGCTCAGATGAGGGTGGCAATGGTGGCACGGTAGATCGCCTCCGTGGCCCCGGCATTGCCTGTGATGTACTGCGCTGCTGCCTCTGCTGCGTGGCTGTAGGCCGCTGTGTCGGAGAGGAGACGGTCGGCAGCAGAGCAGAAATCATCGGCATCATGGACCTCAAAGGCCGCACCGACATCAATAAGATGGCGTGCCTCGCGGAAATTGCCATTGTTGGGGCCAATGAGCACAGGAATGCCATAGACGGCTGCCTCCGGCACATTGTGTATGCCCTGACCGAAGCCACCACCCACCATAGCCAGAAGGCCGTAGCGGTAAATGCTCGAAAGGAGGCCAAAGCAGTCGATGATGAGCACGTCGGCATGTACCACGTTCTCTGGCGTGGCATGTGAATAACGCAGCACGTGACGCCCCGAGAGGGCTCCCTCTATCTCGCGCAGGTGACTCTCGCCGATGAGGTGAGGGGCGATGATGAGCTTCAGGGCTTTCGTGCGCGAGACGTCTGCCGTGCGACGTAGGAACCACGGGATGAACAGGGCCTCATCGGGAGGCCATGAGCTGCCGGCGACGAAGACATCGGCATCCTTTGCGAAGCTCTCTACGAGAGGCAGAGGCTTGGCAGCATCGCGGATGTCGAGCACACGG
>Ga0247610_10008662_pt1 | contig 10337 bp, 7 predicted proteins | sample 174DNAGHGhighgp2_FD_193483 | JGI IMG/M metagenome (GOLD analysis project Ga0247610, IMG submission 193483) | Sheep rumen microbial communities from Palmerston North, Manawatu-Wanganui, New Zealand - 1742 DNA GHGhigh gp2 | ecosystem: Host-associated > Mammals > Digestive system > Stomach > Rumen ... | reverse complement strand
TCTGGTCACTGACAGCCGGGTATTCTTCGGTCTTCCCGGTCTCAAGGTCAATCACAAACGCCTTATGTTCAGCAGTTGTCACGGTCAGTGCGTCCTTTGTCACCGCCATGGACAGGGGTTCCGGAACGCTCAGGCCGTAAAAGCTCAGGGCAACCCCGCCCGTCGCGTTGTCCGGAGCCACTTTTCCGGGAATCGGAGCCTGCTTGACGCTGTATCCTTTTTCATCCGTCAGGTCAATCCAGTATACAAACCGCCCGTCATCGGTATACGCGGCCGCATGGCTGGAAATCACGGTCTCCCCGGCCTTCAGGATTCCGTCCTGCAGTTCTGCCGCGCCTTTGCGCAGCGCCGCGGTCTCTTCCTCTGTCAGGACAATATCCCGGGGAAGGTCGGAAAGGCCGCTTTTCGGCAGGGCAAAGAAATGCCCGTCCGGGGCCATGCAGTAAATCTCAATTTCCGAACAGCCGATCAGATCCGTCACAGCCGCGGAAGACTGACGGATCAGTCCGTTGGCGTCCTGCAGCATCAGCCGGTCGTTCTCCCCGATCCAGGCTGTCACGTTTTCATCCGTGATCACGGGCGCCGCCATGGCGGTCCCGATCATGCCGGCCGCCAGCAGAATGGCGGCAATAACTGCTGATAATTTTCGCATCAGAAACACTCCTCCTCCGGCAGCGTATTACTGCCATATATACAGACGGAAAAGCCACCGGAAATCTTCCGCTTTCCGGAAAACATTTTTCTGTTTTTTATTCTGCCCCTGCCTGCAGGTCGTTGACCACATTCCGGGCCCAGAAATCCGAGCGGAGCATGATCAGTCCGATCACCAGCTTCAGGATATCGATGAACTGGACGCAGAAATAGATCCGGGTAATATCCAGGTCGGTAAACCGGGTCAGGCAGAATGCCAGCAACACCGTCACCGCCCAGGTATATACCGCATCAAAGAAGAAAGTGATCACTGTGCGCCCGCCGGAACGGATCGTAAAATAGGTCACATGCGCGAATGAATGAATCGGCAGGGCCAGCCCCGCGATCACCAGCAGCCGCTGGGTCAGGTTCCGGACGTCGTCCCCGACGTTGTACAGCATCGGCACCAGCGGGGATGCCAGGATCATCACCGCGCCGATGACCACATGGATCACTTCCGTCAGGAAGATCAGCTTCCTGTCCACGTCCCGGGCCTCCGCCATCTGTCCGGCGCCCAGCCGCTGTCCTACCATGATGGATACGGCGCTGCCCATGGCAAACATGATCACGCAGAACAGGTTCCATGCCGTACCGGTGATATTCAGCGCCGCCACCGCGTTCAGGCCCCGGCTGGAATAAAACTGGTTGATAAATGTCATCCCCAGGGACCAGAGGATCTCGTTCACCAGCAGCGGCATCGCCGTCCGGGCCACCCTTCCGGTCAGCTGCCCGGGCACGCGGAAGTTCCGGTACGCTCCGGCAATAAAGGGATATTTGTCCTCACGGTGATGGGTATGAAGCACCACGATGGCCAGCTCCGCATACCGGGAGATGATCGTGGCGATTGCCGCGCCGGCCACTCCCAGGGCCGGAAAGCCCAGGTTGCCGAAGATCAGCACCCAGTTCAGCACCAGGTTGGTCAGGATCGCGATGATCCCCGCTTTCATCGGCGCGACGGTTTCCCCGGATTCCCGCAGCGTGCCTGCGTAAACCTGGACCATGGCAAACGGCGGAAGACCCAGCAGCATAATCTGCAGGTATTCGACGCCTTCCCGCAGCGCCAGCCCCATATCACCGCCGTTGCTTTCCCCCATCAGGAATGAAGCGATAAAGCTTTCCCCTGCCAGCAGGTAAACCGCAATGGCCAGCACCGAGCTCCCCGCGGCAAAGATGATCTTGATCCGGAACGTATTCCGCATTCCGTCCATATCGCCCTTGCCGTAATACTGGGCCCCGAAAATACTCACACCGCTGAGCCCGCCGAAAATCGCCAGGTTGTATACCATCATCACCTGGTTGGCAATGGACGCAGCGGAAATCGCTTCCGTTCCCAGGCTGCCGACCATCACGTTGTCCAGCAGGGAGACGAAAGAGGAAATAAACTGCTGGACAATAATCGGAACCAGCAGTGTCAGCACACTTTTATAAAAGCTTCTGTTGCCGATAAAGCGTTTCAGGATCCTGTTCATTTTCCCTCTTCAGGGGCAGGTCCGGCTGCCCCGGGTTTCTTCATTTGATCACCATGCAGGTTTCGGTTCCGTAATACCGGAAGCATCGGACTGCCTCCGCGTCAATCCGTTCCCCCGCGATCAGTACAGGCACCGCCGGAGGGCAGCCGGCGCAAGGATCAGCCAGGATCCGTCCTTCCGCATGCTCCACGGGTATTTCTTCCCGGGGAGAAAGCATCGCCTGCCGGATCGTGCAGGCCTTTTCCGGTTTCCGTGCGGCAAACCGGATGCCCGGAAGCGGTTCCCGCTTCGGAATGCTGCGCAGGGCCTGCTCAAGGCGGTCCAGGTCCTCCTCCGGGGTATCGGGCGACGGCATCAGCACCGTAAAATCCGGATCCGCAAATTCACATACAATTCCCTGTGCCTGCAGGAGCTCTGCCAGGCTTGTCCCGGTCAGTCCCCGGTTCCGTGCCGCAACGGTCAGCTTCATCGGTTCATTTCCGGTGATCGTCCAGCCGTCACGCTGCAGGCTGCCCCGCCTTTCATCCAGCCTGCATACCGTCTGCCGGAGGCGTTCCGGCCAGCTGCCGGCCAGTTCTGCGTTCATTCGGTCCAGGGACTGCAGGATCAGGTAGGACGGGCTGGTGGATGCGAAAAAAGCCATCGCCTGTTCCGCCTGTTCTGCCCATTTTTCCGGCGCGTTCCGTGAAATATGCAGATACGCGGCGCCGGTCAGGCAGGAAAGCGTCTTGTGCGCCGAGTCGCAGGCCATATCCGCGCCCAGCGAAATCGGGTGCATATCTTCCGGAAGATATCTCAGGTACGCGCCGTGTGCGTTGTCCACCAGCAGCGGAACACCCTTCCGCCGGCATACGGCGGCCAGTCCCCGGATGTCCGCCATATTTCCCGTATAGTCCGGTGAGGTGACATAGACCGCCATATAGTTTTCGCTGTCCAGCCGGGAATCCAGCGTTTCCGGGGTAATCCGGCAGGAGAGCAGTCCCTCTCCCCCGGCGGGAAAGACCCAGTCGATTTCCAGGTCCAGTGCCGCCGCAGCGGTCATCAGGGTCCGGTGTGCGTTCCTCCCGGCCAGCACGCGCAGCGGAAGCCCCTGTTCCCGGGCCCGCAGGGCGGCCAGGTACAGCATCGCCCGGATGCAGAGGGAAGACCCCTCCGCGGAATAGACGGTCCGTCCCGTGCCGAACAGCGCCGCAGCGTTTTCCTCGCTCTCCCGGATGATCCCGCGGGAACGGTACAGTTCATCCGCCCCGGGAATTTCCGTAATGTCCCGGGGTTCCGGCCCGATCAGCGGTCTGCCCTTGTGTCCGGGCATGTGCATCCGTACCGCGTTCCCGTTCCGGTACTGTTCCGCAAAATCACAGATCGGCGTATTCATCTCACGCGTCCCCGTCTGCCTGCAGGGCCGCCTGCAGGGCAATCGCGCACTCCATCCGTTTCCGGAAAAGCTCGCATCCGTAGGCATACACGCCGCGGACCGATCCGGTCGCATGATATGCGTTGGCCGCGCATCCGCCGGAGCAGTACAGGCGTGCCCAGCATTCCCGGCACTCCGGCCGGGCATATACGTTGCAGTCGGCAAATTCCTGCCGGATCTCCGGATTCGTCACACCGTGCCATACGTCGCCCAGGCGGAATTTCTCCTCGCCGACAAACTGATGGCACGGGTACAGGTCGCCCCAGGGGGTAACCGCCATATATTCCGTTCCGGATCCGCAGCCGGAAATCCGTTTGTAAATGCACGGTCCGCCGGAGAGATCCAGCATATAATGGTAGAACGTAAACGGCCGGCCTTCCCGGTTCCGCTGCAGCATCAGCCGTGCGAGATCCTCGTACTGCTTCAGTACGACCGGAAGGTCTTCCTTCGTCAGGGCAGCCGGATCCCCTTCCGCGCAGACCACCGGCTCCATGCTCAGCTCGGTAAAGCCCAGGTCCAGCATCACCTTGATATCCTCAAGGAAATCCGGATTCGCGTGGGTAAATGTTCCGCGCATGTAGTAGTTTTTCCCGCCCCGGGCAGCGACCAGTTTCTGGAACTTCGGCACGATCTTTTCCCAGCTTCCGTTGCCGGCATAGTCCACGCGGCAGCGGTCATGGATTTCCTTCCGCCCGTCCAGGCTCAGCACCACATTGCTCATCTCACGGTTGGCGAAATCGATCACGTCGTCATCAATCAGCATCCCGTTGGTCGTCAGCGTAAAGCGGAAATGCTTTCCGTTTTCCTTTTCGATGCTCCGGGCATAGGCCACCAGCTGCTTCACCACGTCAAAGTTCATCAGCGGTTCCCCGCCGAAGAAATCCACTTCCAGGTTGCGCCGGCTGCCGGAGTTCGCCACCAGGAAATCCAGTGCCTGTTTGCCCACCTCGTATGACATGACGGCGCGTTCCCCGTGGTACTTCCCCTGGCTGGCAAAGCAGTACGCGCAATTCAGGTTGCAGGTATGCGCCACATGCAGGCACAGTGCCTTCACCACCCCGGCGGTCCGCTGTTTCAGCGTGCCGGCCATCGGCTCAAACACGTCCGGCGAGAACAGCTTTCCCTGTTCCTTCAGCGCGGTGATCTGGTCATAGCATTCCGCCAGCTCCGCCGGATCCTCATGAAACCGCTTTTCCATTTCGGCGATCAGCTCGTCCCGCCCGGTATTCTCATAGGCGCCGATCATCTCATAGGCAATCTCATCCACGGCGTGCACGCTGCCCGAGCACGTATCCACCACAATATACCGGTCATCCAGATGAAAACGATGTATCATATCTCCACTCCCGTCAGGTCATAAAAAATGCCGCCTTTCGGCGGCACAGTCAGGCGAAATGATTATTCAGCCTTTTCCTTGCTGTTCTCGCACTGCTGGTTGGCGATGCCGCAGCTCGTCTTGCAGGCGGACTGGCAGGAAGTCTGGCATTCGCCGCATCCGCCGTTCTTTGCGCTTTCGCACAGATCACGGGTGTTCAGAGTCTGAATATGCTTCATCATCATTACCTCCTCGTCCGGATTTCGGGACTTATTCTACCATAGCCGGCCCATGAAGTCAATCGCGGTTGGGCCGGAATATTCAAGGCTTCCGGGCTCAGATTCCGCGGAAGGAGAACCTGAATTCCATCGGTCCGGAAACGTCCGGCAGGTACTCGTCATGGGTCCGGGCGCCCCAGCTGTCATCTCCGCCGACACCCATCTGGATCGCGCTCATTTTCAGTACGGTATAGCAGACCGGCGGCAGTTCAAACCCGTGCGCCGCGTTCTCCAGCTCGTGCGGCGTCCACGGCAGCGCTGAAAATTCCCCGCCGTTCAGCCACAGGCGCAGGCCGCGGCCTTTCGCGTCCGTGATGTCCGCCCAGCGGATGCCGGTCCGGTTTCCGCACTCCTGGGGCATCAGGTAGGGAGTCAGGTTTTCCTCCGCCCGGTACTCCCAGATTCCCAGCCGGGCGCCCTGCCGGCGGTCAATGTGGTTCTCCTCCGGCCCCAGGCCGAAAAAGCGCACCCGGTTGTAATCCGCGTCCAGCTTTGTGATCATGCCGAATTCCGGCATCACCCCGAGGCCTTCCACGGGATCATAATGCAGGCAGACATCCACCCGGCCGCAGGGATGGACCCGGTAGGTGGTCCGGCAGACTGCCGGCGGATTGGTCGGCAGGTCGGTTTCTGCGGTAAAGGTCACGCTGCCGTCTGCTTCACGCACCGGCCGCATGGCGGCATTCGGCTTCCGGGTTTGTGCCGTATAGCCGGCCATGGCATACATGGACGCAATCTTCCACTGGGCGTACCGCTGCGGCATCCGGTTGCCGCAGTCATTGTTGGTCGGTGCCCGCCAGAAATTCGGCAGGACCGGCGCCTTCAGCATTTCCCGGTCTCCCCAGCGGTACGAGGTCAGCGCGCCGCTGCCCCGGGCAAACATCACTTCAAAAGACTCCCCGGCCACACCGATATTCCAGGGGCTTTCACTGATCCGCAGTTCCGGCATGGGCATATGCTGCTCTTCCCGGCCTTCCACAGTCCAGGTTCCCTGGCCGAACGCGGTTTCATACCCGGCATCCGCCCATTCCGTGTCCTCCTTCAGCAGGAAGCTGACCGTTACGGCATATTCCCCGGGAATCCCCGGTTTTTCAAAAGGCATCGGATAAACCGCGGAGGACAGCGGCGGTACATCGGTCGCAATCTCGGTTTTCCGCACCGGTTTTCCGTCCCGTTCCAGCTTTACCACACACCGGAAGGCGGATGTGGAGGTAAACATATGGCGGTTGATGATCTCGATCTGCTCCGGGCTGACCTTTGCCACAATATTCTGGTAATTGTACCGGATCTCCTGCAGCTTCGGGGTGCCCTTCCCGTCTGCAAACACGATTCCGTTCCCGCAGAAAATGCCGTCATTCGGCCGGTCATCCCAGTCGCCGCCGTACAGCAGCGTTTCCTTCCCGAACCGGCTCCGGGCGGTCATCGCCTGGTCAATGAAATCCCAGATGAACCCGCCCTGGTACAGTTCTTCCTCATAGGCCAGCTCGGTATACTTATGCATCGCGCCGTTGGAATTCCCCATGGAGTGCGTATATTCGCACAGGATGAACGGCTTGTCGCGATGGGTTTTCAGGTATTCCCGGATGCGCGCGGCCGGCGTGTACATCTCGCTTTCGATATCTGTAATTTCCCGGATCCGCTGTTCCGCCGGCATATGCATGTCACCCTCGTAATGAACCGGCCGGGTGGGATCCAGCCGGCGCATTTCATTGCTCATCGCCAGGATCACCGTACCGGAGAGGCTTTCATTGCCGCAGGACCAGATCAGGACGCACGGATGGTTCCGGTCTCGCCCGATCATGGAGCGCACCCGGTCCAGCAGCAGCGGTTCCCATTCATGGAAATCCCCGGGGAACACCTTGTCCGTCCGTCCGTTCCAGTACATATCCCACATTCCGTGGGATTCCATATTGTTCTCATCAATCACGTAAAGGCCCAGCTCATCGCACAGGCGGTACAGCTCCCCGGAGTTCGGATAATGGCTGGTCCGCACGGCGTTGATATTGTTCCGCTTCATCAGGATCAGGTCCCGGCGGATTTTTTCCGCGGTCACGGCCCGGCCGGTTTCACCGCAGAAATCATGCCGGTTGACGCCCTTGAACACCACACGTGTTCCATTCACGAGGATCACGCTGTTCCGGATCTCGATTCTCCGGAAACCGGCTTTCAGCCGCAGGAATTCCGTCTCACCGGCCGGGGATACCATCTCCGCCTCCACCGTATACAGGAACGGATCCTCCGCCGACCAGAGGCGTACGTTTTCCACCTCCAGCGTTCCGCAGGTCTCCGTCTCCCCGCCGGTTTCCGCGGAAGCCTCCGCAACGGTTTCCCCGCCCCGCTTCAGCCGCAGGCAGAACCGGCTTCCCGCCGGCGCTTCGGTCTTTGCGGTCCACTTCAGGATTCCGCGGCTCATGTCCGCATCCGGCTCCGCAGTCCAGGTCAGGTCCCGGATATGGGCTTCCGGAACCGCATACAGGAATACCTCCCGGTACAGGCCGGAAAAGCGCAGGAAATCCTGATCCTCCAACCAGCTGCCCGCGCACCAGCGGTAAACCCGGCAAGCCAGTTTGTTCTCCCCGTCCGCCAGTGCATCCGTCAGCTCAAACTCATGCGGTGTAAAGCTGTCCCCGGAAAATCCGATATACTTTCCGTTCAGCCAGACCGCCAGGCCGCTCTCAGCCCCCTGGAAGGAAATGAACAGGCGTTTCCCCTTCATACTCTCCGGCAGGCGGAATGTCTTCACATAGCAGGCCACGGGATTGAACCTTTCCGGCAGTTCACCGGGGATCAGCGTCTCATGTCCGTCCCACGGATACTGGACGTTGCAGTACTGCGGCATGCCGTATCCCTCTGTCTGGATATGGGCCGGCACGGTAATGTCCGCCCACCCGCCGCAGTCATAATCCGGCTGTTCGAAGCCCGGTACCACCTGCTTCGGATTCCGGGCATAAAAGAATTTCCACTGTCCGTTGAGGCTCATCCGCAGCGAGGAAACCCCTGCGTCCGCCTCCGCCTCAGTTCTGTACACCGTAAAATCAGCGTGCGGATCCAGCCGGTTCTCCCGGAAATAGCCGGGATCCTTCAGCCTGCTCTCATCAAACATATCTCCATGCTCCTTTATCTGTTGCTTTTTTTGTTTTCAGGCCGGATCACGCGGGTCAGGATAAACAGCACGATAATCGCGCCGCCCAGGATCCACGGCACCGCGCCCAGCAGTCCTTCCCATGCCCGCTGCAGGAAGGAGCGGGCATCTTCTTTCGCGCTTCCTTCCGCCGTCTCCGCATCCGGGCCCTCCGCAGCTTTTTCCGCAGATGCCGTCTCTTCCGTTTCCGCATTCCCGGCCGCCATATCCGCAGGACTGGATCCGGCGGTTTCCGTTTCAGCTGCTTCATTTGTTTCCACAGCTGCGGAACCCATCATCAGCACAGGCAGTGCTGTCGGTTCCGCTGTCGCCGCCGGCATCGGGACAGCCGGTGCGCTGGCCTGCATGCCTTCTGCTGCTTTCGCCTCCAGGGCAGCCCCTTTGTCCGCCGCTTTCGCCGAAAGCAGCCCCGTTTCCGGTGCCGGCATGGAATCCGCGCTCATTGCCGGGAACCCGGCCTGTTCCGCCGCAGCTTCCGCCTCATCATACACGGATTCGGCTGCTTCCTGTACGGGTCCCTCCGCCATCAGCATATTGGATGCCGTGACCGGGGGTTCCGGTGCGGATGTTCTTCCCTGCAGCAGGCCGTTGTTCCGGGCAATCACTACCCCGCCCACCAGGATCACAAACGCAGCGGCAGCGCTCAGGATATAGCGCAGCTGGCCGCGGCCCTCCCGGGGCCCTGCGGCTGCGGTTTCCGTTTTTCCGGCCGCGGCTTCTTCCCGGATCATCCGGGTCCAGTTTTCATGGAAATCCGCCGGGACTTCCGGGGTTTCTTCCGCCATCCGGGCCAGTTCCTCATCGAGCGCGGAGAAATCCATGTCATCCGTGCGGCCGGTATTCTTTTCCTGATCGCTCATGACCGATTCCTCCTTTCGCTCTGTTGGACGTTCCCCGGCGGAGAAAGTTCCCCGCCTTCCGTCAGCCATTCCTGGAGCTTCGCCTTGGCCCGGCTGACCCGGCTTTTGACCGTTCCCTCGGATACTCCCAGCCGGACCGCTGCGTCCTCGTAGGCAATGCCTTCCAGCTGGGTCATCACCAGCGCTTCCCGCTGATCCTCCGGCAGCTGCGCGATCCCTTCCCGCAGCCGCTGCCGCCGGTCCGCGGCAATCACCTTTTCCTCGGTTCCCGGTTCGGGGTCCGGCGGATCAAATCCCGCCTCCCGCAGCGGCTCGATGGACTCGCTTCGGTCCCGTTTGGCTTTCCGCATTGCGTCCAGGCAGCAGTTCGCCGCAATCCGGTACACCCAGGTTTCAAACGCGCAGTCCCCGCGGTAGCTGTCCAGCGACCGCCAGATTTTCATCATTGTTTCCTGGGCGCAGTCCGATGCCGCTTCCCGCTCTCCCGTATAATGCCAGCAAATCCGCCATATCCGTCCTTCCAGCGGTGTCAGCAGGCTTTCAAAGGCTTCCGGATCTCCCTGCCGGGCTCTCCGCAGCAGCAGCTCGTCCATTCCTTCCCTTTCTCCTTCCCGCCATCCATGGAAAAAAACACTTGAATCATTGTCCTGTTTTTTCTAATATGATAGCATACGTCAGGTCTTTTCGCCACACCGGAAATAAACCGGCCGAAAGCTCCGGCGGCCGCGGGCGGATATCGCTCCGTATCGCGGAAACAGGCCGCGTACAGAAAGGTTTTCCATGATTCAGACAGAGAATACCGCCATCGTTCTCCGGCATGCGGATTACCGGGACAACGACCGGATGATCACGTTGCTCAGTCCATCCCGCGGACGGATTGACGCCCTGATCCGCAGCTGCCGGAAGCCGAAATCGCACAACCTGAACGCAGGGGAGCTTTTTGCGCTCGGCGACTATATGCTTGTGGAAAAAGGCGGGCGGAACACCGTCACCTCTGTCCGGCTGATCGAAACCTTTTACCCGCTTCGCAACGATTATACCCGGCTGACAGTCGGTGTTTACCTGCTGAACCTGGCGGACGCCGCCGCGGAACCGGAGCAGGAGCAGCGGGAGCTGTTCATGCTGCTCATCCATACCCTGTCCCGCCTCACCTTTTCCGGCCAGGAATG
>Ga0247610_10008660_pt1 | contig 10338 bp, 15 predicted proteins | sample 174DNAGHGhighgp2_FD_193483 | JGI IMG/M metagenome (GOLD analysis project Ga0247610, IMG submission 193483) | Sheep rumen microbial communities from Palmerston North, Manawatu-Wanganui, New Zealand - 1742 DNA GHGhigh gp2 | ecosystem: Host-associated > Mammals > Digestive system > Stomach > Rumen... | reverse complement strand
AGTAAAAGAGTTTGCGATAGTATGTATGACTTATTTCTTTGGATTATGAATGGATATAAACTTAAAGAATCTTCTGAAGAAACTAATATATAATGGTTTCATAAGGGAGGGATTAAATCATGATTAAAGAAAGAGAATACTTATTATCAACAGATGCTTTCAAAACACCTAAGGTATTAAAAAATCAAGAAGCTATTGCTATGCTTTTATTAAGATTAATATTATTAGATCCAGGTTCTGATCCACTACATCCTGATATGGGAGTTGGTATTAGACAATATCGTTATGCTATGGGTAGAGAAGAGGAATTAAAAACTCGAATTAGAGAGCAAATGAATCAATATCTACCTTGTTTTCCAGCAGGTAATGTAGAATTAGAAGTTACATCTGATAAGTTAATAAATATTAAAATCACTATAGATGATGTAATCTATGTGTATGATTCAAATGAAGCTCCAGTACCCATTACATTGGAGGATGCTAAAGAATAATTTTAGGAGGGTTATGTATGCCTACTATCGATGATCTTAAGAAAGATGGAAAGAAAGTCTCAGCTACTATTTCAGTAGGTGAACCTAGTTATGAAAATGATGAAAGGATGCCTGATAATTCTACTGTTATTGGAAATGCTCCTAGTATAAAAAAGAAAAAAGAACATAGAATAATTCCTTCTTCACCGGTTCCTAATGCATCTGCTAGCATAAGCGCTATAACAGGAGAAGAAGCAAAGAAAGAAGTTCAGATGGCAATGAATAGAGTTAAGGCTGACTTTAGTACCATGCCTAAATCTCCAGATGAAAATCTTGGAGTAAATATTAAAGAAAGTCCAGAGAGTGAGATATTTAAGAAGGGTGGTATCTTTGATCAGTATGTAAAAGAGAAAATAGAAGAAGTAGGTGAATGGTACAAAGAGAAACAGGAAGAAGCTGAGCAAAAAGCTGCTGAAGAAGCTCAGAAAAAAGAAGAGTCTGAAGAAGGTTCTTCTACTTCTACTGTAGAAGAAGATGATTATGATACAACAATTACGCCTGCCACTAATGGAAGAGTAATAGATATTTCTAGAAAGGATAAAAAGTCTAATATGAAAATAAATGTAAATAATGAAGTTAATACAGATGAAGAAGTAAAAGATGATTTCGAATTTGATAAAGATCTTAATGAGTTTGAAGAAGAAGTTGAAGAGGAGGTAGAAGAAGAGGAACCCGCTCTTGAACCTACAAAGGAAGTAAAGAAAACTGAAATACATAATGCTGAAGAAGTTATTTCTACAGAACCTATTAAGGAAGAAGAAGTTCCTAAAAAGAAGATTGGTGATAGAATCGATAGAATTACTAGAAGAGTAATGGCTGTTGATATTGATGAAAATCTTGATGAGGATGAAGAGAATGAAGTTGAAACTCAGGAGGAAGAAGATCAAGTAGAGATTCTTAAATCTCTTATTTCACAGAAGATTGTTCCTGTAGCTAAATCTCTTGATATTAGTACATTCGCTGTAGCTAAGAAACCTACCGCTTCTAATAGTATCTTTGAAACAAAAGAAGCAGCTATTGCTAAATGGGTTCTCCCTGCAACAGGTATTACAATTCTTCTTAGAGAAATCTCTGGTGCTAATCTTGAGACAATGAGATCTCTTCTTTCAAGACGTGTTCCTGATATGAGAGGAACCCTTAAGATCATTTATGATCATATTGTAAGTCCTAAGCCTGATAACTTCGATGTATGGCTTAAGTCTATTGCTTTTGCTGATTATGATCATCTCTTTATGGCTATTTATATTGCTGCTTTCGTAGAATCTAATTTCCTTCCTATTGACTGTGCTGAATGTAAGAAACCTTACCTTACAGAAGATATGGATATCATGGATATGGTTAAATTTAAAGATGATGAAGCTGAAAAGAAGTTTACAAATCTTTATAATTCAGAAGCTTCTAATCCAAATGGACTTTATGTAACTGAGAATGTTCCAATTTCTAATAAATTTGCAATTGCATTTAGGGAACCTTCTTTGTACTCTGTATTAATTGAATCTCAGTATTTCGATGACACATTCAATAGAAGATATCAGCAGACAATTGCTCTTATGCCTTATATTGATCAAGTATTCTTTATTGATGTTGAAAACAGAAGGCTTGTACCAATCGAATTTAAGCTTTTTGCTAATGACCCTGCAAAAACAGCAAGACAAAAAATTAAAAAGCTTGATGCTATACTCAATACACTTAATGTGGATGAGAACGCTGTACTTGCTACATTTACAGATAAGATCAACAACAGAGCAGATTGGTTCACTTATCAGATTCCTGAGTCTACATGTCCAAATTGTAAACATGTAAATCCTGCAGCAGAAGATCAAACAGCTAGTTCACTGGTTTTTCTACGCAATCGACTGGGAGCTTTAGCGATTATCTAAAAAAGATGACAACTGCAGTCGATTTCATAAGAGGAAAAACATCTCTTTGGGAAATGGTTAATCTTCCAAATAGATATTCTCATCACTTGTATAGAGATAATTATCTTCAAAGTCTTAAGGCTATACAAAATCCTGAAGGACCTGAGGCAAAGAAGATTCAAGGTGAAGCTTTGGCATCTGCTCTTACAGGTGGATAATGTAGGAGGGAATCAATGGATAGGATAGAATTCATGCAATCGATTATTCGTATTAATGATCGATCAATGAAAGATGATATCATTGATTTCTTCGATCAAGAAATGTTATTATACGAATTGATCGGTTCATTTAAAAATACCGTTAGCGTTATAGACTACAATCCTAAGAAGATATCATTTCAGATAAATGGAAATAGGCAAGATATTCATAGACTGACAACTACATTGTCATCTATTGATAAGGTAATAGAATATGATAAACCTTTAGGAGTAGACTTCACTATAACTTCAAATAAATCAATAGATATACATATAATATCAATATAAAAAGTAACCAGTAGGGAATTTCCCTACTGGTTCTTTTAATTTCAGAGGAAATAATGAATTCATTATATTTTTACACTATTATGGTATCGGGGGTATTTTCTACATAAGTTTATACTTGTATGGGGGTGAGTATAAACTCTTAAAATCCAGAAATAAAAAGCATTTCCTCTGAAATTATATTTATGTTTAAGCATATGTAAATTTATATATTTGAATCATATATTATAATATTGTAATGATAAAGTTTTGTTAATAAAATTTAATGAAAGGAGGTTTATCTTATGTCTGTGAGTTGTGGTGGCTTCACAGACGTAGCATTACATTATCCTTAATATCTTTGATTTTTTAATTTAGATTAAAGATATGAGGGAGAAGGTAGTGCTATGCAACTGTTGATTGCGCGCTGATATATCAATTTCCAATCTCTTTAATCTAAATCGTACCTTGAAAACAAAAAGATATTAAGATCTAAAAATAAAAGTAAGGGAGATTTAGAAGTTGATATATTTAGCAAACGTGTATTTCAAAGGGGACAGAGATTCAGATAGTGGTGAAGGTGCTGGAAACGATCAGCAAGTTTATGTACTAATTTGAATCAATGGGAAAGTAAAGTAGTAGAGTTAATACTCTACTACTTTCTTTTTTATCAATGTCTCTTTTTATTCTTTTTATAATGAGGCTGTTGTGAAATGATCGGTCCATTAGAGGGAGTAACTATAGATTCTTTTATTTCCTCCTCCTCATCCTCATCTTCTTCTGAATCCTCAGATTCTTCCATTTCTTCTGCTTCAACTTCGATAGATTCGTCAACTATCTTTTCTTCAACAGTAACAGGCTCTGGTCCTTCTAATACTATTTCAGATTCTGGTCCTTCGAATATTATTTCTTTGGATTTCATTTCTGTTATTTTATTGGTTAATTCATCTTCAGTATGATCTATTGATGTTTCTTCTACAGGAGCAGGAGCTTCATCTGCAACTACAGTAGTTACATCGATATCAATAACTGCATTAGGCTGAGTATGATCTGTAATGATAATTTTTTCTTCTATAGCAGGTTTTTCACTTAGTTTTTCTTCTGTCAGACCCTCATTTTTGATAGGCTGAGGAGCAACCGGTTCCTGAATCTGTGATTCAACAGACTTTTCCGTGTAATTCACCGTAGATTCTTTTTCAACATCTTTTTTGAGGTATTCATCCTTAGAAACATGTAGATCATTTAGATTACTTCCAGTTACTCTAATAGGTGGAATACCTGGGAATACTCTATAAACTGGGCCACAGGCTAAACATTTTAGTACTTCCTCTTTGGTAAGTTTAAGACCCATAGGTCTGCGTATACCTTTGCCAGGAATTACATTAGTAATAGTCCTATGAGGATGGATGTGATATGTGTATCTTTCCATAATATCTATTTTCCTCCTTGGGTAAAATTATTAAAAATAAGAGGGTGATTTCTCACCCTCTTGATATTTAGATTTAGTTACTCAGCATCAAGTAAATCAAAGATCTCATCATCTTCGTCAGCATTAAGTTCTTCTACTGAGTAATCTGATTTCTCTTTATTAGACTCAACTGCATCAAGAATTTTATCTTCTTCTTCATCTTCTGGAATAGCTTCAAGATCTTCTATTGTAGCTTCTTTGAAACTGTCGGAAGCATTCTTTCCATCTTCACCATCATTAGCGAAATTCTTTACCATTCCACCATCTACTACTTTTCCATCAGCATTATCAGCAACATTAAGTTGATCATTCTTAAGTTCAATGGAATCCTTAGGAGTTATTTCTTCATCCGAAGAGTCTGCTGTAGGCTTGTCACTCTTTGTATCATGGTCAGGGCCGAGATCATTACCAAGACCATCACCTACACCAATCTTACCAGACTTATCCTCAATACCACCCATATTAACTTTATCCTTTACATCTTCAGGATCTACAGGACCAGCTGCTTCTTCTACATCTTCTTTATCAAGATCTTCAACTGAAATTTCTTTCTCTTCACATTCTCCGTCCTTGCATCCTTCTTCAACAGGACCTTCATCTACAGGATCTGTATCAAGAAGATCGATATCTGAAGGAACACCAGCATCAGAACCAGGAGCTACAGGAGCAGGTACTTCTGCATCAGGGGCTACAGGCTCAGCTGGAGCAGGTGCAACAGGTTCAGGATCAACAGGAGCTGTACCGAGTTCAGCTTCAGCATCCTCAAGGAGCTTATTAGCAGCTTCATCAAATCCGTCTACAGAATTAGCAATTTTTGATGTAGCATCATCAATATGTCTTTCACAAGCTGTAGGATCATTTCCTACAAGTTCATCAGTACCAGAAGCGTGAACATCATCTGTATCTACCATACCACCATCTTCAACTTTCTCTCCAGTAGTATCTGATACATTAAGCTGATCATCGTCTTTAAGATTGTTATCTGTTTTAGCCAGAATTTCCTGATCTGAAGAATCATCTGTGGTTTTAATCTCATCTTTTCCAGGACCGAGATCACTACCAAGACCATCACCTGCACCAATCTTTCCAAGACCATCTTCGATACTATCCGTATCTCTTTCATCAGTATTGAAAGCGTCTGCATCTTCTTTCATAACAAGATCCATTAACTGATCATCTTCCTCAGCATCAAATACCGTATCAAAGAAATCAGCATCAACGATCTTTTTATCAAAAGTCATATCATAATCACTCATGATATCATGTCCTCCTTTAATAAATTAGTCTAAAATATTGAAATTTGCTCATACTACAATATTTATACTTATGTTAAGCTGAATAGAAATTTTACAATTAATTAAGTAATTTGTTTGTATAATAATCTAAACAGAATATAAGCCAAAGCATATTATAGAATAATTGCCAAGTAGGTGTCATATCTATATTTTCTAAGAAGTTAAGATCTTCCTCAGTAATATCTATATTATGGAAGTATTTAATAAAGATATTCTTATATTCTTCTTCACCTGGTTCATATTTCTTAGTTCTACAATCACAAGTTTGAATCATATCGATATCAGTATCTGACATTATAGGAATTATATCTCTGGGATTTAAAGGACCATTAGGCTCTGCAATTATATCATAATTAAGACACCAATAAGGTTCATATCTTGTGGAAAATATAGATGTTGGATCATCAATATAATCAGCCTGAGCTCTATATGAATATTTTCTCAGTTTAGTAAAATCCTTTAATTCAAATACTCTAAAGATGGACCTATCATAACTTACCCCAAATGTTTTAGGTAATTGAAGTATGTGAGAAATATACATATAATCTGAGCCACCACTATAAAGAAGTTTATTTTTAATAATAAACTCTATAGCATAAGGATCATACATTCGATACTCATTATAATACTTATAAGTAAAACTTTGAATCCAATCCGAATAAAATAAATCTTTGAAGTAATCTCTAAGATTACTAGTTAAAGCATCTACTTTCTTAGCTAATTCATATCTAGATAACTCAATTACTCTTTTAGTATTAGTTCCAGCAGTGGTTTCATTATAAATATATTCTTCAACTACATTATCGTTGATTTCACTATCTGTAGTTCTATCTAGAACCCAAGAGATTTTCCATACTTTCTCTCCACTAGGAAGAGCATCCATTGTAGCATCTCTTACTTTAAACAACCAAGGATCTTTGGCATGTTTAATACAAAAGAAATCTCCATCCATAGGTTTAATAGTCCCAGGAAGAATATAGCTATCACCAGAAATTTCACTAGCTTCAGTACCATAATCCATATTCTCAAGATTAATTTCAAGTTTTTGCATTTGATATATGTACATTCCATGAATAAGATTATATCTTATCGGACTAAGAACTCCAACTTCAGAATATGCAAGAGCTGCAGCTGGATCTAAAGTACTTTTTTCTTGATTAATATTGTAGTAATCAACTTCTGTACCTTTACCTTGAGAATTAAATAGATAAAAATCCTGATTCAGCAAGTCTTTGTGAAAATCAGTAACCCCACTAATTGTATCTTTATACTCAGTGGATATAAATTTTCCCATTAGTAGTCCTCCTTTCTTTTTAGAAGGTTATTATAAGAATGTAAATACTGTAATAAAACAAAAAATAAAAGGAGGAAATTGATACTCCTCCTTTTATTTTAGTCATATCTTTAATTCGATCTCGGATAATCTTCTGTTGGTATTGGTAACAAAGACACTTAGTACTCTATCAATCTTTTCCTCAAGTATATAATATTTTAAAAACGATATAGCTTCTTCAGGAGTATCAAATTGATAAATACTATCCTCATATACATATCTGTTACTCATCTAAACCTCCAGCATTTTTTACAATAACGTTTATAAACTTGACATCTTCTCCTTCACCTAAAGTTTTTGCTATAAACTTATCTGCCAGTTCGTTATCATAGTTTTTAACGCTTCTTTCTATAGAACTCTCTAAACCGTTAAATAGCTCTATATCAAAAATAATTCTAGCTTTCAATTTCCCTCATACCCCCTAACAAAAATGTATAAAAAGAAGTGAGGGCTAAATTTTAGCCCTCACCATCCTCGATATACATTTCTCTTTTGTAGACCTTGAATTCATCATCATCTTTTCCGGGAGCAATAATTAATCTTAATAGTATACTACTACCTTTAAAGATTGGGTAGAACTTGTAACATTCGTCACAAAGCCAACTCCTTCTTTTATCCTCCCTGTAGATTATATGAAATTCTTCGTTTGTATCCACCTTATATTTTCCACAATGTTCACACTTTAGAAAATTTCTATCGTTAAGACTATGGAAAACACCCTCGTTACTCATATTTTTCCTCCCGAAGATTTCATTATTAATCTACATTGTTGTCAGAATCTGTAGAATCCTCTTCTTTGATCTTTATCTCTTCTTCTTTCTCGTTAATATCATGAGTTTTGCTAACTAATTCACCATATTCAATGGCTGATATTGATGACATATCTAAATTACTCCTTATAATTCAATCTCATTACATGTTATTACATAATACTCTCATTGCATAATCATCTTTTTCAAATCTCTTATTAAGCAATTCAGTAATATCAGCCATGGTAGCTCGATATAACTGTCGTGCTGGAGACTGCATAGCATAAGATAATTGTGCTAATGATACTTCACTTACTCCTGAAGCGATAATACACTTTTCGAGATCATTCTCTTTTAGGTATTGTCTTAATTCTTCAGTATCTTTCATTAGTACTCCTGCCCAATCTTCTAGCATACCAGTGGATCTTAATATGACAAACTTTATAGGTTCTCCTTCGTTCGTATTAAGTTCCATCTCTGTAGCATTGACTGGTGCATAATCAGTGTCCATAGTTATAGCACCCGATTCATCAATTGTTGTCATTCGATATCCTCTCTTGCTTTTTTAGTTGCTTTATCTAAGTCGTCCAAGGCTGCAATGACTGCATTTGATCTTTTATGAGCTGAGACTATCTCTGCTCTTTCAGCAGTATATAATTTGTTTGTGATGTCATCATATAATAAATATGTATTAAAAACGCTTGTGTTTCCTACTCCATTATTCTTCTCAATTATAGAGATTACAGAACAAATAATAGGATCTGAACCTGCTTGGGTTGTTGCTGGTGTATAATAAACTATATCACCTACAGTAACTTTATTTCCAAATTCCCATTCAAGATACATCTGTCTAAGTTCATTCATACTCCATCCATGCAAGAGTACTTCAGTAGCATTATTAACATCGTCACCAAAACAAATATGTAAATCTTTAACGCTCATACGTGCTATATTCTGAGCAAGACCATACATTTCAGATGCAGTGTACACATCTGCAGGATTACTTCTCAAGGTATCTTTAGCTTCGGTTACATAGAAATTTGCCAAATCGGTTTTAACTCTATATTTAGTACTATCCTCAGCATTAACCTCGATAATCTTTGCTAAAACGTAAATATACTCCCCTTTTACAAAATAACCCATTTTTCTGTCCTCCAGAAAGTTTGTTGTTTCTTAATTAATCTTCATCATCATTCTCTGGCCTAGGATCATAGATTTCTATTGTATCAGCCCCAGAATAATCTGTTTTTCTATCATTGTCATCTTCATCCTCATCATCATGAGGTCCATTAATATAATCTTCAAGTGCCATTATAAACACCTCCAATTAATTAATAATCTGCAGCTGCTACTGCCTCTTCTGCTGCGTCGTCGTCATCCCAATCGATATTTGCTGGATCGCTATTAGGATCTGGATCTGGATAATCTTCGATATCCTTAGAATCCTCATCATCTTCTGGTCCATTGTAGTTAATTTCATCTGCTAACATATTTGGTTCCTCCTTATAATCTTTATTAAATAGTTTGAAGTGCAAAAATAAATAGGGTTATTTGTTAAGAGAGCATTAGGTTCGACAAACAAAATTATATTTGTCGAACCCATACACATCTATAGTATGTAATTCAAAATATATGAAATACAAAACTATCTTATTTGATTAATTGACTCTTTGATTCTAGATAGAGGAACTCCAAAATCTTTTTCTCCTGGCATCTTATTTGTATGAATATATACAGGAATTGTTTTATCTGGTATACCATTCATAATCCAGTTAATTCTATCTACTGACCCATATTTATCATTATCTGGATAGAAATGTAGTTCAGTGTATGGTAATCTTAATTCTGCTAAGAAATATAAAATTACAGATAGATAATTATTACCAGCTACGCATGTATATATACCAGGTTCTTTGTTTCTTAGATTTAGATAGACACTTAATATATCAAAAGGTCCTTCTGATATATGTATCTTGATTCTTTCTGATGTGTTTAAGTTAACTTGAGTGGGTATAGTATAGAATCGTTGATTAGTATCTTTCTTATCCATTATGGAATAATTTATATATCTTTTGTCAATACCTTCAAATACAATACCTTCATCACAAGTACGTCTCATATTGAGAAAAGCATTATCTATTGATAGAAATCCAATAAATTCTTGACTTAATTGTTGAACAATGTTAGCATCTCTAGTGAGTCTTTTAATATTATTCTCCTTTAATAAGTCCTCTAGATTTAATACTATCTTTAGATTAGCCAATTCTTCAAATGATAAGTTGACACCAACTCTAGAACACACATAGTTTCTTTTAAATTCAGACTTATTATTTATCGTTGTAATAGTATGACGTATATTATAAATAGTCTGATTATGATATTTCTTAAAATTCTTACTTCCAGAAGTTAATATAGCATAATCATGAACGAATTGAGCTGCTTCAGGTGAATATATATTCCATTCTATGAGTTTCTTATAAGAGACAATTCCACCACTATTACATTTATGACAGTAATAAAATATAGGTGTCTTTTCATCTGGTACACTTATATAAAAATGAGCAGATGTTTTATGAATACTAT
>Ga0247610_10008659_pt1 | contig 10339 bp, 7 predicted proteins | sample 174DNAGHGhighgp2_FD_193483 | JGI IMG/M metagenome (GOLD analysis project Ga0247610, IMG submission 193483) | Sheep rumen microbial communities from Palmerston North, Manawatu-Wanganui, New Zealand - 1742 DNA GHGhigh gp2 | ecosystem: Host-associated > Mammals > Digestive system > Stomach > Rumen ... | reverse complement strand
CCGTAGCCAGATGGAAATGGAGCCGGTCGCTGACAAGTAAGGGGTTATTACTATTGAGCGGGTTTATGTCCACCCGAACAAAGACAAAGGCACTATCTCCGCCGTTAATCTGCATTCGTTTAAAACGCGTAAGGTCCGCTTCTCCATCTATATTGACAGCAAAAGCATTTCCGTTCTCCAACCCAATGCGGTCAATCTCCATCGCCGAGGCATTGGGGTTATAGACCATCAGCGTCATCGTAGCGCTTCCTTGCTGCGTAAAAACCGTATCGAAAGAGAGCGTATCAGACGAGAACGCTAACCGCAAAGAAGGGTCGTCAGACACGTGGTACTCACGGCATCCTGTCAAAAAAAGACAAAGGATAAAGGAGAAAAAAGAAAGGATGAATATGTATTTATTAGTTCTCAATTCTTAGCACGAGGAAGGATTATTTTGCTATTCAAAATTGAAAGTCAAGCATATACAGTGACTCGTCATGCGAGAAATGGAATTGGAATAGAAGGCTTCATTGGGCGCTAACTCCATTCGTTTGCTTGCGGGATACAACTGGTCTGCAAATCCTATCCGATAGGATATTTCGGGACAGAACTTGAACCACCTGAAATAGAGATCAACTCCAAATCCCACTTCACAGAAATAGTCAGTCAGATTCATCAGAATGGGCTTTTCTCGGTCACGACTCACATTAAAACTGGCACCACCGCCGAAAATAACATAAGGTCTGTAGTTTCCTTCTCGTTCAGCGCTCCACTTGAGATACAGAGGCAGATATAGGGGCATAGCGAGTACATCTATATCCTTTCCAGTTTTTCCGGGCGTTCCAACCACCGGATTTCCGCTCTCTGTTTTAAAAGTAATCGTTCTACTCATGAACTGTATTCCGGGACAGAAACGCAGATTCAGATACCTGCAGAGGCGCAAATCACTCACAAAGCCGACATGGAATCCAGGAAGCATAGACCCGACGCGTGAATGGTATATCTCTCCCGTTATAGAGTCCGGCACTTCACTATCCGTGATTCCAAAACTACCTATGTTAACCCCAAGTTGGAAGCCAAAGTGAAAGAGTTTGTCATCCACATAAGGTCTGTTCATCGCCTGTTGAGACCAAGAACAAAGGGAGAATGTACAAAGTACAAAGGCTAATATGTATTTACAATGTTTCGTAATTCTCAATTTTGAATATTTAATTCTATTTTTTGTTTAAATATCGCTGTCACTATTGCTATTACCGCTATCATCAAAGTCATCATATCCTCCCATATCGCCATCGGGACGCTGTCTGCGTTTTCCCCTTTGATTGCCGAAGTTATAGGTCAGCGTAAGACTGATTGTTCTACTATGCCATCTATTCTCGCTGAACTGCCAGAATCCATCTCCCCAAGTAGTGTTACGACGCGCACGGCTGTCGAGCAGGTCGCGTACATTAAGCGCCAACGCCAGTTGTTTGTTGAGGAAAGTGTGTCTCAAGCCTATATCAATCGAGTAACTATGACTTGTCGTACCTTGTGCCACCACGCGCGGCGAACGATAATTTGCGGAAATCTGACCGCTGAAATTCTTCGTAAAGAGGAATTGTGCATTAATGCGCACAGAGCCGGCGAAGATATTCTGTCCTGCCAGATTAACAGGAATAGCAGTCCCCTGGTGCATGATAGTCTGGTTAACCGCCGCGATGTTATTCCAATAGAAATTGGCGCTGGTTGTCAGTTGTAACAGTTCACCGAAAAGGCGGTTTTTGGCCACCACTTCAATACCTAACTCCTGACGCGTCGCCACATTGAGATAGGTATTCTTCATGACGTCTCCATCCATGTATTTGATGTTCTGCACGGCTCCTTCGCGGTATTTCCAGAACACTCCGGCAGAGAGTGTATGGCGCTCCCAAGTCTTGAGATAGTTCAACTCCAGATTATTGGAGTACGCTGGCAACAAGTCCACGTTTCCGTAACTGATGTTGGTACTATCGGAGAAGTCCATACGTGGGTTGATCTGATGTCCCCACGGACGATTGACACGGCGTGTGTAGTTGAGTTGCAATTCATGTCCGTTACCAAAATCATAACTGATATAGGCACTTGGGAATACTTGGAAATACGCTGTGTCTTTTTTGTTCGGGAATGCCGCATAGGAGTCTTGTACATTGCCTGATCCATCTTTGTAGTCCGACTCCAAATGACGCATGTAGTACTCACCTCGCAGGCCGACCTGAATGGACAATTTGTCCCAGAAACGGTTTCCGTACGTTATATAAAGCGCATGATTCTGCGTTAAACCGCTGACGTCAGAGAAATAAGGGAACAGTTCCGTTTTCGTGCCGTTTTTAGCAATATTATGCGCTTCTGAGAAACTGTTGCTCCAATTACGTGTATAATCATATCCCGCTTCCAATCGGCTTTGTGCCGTTGGTTTCCACTCATAATCCGCCTTAACTTCAACGCTCTGATTCTTATTCAGATTACTCTGATCCTGCCACGTAGTATCGTTGTTTTCGATTTGGGTATAGTCGGTTAACTGGTTCCAACCGAAATTATTGTACGTACCACTGACATACAATTTATGTTCGTCCAATTCAAAGGTATAATCGAGTGTCGCCATACCGCCCGGATGGTATCCAGTACCGCTTTGTTCGCGTGTGTAATCGCGGAGTACATTTCCGAAAGCATCAGTCAGCAGGTACGAACGCTTGTTAGAGTTACGATTATTGAACACTTTAGGATCGCTGACCATACCAAATCCCGACACGCCAAGCGTGTGTCCTTCCGCCAACCGGAAGTTCAAGCCAGCACGTGCAAAGATTCCACCGCCACGGTGGGTTTGTAATCCTTCTTGTTGCAAATGGCTGGTTATAAGCGTTGAATCCAATTTCTCAGATCCCATTCCGGAGAGGTTGTACCGGTCCGTTTTGCTGCCTCCGTTACTGATGTGATAGCGGTAACCCACATTGAAATAGCCATCTACCGGACCTGCATTGAAATTGATATTAAAACCTATGTTTCCTCCAGGCGGCACATTCCACGGCGCAGCCAAGGCATAATTGAGTCCAGCCTGCACAGAACCATAATATCCAGCGGCACGGTCTTTTTTCATGACGAGGTTGATAATACCGGATGTTCCCTCCGGTGAATATTTGGCACTCGGGTTCGTAATGACTTCAATTTTCTCCACTGTACCTGCGGGCATTTGCTGTAGCACTTGTGCGCGGTTTTCGCTGTTCAGACCTGCCGGTTTGCCGTTAATCCATATCTCGACGTCTTCCGAATTACGGAGCGAGATATTGCCTTCTTGATCGACATCAACGGAAGGTATATTCTCCAACACATCGGTAACACTTGCGCCGGCAGAAGCGATGTTCTGATCGACCGTGAACACTTTTTTGTCCAGTTCAAAGCGCATCGAACTTGCCTGCCCGACGACTTCAACGTCCTGCAACACCTGAGTATCCTCCCTTAGCGCAATACGACCGAGGTTTACCGGTTTGCCGGCTACAGCCAGTTCTTTTCGTTGCTCCGTATAGCCCATGAAAGAAACTACAATACTGTACTTTCCATCAGCTAACTCAAGTTTAAACTCGCCTTTGTCATCCGTAACCATACCCGTTACAAGTGTCTCTCCTTGCATAATACTGACATTGGCAAAGTCAATTGGTTGCTTGGTATTCGCGTCAATCACTTTACCGGTTACCTGTGCTGCAAAGGTCGTGTTAGCGGCGAGCAAGAGCAATAATATGTTCCACAGCTTCTTTATATCCATTTGTTCCGTGCCCAATTATTGTGCGGGCGCACACATCTGCGAGTAAGTCAATATTTCTAAAAGGTTCGCGCGCGTGGACATCGCTGATATGCACTTCTACCACGGGAATTTCGCTCTCTTCCACGGCGTCGCGTAACGCGACGGACGTGTGGCTATATCCTCCTGCGTTGAGGACGATGCCGACACATTGTTCATTGGTCGTTTGCCATTGGTCATTCGCTTCCTGAATCCAATCAATGAGGTCTCCTTCATGGTTGGATTGCCGATAGAGGAAATGCACATCCTGCCATGTTCGCTGGATGTCCAACAAAATCTGTGCCATCGTTGCACAACCGTATATTTCCGGTTTGCGAACCCCCAAACGGTTCAGATTAGGTCCATTTAGAATTAAGATCTTCACCGTTACCTTGCTCCGTTTACCGCCAAGAGGAATTCGTCGTTGTTCTCGGTGCGTTCCATATATGCTTTCAGTTTCTCCATCGCCTCCTGACCATTCATATCACTGAGCATTTTTCTGATTTGCCACATACGCGACAAAACATCCGGCGGCAGCAACAAGTCATCCCTGCGAGTACTGGAAGCAGGAATATCAACCGCTGGGAAGATACGTTTGTTCGCTAATTTGCGGTCCAGTTGCAGTTCCATGTTACCTGTGCCCTTGAATTCTTCGAAGATGAGGTCGTCCATTTTGCTACCTGTCTCAGTAAGTGCTGTAGCGATGATGGTCAAACTACCTCCGTTCTCAATATTTCGTGCGGCTCCGAAGAAACGTTTTGGTTTGTGTAATGCTTGTGCCTCAACACCACCGGATAGCACTTTACCACTTGATGGAGCCACCGTATTATAAGCACGCGCGAGGCGCGTGATAGAGTCAAGCAGAATCACTACATCATGGCCGCTCTCCACCAATCGTTTGGCTTTTTCGTGCACAATATTCGCCACTTTGACATGGTTCTCCGCGGGTTCGTCAAACGTGGAGGCAATCACCTCCGCATCCACGCTGCGAGCCATGTCAGTAACTTCTTCCGGACGCTCGTCAATCAACAGAATAATCATATATACCTCCGGATTATTCTTCAGGATAGCGTTTGCCAACTCTTTTAGCAGAACGGTTTTACCTGTTTTAGGCTGCGCCACAATAAGTCCCCGCTGACCTTTTCCGATAGGCGAGAACAAATCTATCATGCGTACGCTGAGCGAGTCGTTATGGCCGGTACACAGTTTGAATTTCTGGTCAGGGAAAAGCGGAATAAGGTTTTCAAAAGCAACGCGTTTCTTTGCCAATTCGGGATCAAGACCGTTAATTCGTATCACTTTGTCCATGGGGAAGAACTTATCCGGCTGCGGGTTGACACGAATGGAGCACTCCACAGTGTCTCCGGGTTTGAGACCGTATTGGCGAACCTGGTCTTTGCTGACGTATATATCATCCGGGCTGGAAAGGTAATTGTAATCCGCCGAGCGCAGGAATCCATATCCGTCAGGAGCACATTCCAAGGTACCCATCGCGATGACGTTCTCACCCAGATTAGGCATAACGAAGTCCACCGTTTCTTCTTCCTCTTCAACCGTTTGTGTCTCAACAGGCTGTGCCTCAGCTGGTTGCGCCACTGCTTCCTGCGCCTCTTCTTTCTTGCCCTTTTTGCCCTTTTTGCTTTTTTTCTCTTTCTCCACAAGCGCTTCTTCCGGTTTCGGTGTTTCTTTTGTTTCCGTTTCCGTTTTCTGCTCTTCGATCTGCTCCTTTGCGGTCGGCGTTTCCTCAACTACAGCGACTTTTTTCTTTCTGCCGCGTTTTTTCTGAGCCGTTTTGGGTGCATCTTCTGCCGCCGGTTGTTCCTCTGTTTTCGGTTGCTCAGTCACTTTTGGCATCTCTTCCGCCAATATAGCGTTTACCTGCTGAACTGTTTTGTTGGGCTTGTGGTTGTTGGCTTCCAGTTGCTCTTGCATTTGTTCCATTTGTTCTTTCTCATTACCAACAGTAGCCACGGCAGTAGCACTCTTGAGGTTGGAAGTGTTAACTTTCGTAGCGGCACGTTTGACACCACGCGTACGCTCACGCTTAGCAGGGAGTCCCGCTGCAGCGCGTGCCTCCTCTTTCGCCTGAACGGCAGCGGCACGGTTATCCGCCTGCGCATCCAAAATAGCATAACTGATTTCACGGATAGATTGACTGCGGCGCGGATTCAACCCCATACTGACAGCAATTTCCCGCACTTCTTCAAGCGACATGCGCTCGAGTTTCTGTAATTCGTATTGCATAATAAAATTAAAATATTTTCTTGGAAAAAACTCGAAAAAAAGAGACCCTTTTTCTCAAATCCGCTGCAAAGGTACAACAAAAATTGCATATACGCAAATTTTTCGGTATATTTTTTTATAAAAAACTTCATTTTATGCCTTATTTATTTGTATATGTCACAAAAAATGCGTACCTTTGCACGGAATTTTAGCGAGATAAAGAAAATGATTTCATTCCAAGACATACATAACTTCTACTTTTTAGGAATCGGCGGCATCGGTATGAGCGCCCTTGCCCGCTATTTTCATCAGCTCGGATATCCTGTTTTCGGCTATGACCGCACTCCTTCTTCTTTGACAAGAGAATTAGAAGAAGAAGGTATTAAAATTACCTTTGAGGACCGTTTAAAGGTGGTGCAAAGTCTAGGATTGTCTCGTTTTAATACCGTAGTTATCCGCACACCGGCAGTACCCGATGAGTGCGAAATATATTGTTATTTGCGTGAGCAGGGATTTGAGATATACAAACGTGCGGAAATATTGGGAATGGTAACGCGGCAGATGAAAGCTCTGTGCGTAGCAGGCACCCACGGCAAAACAACAACCAGCACACTATTAGCCCACTTGCTGACAGAAGACAGGCAAGATGCATTAAACAGCCAAGGAGAAGGAGGAAAAGGAGAAGGAGAAGTAGAGGTGGATGCATGTCCACGTGGTGTGAATGCCTTTTTGGGCGGAATCAGTATGAACTACGGGACCAACCTATTAGTGGACAAGAAAAGCGACTACGTGGTAGTGGAAGCCGATGAGTACGACCGCTCGTTTCATCAATTGACACCCTATATATCCGTAGTGACCGCTGTTGATCCAGACCATTTGGACATCTACGGAACCGCGGAAGCCTATCGCGACGCCTTTGCCCATTATACAAGTCTTATTAGCGGTGCGCTGGTAATGAAAAAAGGTATAGAACTGACACCGCGTCTTCAGTCCGGAGTAAAACTATACACTTACGGCGTTGTGGAAAACGAAGATTTGCCACATTCCGAATCTGATTTACCGGATTTCTATGCCGACCATATCCGTATGGGCGACGGGCAAATCATATTTGATTTTCATACACCGGAGAGCGTAGTGAAAGATGTTCGTTTGGGCGTGCCCGTGTGGATTAATATAGAGAATAGTGTAGCTGCGATGTCCGTGGCCTGGCTGACAGGTCAAAAGCCGGCAGAGTTAAAAGAGAAAGCAGGTAGTTTCAAAGGCGTCCTGCGGCGTTTCAATATCCATGTCAACAGCCCCAAAGTGGCGTATATAGACGATTACGCTCACCATCCAGACGAAATAGCTACCGCCATCGATTCCATTCGCAAACTATTTCCCCAGCGTCGTCTAATCGGTGTCTTCCAGCCACACCTCTATACCCGTACACGTGATTTCGCACAAGATTTTGCGCGTGTATTGGGAACTCTAGACGAATTGATTCTATTGCCCATCTATCCTGCACGCGAGGAACCTATACCCGGTATAACCAGCGAGCTATTAGGCGGGCAAGTAGTTGAGAAAAAAGACCTTGTAAAAGTACTGAAAGAAAAGGTAAAGAATGCCACGGAACCGCTTGTTATACTGACAGTAGGAGCAGGAGATATTGACCGTCTCGTACCAAACATAACGCAAGCATTGAATGAGTAGAACCGCACAAATCATATGGCAAGCGACAGGTGTAAGCATCGTAGCGTCCCTGCTGATAGCGGCAGTAGTATGGGCCGGACAAACGGAACCGAACCTCCGTTGCTCCTCCATAGTATATATCTATGAAGACGGCAACAAGCGAATGTATGTGTCGGAGAACGAGTTGAACCGTTTATTGACGTCACAGCACCTCTATCCTGTAGAAAAGCCCCTATCTTCCATATCCCTGCAAGGCATAGAGCGAACCATCCAGAACCACCCCATGATACGAACAGCCGAGTGCTACCTGACGCCCCGCAACGAAGTGAAAGTGCGTATTACCCAACGAGTGCCGTTACTGCGTGTTCAACAGGCATCGAACACCTATTTCATAGACAGGGACAGATTAGTAATGCCCGCTTTCAGTACTGTCAAAGACAGCGTATTGGTTGTATCGGGTTCTGTAAACGAATCCTTAGCCTCCACTCAAATCGCAGATTTTGCCGAATGGCTGCGAGGCAACTCGTACTGGCGCGGACAGGTGAAGAGCGTATATGTCGGCACTCCTCATATGATTTATCTGTATCTGCACGGTCCCAACCAGCCGAGAATAGTATTAGGAGAAATACACGGATACAAGCAAAAACTCGCCAAACTGCGTACTTTTTTAGACAAAGGCAGCGAGGCGACGGCAGACAAACATTATTCGGAACTGGACCTCCGCTTCAAAGGCCAAGTAATAGGAAGAAACTAACCCTTAACCACATAACCATATGGCAAGAAAACAAACTCAAATAGCCGCTACCCTTCCCCTTGTAGCAATCGACCTGGGAAGTGATACCGTCCGAGCGATGGCGGCACGACGTATTGCACCGGATTTATTCCAAATTCTCGGAGTAGAGGAACGTCCTCAAAAATTAGGCAATGTGTGCGTAGAGCAAGGCATTATAACTCAATCGAGTAATGCCGGATACGTGATAGCGGAAGTGCTCAAACTTCTTGCCAACAGAATAGGAGCGGACGAATTGCCAACGGCATTTGTGTCGGTAGGAGGGCAATCCATGCAAATCGTGGCAGTCCACTCTAAACGCGACCAAGCCCGACGCAAAGAAGTGACGCAGGCACTCTTGGATGAAATGGAACAAGAATGCAAAGAAAAAATAGAGTTGCGCAACCAAGAGGTAGCGGTTTTGGGTCTCGTTCCATCCTTTTTCAAGTTAGATGACAAAGAGCAGGACGATATCCCCACTCCCGACCAACGTGCGGCGATAGTGGAAGCGCATTACATTGCTTTCTACGGGAGGAAAGCCATCGACACGCAGTTGCAGAAGTCATTCTCACAAGCGGGTCGTAGCATAGAGCATGTGTTCGTTCGTCCAGAGACCTTGTTGTCCACCTTTGCCACCTGCGACGGCAACCATGTGTTATTGAACGGTTGTGCGGTGCTTGATTTCGGAGCACAAACCACATCCTTCACCGCGTACAAAGGCGGTCAATACCTGATTAACAGAGTCATCCCCAAAGGCGGATACCATATCACACGGATGTTGGAGCAACAAGGAATGAGTTTCGCCACAGCGGAAGTGCTAAAGAAGCAATACGGTTACGCCTCCCCAGATTTAGTGGAGAAAGATGCACGTCTGCGTATCCCCGCTGTGCCAGAGATAGGCGGCGACATGATCATTTCGCTGACCGAATTAGCCTCGGCGATAGAGTTGAAATTGCAGGAGATATTAGCTCCGCTATTAGAAGAGTTGCGCAAAGTGGAATCACGCATTACAACCTTGTATATCACGGGTGGAGGCAGTATGCTGAACGGAATGGCCGACTATATTCAGAGCCAGACATCCGTGGATGTACAATACGGCGCCCACAATCTCCTCCTGCATCGCGACACCGAGGAGAAATACCTGTCTCCGAAATACACTTCTCTGGTAGGCACTATCCTACTCGGTCAAGACTATCGCGACAACCACAAGGACCAACTGGTACGCAAACCCGGTTTCCTTGACCGAGTAAAAGAAAGCACGCTGGATATGTTTATAGACCAGGAGTAAATCTATTAATAGAGAAATACAAATCGAAAATCATATGGAAGAAGAATTATTGACATTGCCGTTAGAAGGTTTGACGGAAGACAGTATAATCAAGGTGATAGGCGTAGGCGGCGGCGGTTGCAATGCAGTTAATTACATGCATCGCCAAGGTCTCAAAGACGTGACATTCCTTGTGTGCAACACCGACCGTCAGGTGCTCATCAAATCGTCTGTGCCCAGCAAGTTGCAATTAGGTCCGGGTTTAGGCGCAGGCGGCGACCCTGAGACCGCCCGTCAGTATGCAGATGAGAGTCGTGACCATATCCGCGAGGCACTTAACGATGGTACACAGATGCTATTCATTACAGCCGGAATGGGTGGCGGTACGGGAACCGGAGCTTCCTCCGTAGTGGCCGAAGTGGCTCAAGAGATGGGTATTCTGACCGTAGGAATTGTTACTATACCCTTTGCGTTTGAGGGTAAGAAAAAGATAGAGAAAGCGATGACAGGTGTGGCACGCCTTGCCAAGCATGTTGATGCACTGCTCATCATTAATAACGAAAAACTGAAACAGATTTATCCGGAACTGAACCTCCTGAACGCCTTCAGTAAGTCAGATGACGTGGTGGCGAATGCGGCACGC
>Ga0247610_10008657_pt1 | contig 10340 bp, 11 predicted proteins | sample 174DNAGHGhighgp2_FD_193483 | JGI IMG/M metagenome (GOLD analysis project Ga0247610, IMG submission 193483) | Sheep rumen microbial communities from Palmerston North, Manawatu-Wanganui, New Zealand - 1742 DNA GHGhigh gp2 | ecosystem: Host-associated > Mammals > Digestive system > Stomach > Rumen... | reverse complement strand
ATCTTAATGCACCTTTATCTCATAAATCTCACGAATTATTACATACAACATTCGAAGATAAATCTTATGAGATAAATGGTAAAAATTAATAAATATATAAAATACTTCTAAGTTTTACTTGGAAGTATTTTTTTATTTTTTTATTTAAAATATGAAATAAATTAATAATATATTTTATATTTTTATAAAAGTTATGATTTTTATATTTAAGAAAACGGTTACATATAAAATTAAAAATATGTTTATGATATATTAGATATCAAGCATAATATAGGAGAAAACAAAATGGAAGAAAATAAGCTTAATTTAGATGAAAATTCTAAAGAAGATACTTCATCAAATAAAGATGAAGTAAAAGTAGAAGCATCTTCAAATAATGAAGATGCAAATAAAGATTTAAGTACTGGTAAAAAAGTTTTAAATTTCTTTATTACAACTCTTAATGGTATGGCATATGGATTATTTGCTACACTAATTATTGGTACAATCATTGGTACAATTGGAGGATTCTTTTCTAAGGATGCAAATGATTTTACTAAATTCATGTATGAAACTCTAACATTTACAGGTAATAAGTGCTTAGCTCAATTAACTGGTGCAGGTATTGGTGTTGGTGTTGCGATTGCATTAAAGAAAAAACCTTTAGAGGTTGTTGTTTTAGGTGCAGTAGGTGAATTAACTGCTTGGTTTAGTTTATCAACTAAATTTGTTACAACAAATGTAATTAATTCTGGTGTGGCACAAATTGGTGATCCACTAACTATTTATATTACAGTTATTAGTGTTGCAGTATTAATGGGATTAGTATTTAGAAAGAAAACGCCTGTTGATATTTTAATTATTCCTTTATTTGCTATAACTGTAGGATTAACTGTAGGTCTTTTAGTTAGATTTCCTGCGATATATGTAACTTATGCAATTCAATGGCTAGTTAACGCTGGTACTAGTACAGTACCTTTTGTAATGGGTATTATAGTTGCAGTATTAATGGGTATGGCGCTTACTGCTCCAATATCATCTGCAGCAATAGCCGCAATGGTATTCACATTGCCAGAAGGTATTACTATTGCAGAAGCACTTGCATCAACTGATTATAGAGGACTTGTTATTGCCTCAGGTGCTGCCGCAGTAGGATGCTCTTGTCAAATGATTGGTTTTGCAATTCAATCAAGAAAAGATAATAGTATTGGTATTGTTATATCAATTGGTATTGGTACATCAATGCTTCAATTTAAGAATATATTAAAAAAGCCAATTGTATGGTTACCTACAATTATTGCATCCGCAATATTAGGCCCTATCTCTACTTGCTTTTTAGAACTTGTATGTCAAGGCTCAGCTGCAGGTATGGGTACTTCTGGATTAGTAGGACAAATTGGTACTTTTGCATCAATGGGTAACACATGGCAAACATGGGTTGGTATATTTGGATTACAAATTGCCTTACCTATGGCTTTAGTATTTGGTATTGATTTGTTATTTAGAAAATTAGGTTTAATAAAAGAAGGAGACCTAAAGGTATAATTTAATATATAAATTATCTCCAAATGATTTTGGAGATTTTTTTCTATATAATTCTTTAATCCCTTAATTTATTGACTGATTAATTATTATAGAATATAATTAAGTTGTAAATAACGATTTAATTAATTATATATATCTTTTAGTAAATAAGGGAGGAGGCATTTATATGGAACTAAGTGTATTGAAATTATGTAATTTAGTTGCTCAAAAAGAGTATTCTGAGCTTTTAGGGGAAGGTAGAGAGATTGTTTCTAATATAATGGATAAAATGTTAGATAAATATGGTAAGAATGAGAAATTCACATATGATTTAATCTCTCATTTTATTGTTTATTCTGTATACCAAGATGATAAGATATCTGATAAAGAAATTAATTATGTTAATGAAATTTCAGGACTTAATCTAACCAAAAGTAGTATAAAATCTTTATATAAAGAAAAAGCTTCAAAAGGCATTGATATTTTTAATATTTTAGGATGCTTTAAAGCGGATATATTAGAATTATTCATTTATCTTGCTGCATATATATTTATAGTAGATGGAAAAATAAATGAACAAGAAAGAAAAATATTAAGAAGATTATATGATGCAATTGAAGATAAGAATAAGGTTATAAGAAATGTAGTTTCAGATAAAAAAATAAAAGATGACCTATTGATTAAACAAAATGAATTCTTAGGATTAAAGGATAAGCTTAAAAAAGCCTATTTTGACTATTCTTTAGCGAAAGAAAGATATTTATTGCATATTGAGAGATTAAATAAAATTAAAAATGAATATGACATTCTAGTTGGTTCATTAAATGATTTAAGAAATGATAAATATACAGTTTTAAAGAATAAAACTCATGATGATGCAATAGAAATTAAAAAGCTTGAAATAGAATTAAAGAAAATCAGTTTCTTTAAGTTTAGAAAGAAAAAGGCTTTAAGAACTAAAATAGAAAAATTAAGGGCTACTAATAAAGAAGAGCTAGAAGAATATGAAAATGTACGTGAAGAAATAGATCATAATTCTAAATATTTACTAGAACTAGAAAATGATATTAAAGAAGAAGATAATGTTTTAGTAAAAGAAAAAGAAGAATATGATTTAATATCATCTAATGTTAAACAATTAGAAGCTAAAATAAATGAATGCTATATAGAAGGATTAGAATTATATTCTTATAATGAAATTATTGAATCAGATGTTATTTTATTTGGTAAGCTTGAAAATAAAGCTATACCATGGGATGTATTAGAGGTTAATGATAATGAGATATTATTAATATCTCACTATATACTTGATATGAATGCATTTAATGAAACGAGTGATGATCTTCTTAATGGTTCTAATTACAATAATTCATTAATAAGAAGCTTTATGAATGGACCATTAATGAATAAGATTTTTACTAAAAATCAAAAAGAAAAGATTATATTATCTAAAGTAGATAATTCAAAGGAATCTACAACATTTAAGGATGTATTAGAATATAAATCATCCAGTGATGATGTTATATCTATAGATACATGGGATTATTTATATCCTATTTCTGTAAAAGAGGTATATAAATATTATGATAAGAAATATCAAAGTCTTGCAGAAGCTAATGATTATGCATTAAATATAGGCTTACATAAAAATAGAAAAACAGGATTTAGTGTATATTGGACAAGAACTCCATATGATAAGGATAAGTGTTATCTTGTAGTATCTGATATTAAAGAAGCAAATACTGAAACTGACTTTAGACTTGATATAGAAAATTGTAAAAAAGAAACATTAGGAATAAGGCCTTTAATGAAATTAAAAATTGATGAAAAGGATAATATGATATTAGAGGCAGTAAAAATTTATAAAGAAAATAATAATTTATAAAAGATTGGGCTTAACTTTATAGTTAAGTCCAGATTTTATTTTCTTTCATTATATTTACATATTTTATGTATTAAATTAATATGATAAAATATATTTTGTTAAATTAAGAGGAGGTCTTTTTAATATGGATTTAAAAGAAACTATAACATCAATACCTAATTGGCCTAAGGAAGGTATAATTTTTAGAGATATTACTACATTATTAAATAATGGTGAAGCATTTAAATATTGTATAGATAAATTTTCAGAGTTTGCAAAAGAAGTTGGTGCAACAGTTATTGCAGGACCTGAAGCAAGAGGATTTATTTTTGCAGCTGCAGTTGCAGCAAAACTAGGTTTAGGTTTTGTACCTATTAGAAAGCCTAATAAACTTCCAAGAGCTCAAATAACAGAAGATTATTCATTAGAATATGGTCATAATACATTATGTATTCATGAAGATGCATTAAAGAAAACTGATAAGGTTTTAATTATAGATGATTTACTTGCAACAGGTGGTACTTCAGTTGCATCAGCACACTTAGTTGAAAAGGCTGGCGCAACTGTTGCTGGATTAGCATTTGTAATTGATTTAATTAATCAAAATGTTAAAGCGTTACTTAAGCGTTATAAAGTATTTACTTTAGTTGAGTATGAAGGAGAATAATAGAAGGCAATGCCTTCTTTATTTTTAAGATATGGAAGATAATAAAGAATTTAAACATTTTAAGTCAAGAACCCCTTTAATGGTATCTTTACTTCATACATTAGTATTTTCTATATTAACTGTATTATTGTTATTCATATATCTTAATACTGGAATTAAACCTTTATTAATAATTGGGTTAATATTTGGTATTTTAGGCTTTTTATCTTTGATTATATCTGTTGTATTCTTAATAATATATCAAGAAACAGTTAACGCAATTAAGCGTGGTAAAATAGTATTAGGTAATATAATAGAGATTAATGATTTAAAGAAATCATTATTCAAAAGGAATGATTATTTATTAAGAATAAGATTTTATTCTGAGAATAATAAATTATCTTTTTTTAATGAATATGTAACTAAAGAAATTTTAGATGATGAAAAGTTAAAAATAGATTCTAAAGTAGAAGTAATATACTTTAATAATAGGGCAGCATTAAAAAATTTAATATAATAAATAATTGTAAAAAAAATCACCTTTTTAAGGTGACTTTTTTTATGGTATAATAATTCTAGGTGATTTTAGATGAAAACTCCAAATTGTTATAATATTGTTCCCTCTAAAAATCTATGGGAAATTGGACTTGAGTTTATTAGAAGAGTTGATGATGATTTAATAGAAAATAATTTAAAGCTTGCATATATAGTATATAAGCTTAATAAATTAGAAGGTGCTTCTAGTACAGTTACTAAAAGAAGCGTCTTTTTAGCTTGTTTTAATGAAATAGGTAGTCTTTCTGCAAGGGATATTGCGTTAGATAAGGATATAGAAACATATTTATTTTTAAAGTATTTCTCTCCTGTTAAAGATTCAGCAGCAATGATATTAGTTAATAAAAATCAAAAGAGATTTTCATCATATTTCATTGATGGAATGCGTTTTAAGATTGCAAGAGATTTTACTAAATATTTAATTAAACTACATGATAAGGATTTAGCATATAAAAAGATTGTAGATAATAAAGATTTATATAATGGTATAGATGTTTTAGCAATGTCTAAATTAATTAATAAAGTTGATATATTTTATGAACTAGATTCTATGCATTATAAAACAGTTATTTATAAATATATATCTAAAATGTTTTTTGGGTTAAAAGAAAGAACGAAATTCATTATAATGCTTTCATCATTATTTGAAATGTATTCATTACAAACATTATCTCATTCTCAGGTTACTGCATATATTGCATATTCATTAGCTAAAAAAATGAAACTAAAATCTTCTAATCAAAAGAAGTTATATGTTGCAGGTTTAGTACATGATTTAGGTAAGGTTTCTGTACCTTTAAGAATATTAGAAAAACCAGATAAACTTACAGATCAAGAATATAACAAAATGAAAAAGCATGTTACATATACAAAAGAAATACTTGATGGTAAGATGGATTTTGATATTGTTGAGATAGCATATCGTCATCATGAAAGAATTGATGGTAAGGGATACCCTAATAAAGTAAAGGGTGAGAATATGACAATAGATCAAAAGATATTACAAGTTGCGGATGTTATATCAGCGTTAAGTGCAAAAAGAAGCTATAAGGAAGCATGGTCTATTGAAAAGACAATTAGTATATTAGAAGAAAATGTTTTAAGAGGCCAAATGGAAAAATCTATTGTAGATTGTTTTAAAGAAAACCAAGAAAAGATTATGAAAGAATCTACTAAGCTTATGAATGATACTGAAAAGATTTATTTAAAGATTAATAAGGAAAGAGAATTACTTTCAAATAAATAAAAATTATTAGTTATAAGCAAAAATGGTTAAAAACTAATTGACAAGGAAATAAATTTTGGTATAATTGATGTTGCAGTTTAATATTGCAACACTCTTATGCCCGAATGGCGGAATTGGCAGACGCGCCAGACTTAGAATCTGGTTCCGAAAGAGTGCAGGTTCAAGTCCTGTTTCGGGCACCAGCTTAATAGAAATTATAGGTTCGATTTAATCGGACCTTTTTTCTTTGTATAGGCTAGAATCCGCATAACTAAGCCGTTTATTTGAAATATAAGAAGAAATATAGCTTCATTTAGAGTCATATGAACTCTATTTTGGCGCTTTTTATTTTTTTAAAGATTTGTACTCGGACATTTTTATGTTAAACATTTCATTTCGTGATAAAAGTTATAGGATTATTGTTTTGATTTGATTATACATTTATTGATTTACAATCTATAAAGTGATATAATTAAATTACTGAAGGGAGTGATATATATGGAAAAATATGATATTGTAAAATTTGTAGATAATGATTTTGAACTTGATGTTAGAGCAGATAAAGAAAATGAAACAGTATGGTTGAGAGCTGAAGATATGGCTTCTTTATTCGATGTGAATAGACCAGCTATTGTAAAACATATCAATAATATCTTAAATGATGGAGAATTAGATGATTCAACTTGTTCCATTTTGGAACAGGTTCAACATGAAGGAAACAGAAGTATAAAAAGAAAAATTAATTATTATAATCTTGATATGATTATATCAGTTGGCTATAGAGTAAAATCTCAAAGAGGTATTATTTTTAGAAGATGGGCTAATAAGGTATTAAAAGAATATTTAATACAAGGTTATTCAATAAATAATAAGAGATTAGAAAAATTAAATAAAGTAATAGATATTCAAAATAAGATGCTTGCATCAGCATTAAATATTGATAATTATGAACTTACTGAAGTAATTAAAACATATACTAATGCTCTTGATTTATTAGATGATTATGATCATCAAAGATTAGAAAAGCCTAAGGGCAATGATACCATTTATAAAATTGAATATAATGAAGCTAGAAAAATTATAGATTCAATGAAATTCAATAATGATTCAAATTTGTTTGGTGTAGAAAAAGAAAATGGTAAATTAAATGGCATATTAGAAGCAGTTTATCAAAATGTATTTGGTACAGAATTATATCCTACAATAGAAGATAAGGCTGCACACTTATTATATTTCTTAGTAAAAGATCATCCCTTTGCAGATGGTTGTAAAAGAATAGCTGCAACTCTATTCTTAGAATTTTTAAATAAAAATAAGAGATTAGTTAAAGATGGTAAATTAGTAATATCAAATAATACACTAGTTGCTATAACATTATTAACTGCTGAATCTAGACCTGATGAAATGGAGATAATAATAAATGTCATTATGCATTTATTAAGTGATAACAATGAGTAAATTAGGAGATAAAATAAAAGAAATAAGAACATCTAATAATTTAACATTACAAGAATTTGCTGATTCGCTTGGATATACATCATCATCAACTATTAATAAAATTGAAAAAGGAGTTAATGATATAGCTTTTAGTCAACTAGTGAAATTATGTCAACTATATTCATTAGACATAAATGAATTTGTAGATAATACAATTATAAATGTTGATTTATTAAAATATAGTTTACCTAATTTAGAATTTAGAGAAATTAATAAAGATAATTTTTATGATGTATGTATGTTAAATGTAAATAGTGAAGATAAAGAATTTGTTGCTTCAAATGAAATGTCTTTAGCAGAAGCATATTTATTTAAAACTATGGGAGCATATGTATTACCTATAGCAATATATAGAAATAGAGTACCAATTGGTTTTGCAATGATTACTAAAGGCAATACTGGAGATAATATAAAAGGTGAATATCTAAATAATTATTGTATTTTAAGAATGATGATAGAAGCTAAGCATCAAAATAAAGGATTAGGGAAGCTTGCTTTAAAACAATTAATTGAAATTGTTAAATCAATATCAATTAATGAATCATTTATATGGATATCAACAGAAGAAAGAAATGCCAAAGCAATTCATGTATATGAAGATAATGGCTTTAAAAAGACTAATGATTATTGTGGAGAAGAAATTATATTAAAATATGAATTAGAAAAGTAATATAGTATTAATTATGTAGTCCCAAGCTAGCTTAATAGAAATTATAGGTTCGATTTAATCGAACCTTTATTCTTTTTTCATGCTTATTATAAATGGTTTTAGAAATAATATCTGAAGCTATATTAGCTTTGAAATTTTATATATAGCTCCTTTTAAATATGTATTTTTTTATAAAATGTTGTATAATGATAATATATTATAAGGAGTTAATATGTGGTGGATAATTATTATTGCAATAATCTTAATATTATTTATTATTGGTTTTGTTGCACGTTATCGCCATTATGTTGAAGAAAAAGCAAATAAATCAAGGATTTATCACGCTTTAAGCTTTGATAAGGGTACAACACTTGATGAAATAAAAGAGAAGCTTGGACCTATATATGATGTTGTTTCAAAATCTGGTGTATTATTAAGAATAAGATATAGAGTTAATCAAAGTGATATTGATAATTATAAAAAGAAAATATATAAAGATTCTAAATATATACAAATGGATTTTGATAGAGAAAAGAAGTTACTTAAGGTAGAAGTAATTTAGGAGGATATAATGAGCTTATTTAATATGTTTTCTAAGTCTTTAGAAGAAAAAGTAAGTAAATATTTTAAAGAAAAGCAAATATCTTTAAAAAAGCAAGATGATAAGTTCTATTTTGATTTATATTTTCCTGAAGAAAAATATACATTAACTCCATATTATTTTATTGCATCATCGAATCTTATTACATTTATGGTTAATATAAAGAAGTATGAAAATATAAATATAGATTTATATAATAAGATTAATGAATTTAATTTAAAAAGTGAATTCTTTAAGGCACAAATAGAAAATAATTTATTATATTTACATTACGAATGTTTTATAGATGGTAATGAAAAGGATATAATAGGTGTTATACTTACAAGCTTAAATCCTGTAAGTCAATTAATTAATGAATTTTAGGAGGTTTTGGTAATATGAATATTAAACAGAAAGGTTTATTAATAGTTTTATCAGGTCCTTCTGGTGTAGGTAAGGGCACAGTTAGAAAGGAATTATTTAATTTAACAGATAAGCTTAAGTATTCTATTTCAATGACAACAAGACAAAAAAGACCTGGTGAAGAAGATGGTAAGGATTACTATTTTGTTACTAAGGATGAATTTATTAAAAGAATTGAAAAGAATAAATTTTTAGAGCATGCACAATTTGTTGGTAATTATTATGGTACTCCATTAGATAAAATTGAGGAGTGCATTAATAAAGGCGATGATATGTTATTAGAAATAGAAGTCAATGGTGCAACACAGGTAAGGCATAAATTACCTGAGGCAGTATTAATTTTCTTAGTACCACCAACAAAAGCGGATTTATATGAAAGATTAAAGAGCCGTGGTACTGAAACTGAAGAAGTTATTCAGGAACGTATTAAAAAGGCAGATTCTGAATTCCCTGAGGCTAGATTCTATGATTATATTGTAGTAAATGATAATGTATCTGATGCTGCAAAAAGAATATTAGAAATCATAAATGCAGAGCATTCAAAAAGAATAAGAGTATATGATGAATATATAAAAATGTTAAAAAAATAAGATGCAATTAAAATAATAACTTTACTACGTAATCTTATTTGTGATATAATAACAAAATGTAAATGGAGGATTTATTATGGATACTAAAGATAAAGAATATGATGGAATGCGTTATCCTTCAATTGATGAATTATTAGAAAAGATTGATTCAAAATATAAATTAGCATATGCAGCTGCAAGACGTGCAAAGATTATTGAAGAAGAGGATGGCTATACACCACTTGGTGAATCAGATAACTTACCTGATCCACTATGCTATAAACCAATTGGCATTGCTCTTGAAGAAATACTTCAGGATCTAACAAAGATAACATTCAAGAAGAATTAATAAAATAAAGTGGTCTTTTGACCACTTTATTTTTCTAAAGAGGGTAAAAATATGGGAATAATAGAAGAAAAGCTTAAATTATTACCAGATTCTCCTGGTTCATACCAAATGAGAGATTCTAATGGTGAAATAATTTATGTAGGTAAGGCTAAAAATTTAAAGAATAGAGTAAGAAGCTATTTTCATGGCGTTCATAATGCTAAAACAACTAAGCTTGTCTCTGAAATTAGAGATTTTACATATATTATTACAGCATCTGAACGTGAGGCTTTAGTTTTAGAAATTAATTTAATTAAACAATATAACCCTAAATATAATATTCAGCTTACTGACGACAAAACATACCCATATATTGCAATTACAAATGAATTGCACCCAAGAATAATAGTTACAAGAAATAAAAGAAGAAAAGGTGTTGCAAGATACTTTGGACCATATCCAAATGTATATGCTGCAAGACAAACTGTAGATTTATTAAAT
>Ga0247610_10008656_pt1 | contig 10340 bp, 6 predicted proteins | sample 174DNAGHGhighgp2_FD_193483 | JGI IMG/M metagenome (GOLD analysis project Ga0247610, IMG submission 193483) | Sheep rumen microbial communities from Palmerston North, Manawatu-Wanganui, New Zealand - 1742 DNA GHGhigh gp2 | ecosystem: Host-associated > Mammals > Digestive system > Stomach > Rumen ... | reverse complement strand
CGCCTGGTTCGAATTATCCATTACATTATGTTGACGAGTTGTTTTCGACAGACGTGTAGAAATCAATCCCGTCAATGTCACGCCCTTGATGGGTTTGTATTCCAACTCAGCACGGAACATTAACTCCTGAACATCAATGTCATTGTAGTTGTTCTCCAGCTCATTAAAAATATTGAACGGCGAATAGAAACGCGTATAACTGATGTTGGGATCCAGGCAACGACCGGTGTTCATGGCAAAGCTGAATGGGTTGATATCGAAGTCACGCTTTACCTCACCCGTTACAACATCAACGCTCTGGTTCAAAGAACCAGGAGCCTCCTGATTACGGAAACTACCCTGAGCAGCAAGTTTTGCCGTCAGATTCTTCAGAATGTCATAAGATGTATTACCATTGAAGGTGAATCGTTTTACCTTAGATGCGCTAACATACTGACCAGGGTCATTCATCAGTGACATAGAGAAATAGCTCTGTGACTTCTCAGTACCACCAGAGATACTGACAGAATGGTTCTGCTGCACGCTGTTAGAGAACAGCAAGTCGAACCAGTCCGTATTACGGAACTCTGCCTCTTGCAAGTATTTGTTGCGGGCTGCCTCAGTATTCTCCAGTCCGAACTGGCCTGTCTGCGGGTCAAACTTACGCAACTGCTGATACATATAGCCGTAAATACCCGTATTCTGAGAGTTTACCAAATTCTCCAGAGACAGCCAGCCCTTGTCCGCCATTTCCTTATAAACACCCATAATTTCCTGAGAGTTCATGATGTTATAGTCACGATAGCTGGGTTTCAGACGGGTAGTAAACTCACCGGTATAGTTAACAGAGGCACGACCTTTACCACCACGTTTAGTGGTAATAACGATCACACCAGCCATGGCACGTGCACCATAGATAGAGGTAGCGCTACCATCCTTCAGCACAGTGAACGATTCAATATCATCAGAGTTCAAACCTGCCACTGCACTTGAAATCAGCGTCTTAGCATCACCTGATGCTAACTCGTCAGCGCTAACATCAACATTATCCTCATAAATAACGCCGTCAATCACCCACAGTGGCTTAGAGTTACCATAAATAGACGTAGCACCACGGACACGAATTTTTGGCGATGCACCGAATGTACCTGATACGTTGGTTACCTGAACACCAGCGACACGTCCTTCTAGTGAGCGGCTTACGTCAGCCATACCCGCCAACTTAGCCTTGTCAGCATCGATTTTTGACGAGGCACCAGTAAACAAACGCTTGTCCTGTTTCATCATACCCACAGCAACAACTTCTTGCAACTGGGTAGCGTCAGGTTGCAGTGTGATTTTCATGCCATCCTTTGCTTTTACTGTTTGGGTAACCATACCGACATAGCTTATCACAAGCTTCTTGCCATTAGGCACATTGATGGTAAAGTTACCATCAATGTCGGTCTTTGTTCCCAGTTTTGAGCCTTGAATCATAACGGTAGCACCGATACATGGTTCTCCGTTGTCCTCAAAGACGGTACCTGTAATCTTCTGCTGGGCAATCGCTATGCCAAGACTCATAAAGAGACAGGTAAGAAACATTGTTAGTCTTTTCTTCATAGATAATTTTCTCTTATTGTTTTTTTAAATGTTTATTCTTTCATGTTTAGTGTCAGACACCTTTGACAGTTAAGCGTTTAAAGCTTACTACCTATTCTTATTTAATAATGTACCCGTACATTTTTATTTATTTAATATGTTTTCAGCAATCGGACACTTGGTCCTTCGCATTCGGACACATACTTGCAAGGTGCAAAGGTAATACATTTGTGCATCTTTTGCAAATATTATTTAAAAAATATTCATTTTTATCCCCATTTTTAACGATTTAGCGATTTTTCATCCCTTTTTATTGCATATTGTAAGCAGGAAAGTGACGACTTAACCGTTTATTACGCTCAAGATTCATTTGGAACATAGGGCACCAAAGACAATGTTTCAAAATGGAAGAAAAATCGTTCTTTTACTTACATTTAGTATCTTGAACGTATGAAAATGCACAAATTTTGTGTGTTTTTTATAATTTTATTTGGTTTTAACAAATTTAAGTGGTACCTTTGCACTCGTTTTTAGAGAACTAAACGCTGATTTATAATAATACAAGTACGAAGAATCATTAATAATTAATTGTTTTATATTTGAGAGTGCTTATGAAAAGAAGATTAACAATGTTGATGACAATGTTGTTCCTCGTTTTAGGAACTGCATTTTCGCAGACAAAAGTTAACGGTACCGTTGTTGCTGAGGAAGACAACCAGCCGATTATCGGTGTGTCCGTCCTCGTTGTTGGCACCAATATCGGTACTGTTACAGATGCCAATGGTAAGTTCTCGCTTACCGTACCTGCTGGCAAGTCACAGTTGCGCTTTACCTATGTTGGTACGGAGACACTAGAGGTTAGCGCCCGTCCAAACATGCGCATCGTTCTCCGCAACGGTGACACCAATCTGGACGAGATTGTTGTAACTGCTATGGGTATCTCACGTCAGCAGAAGACACTGGGTTACTCGGCACAGACACTGGACAACAGTGAACTGACAGTAGGTAAGGTTACAGATGTAACCTCTGCGCTAGCTGGTAAGGTTGCCGGTGTTCAGGTGAACTCCACATCTTCAGACCCAGGTCAAGCCAATTCTGTTATCATCCGCGGTATCAGTTCGATTAACGGTAACAACCAACCCTTGTATGTTGTTGACGGAGTACCCTTGCAGCAGACAACTTTCTCTGGTACTCAGAAGGGACAGGATGAATTTGCCAACGCAGTTGGTGGTATTTCAAGCCTTAATCCTAACGATATCGAGAACATGACAATTCTGAAGGGTGCTGCCGCTACAGCTCTTTATGGTAGCCGTGCTGCTAACGGTGTCATCATGATTACCACCAAGCAAGGCAAGAAGGTTGGCGACCGTAATTTCCAAATCAGCTATGATGGTAGCGTGCAGTGGCGTTCAGTAGCCACCCTTCCAAAAATGCAGAACAAGTTCGGACAGGGATGGAATGGTGGACAAACCTTTATCGAGAATGGCTCTTGGGGTCCTGAATTTGACGGAAGCATGCAAGTTTATGGCCCTGTATGGAACAACCAACAGCTGTTGCACCCTTACGTCGCTCAGGAAGACAATATCAAGGACTTCTTCGAAACCGGTGTTTCAACCTCTCATAGCGTATCACTGAATGGTATCAGCAGCGATAACAAGATGACCTACTATCTGAGCTTCTCTCACACCTCAGACAATGGTATTATCCCAGGCGACAAGGACACCTACAAGCGTAACACCATTGCCTATCGTGGAAGTTATGACGCTACAGAATGGCTAAAGTTGTCAAGCAGTGTCAATCTCTCTACCTCAAAGACCAATACCGTAGGTACTTATCAAGGAACATCCATGATTGATGGTGTCCTTGAGTTTCCTCGCGACTTGTCGCTGGTTGACCGCAAGGACTTGTCGAGTGCTTTCAACACCCCAGAGGCCTGGTTTACTCCTTATGGTATTACCAACCCATATTGGGCTATTGAAAACAACTACAACCAGAACAATTCTAAGCAAGTATTCGGTAAAATCCAGGCCGACATCAAGCCCCTTCGTCAGTTAACACTGACCTATCGCTTTGGTTTCGACTACACTGATTATGACCATAAGCTGGGTGTTCCAGAGATTAATCTGGATGATGCCCTCATCAACAAAGACTATGGTTATGCTCCCTCAAACATGAATCAGGCAGGTTATGTTTCTACAACCTATCTGCGTAAGTATGAACTGAACCATGACTTCCTGGCCAACTGGCAGGATAAATATTTTGATGGCAAGTTGGACGTTAACTTGATGGCCGGTGTGAACATGAGCGAGCGCTATCAGACATTCAGCAGGAACCAGACCGATGGTCTGACTTTCTATACAAATTACTGGGATCTGAGCAATGGAGCCACCAAGACTGAAATCTACGAGAACCAGTACAAACGCCGCAATGTCGGTCTCTTGGCAGACTTGACCCTCGGGTGGGACGACATGCTGTACTTAGATCTTACAGCCCGCAACGACTGGTCCTCAACGCTGCCTTTGGAGAAGAACAGCTACTTCTATCCTGGTGCTACGCTGAGCTGGATTTTCACCCGTCTGATTCCAAAGAACAAGATTCTGGACTTCGGTAAGATCCGTCTAGCTTATGGTAAGACGGGTAATGACGCTGATGTATATCTAGTTCTTCCTCGCTATGCACAGGGCTACTCTGATGGCTATTATGGTACTGACCTGACCAAGTTCCCATTCAATGGTGTCAACTCTTTCCAGGCTGCTGCAACTATTGGTAGCACCTCGCTGAAACCTGAGATGACTACTGAGTTTGAAATCGGTTTGAATTTGGCCTTCCTTGACAACCGCATCAATATCGACTTCTCATACTACAATCGTGTTACTGATGACCAAATCTTCACTTTGCCTGTAGACCCCGCAACAGGTTACAACTGGATGGTGACCAACTTTGGTGAGGTACGCAACCGTGGTATTGAGTTGTTGGTTAACACAACACCTATCCGCACCAAGAACTTCCGTTGGGAATTAGGATTCAACTTCTCAAAGAACACCAACAAGGTGCTCTCTATGCCTGCAAGCCTGGATGGCGGCATGGTCAACATCAACTATTTCTCAGCAGGTAACGACGCTGTATATATGCGTGCTGTAGAGGGTCTGCCCATGGGTGAGCTCTTCACTTATCTGCCCCAGTACACTGCTGATGGTAAGATTATTGTTGGTGCCAGTGGTCAGCCGCTGCTGACAAACGAGGTTCAAGATACCGGCAAGAATGTTAATCCCGACTGGACGGGTGGTATAACCACGTCGTTCTCAGCCTATGGCTTTACACTGAGCGCTGCCTTGGATATCCGTAAAGGTGGCTACATGTTCTCGCGTACGAAGAACTTAATGCAGTTTACGGGTAATGGCGAAGCAACACTCTACAACGACCGTAAGCCCTTCATCATACCTAACTCGGTATATGCCGACGGTACACCTAACACCACACCTATCTATGTTGCTGACGGTAGCTATCAGGACTACTTTAACAACTATGGTGCCGGTGAGGGCGGCGAGTTCTACCTGATTGATCGTTCGTTTGTCAAGTTACGTAACGTGACATTGGCATATACACTGCCGAAGTCACTGGTTAGCAAGATTTATCTTAACGAGATAACACTGTCAGTGTTTGCTAATAACCTCTTCACTTGGACACACAAATCAAACCGTTACATTGATCCTGAGGTATCTTCTTATGGCAATGATCTCCAAGGTCTCTTCGGAGAGCTGTACTCTAACCCAGCTTGCCGTAACTTCGGTTTCAACGTAGGTATTAAATTCTAAATGAAAAGGAGAACTAAAGTTATGAAGAAATTCGCAATTATATCAACAATTGTTTTGGGCTTGGCTACAACTTCCTGTGACAACTACCTGGACATTAACCAAGACCCCAACTCGCCATCAGAATCCATGATGACAGCAGACATCATGATGCCTGCAGCAGAAATGAACCTTGCAGGCAGCTATGGCGACTTTGCACGTATTACAGGCGGCTATTTTGCACAGTATTATGTACAGGCTTTCGGTACATCAAACTATCTGGACTATAGTCAGTTCAAAATGTCGGCTACTCGTTCTAGCTCGTTCTACAGGCAGTTGAACCAGCGTGCTCTGAAAAATTTGACGACCATTCGTTCTTTGACCAAAAACAGCGGTGACTGGGGGTCTTATCTGGCTGCTACCACATTGTGGGCTTTTAGCTATCAGATCCTGGTCGATGCTTATGGAGAACTGCCCTTCAAAGAGGCTTTTGATGTTAACAATCCATCACCTCACTATGACCAGGGTCAGGACATCTATAATGCTATCGTAGCAGAACTTGACGATGCTCTGTCTAAGGCAGATGCCAGTGACATAGTCGCTACCAACTTCCTCTTCAAAGGTCAGAAGGCCGCCAACTGGATAAAGTTTGCCAAGGCAGTGAAGTTGAAGATTCTGATGCGTGAGAGCGCTGTTGCCAATGTTGACGCACAGATTGCCGCCCTCGTTCAGGAGAATGATTTTCCCACTGACGACGTAGCCTACCAGGGTATCTGGAAGAACGAGAGTGGTTCTTTGAGCCCCTTCTATGCCGAGGAGTTCTCAACTATTTGGGGTTCTACACAGATTAACGTTGTTGCAAACGTTGCAATTATCGGCACCATGCAGCAGAAGAACGCCAATGGTGACGTTGTCTATTCTGATCCCCGTCTGCCAGCCTTTTTCGAGACTAACAGCGCAGGTGAATACACAGGTGGAATCTCAGGTTCAAACTTCTCTACTTCTGACAGCTACAAATCAACCTACTGGTGTCGTCCTGTTGCTAGCTTCGACATGCCCGTATACATGCTGACCGTAGCTGAGACAGAGTTCTTCATTGCGGAGTACTATGCCAAGAATGGTGATGCTACTCAGGCCGAGGCACACTACAATGCAGCTATTGACGCCTCTTGTAAGACCGCTAAGGTAAGTGGTGCTGATGCTATCAAGGCACAGTTCCCCTACGACCAGAGCAACTACAAGAAGTGCATTGGTATTCAGAAGTGGATTTCTCTGGCAGGTGTTAACACTTTTGAAGGTTGGTGCGAGGCTCGTCGTCTGGACTATCCCGCATTTGGTACCGTAAGAGGTATTGACATGTATAATGAGAATAGTGATGCTTCTTATAAGCCGGATTTGTACGTCCCCGGTACGTTCTACACACCTATTAAGGTAGAAGACAAGGTCGGTGAAAACAAACTCCTTGAGCGCTGGATCTATGCAGAGAGTTCTTCTGCGCGTAATGGTAACTCACCTGTGTTCCCTGGTTACACCGAACCTGTTTTTTGGGGTAAGTAAACAATTATTTAATTGCCAAGACAATGAAAAAGAACATATTATTCATGACAATGCTTGCAATGGCAGGGTTTACACTGTCCAGTTGCAGCGATAAAGAGACAGAAGGCACAAGTCGCATCACCACGTATGCTGTACTTGAGCTGAACGGCGATGCCTATGAGACAGTACAGTTGGGCAGTTCCTATAATGATCCAGGTTGTACAGCCAAGATGGGTGACGAAGATGTTACTGACAAAATCGTTACTGACGGTGCTGTCAACACGAATGAGTTGGGCTACTACGACCTGAGCTATCGTGTCATCAATGCTGATGGCTTTGCAGCCACCGCTTCACGCACAGTGGCTGTTGTTGACAAGGCTAATTTTGCCAGCCCCTATTTCGCTGAGAGTCAGTATGGCTCACGCCATTTTTACAATGCGCCTATCGCTATTGAGGACAATGGCGATGGTACCTACACCATCGAGGACTTGGCTGGTGGCTTCTATAGCTACGGACGTTATCCTGGCTACGACGCTATGGGCTACGACTTCTTCTTGGATGCTACACTGAGTCTGAATGCTGATAATACCATCAACTTGGTAGAGTGCAATGGCGATAACTGGTATTGGGGTGAACCAATGACTCTGACTAGCGGTACCTACGACCCTGCAACAGGAACCGTCACGCTGGTTCTCGACTTTGACGGTACTCCCATGTATGTAACATTAACAAAGTAAACAACAATGAAGAAAGTATTATATTTTGCAAGCGTGCTGTTCTGTGCTGCTCTTTTCTCATGTGAGAAAGAGGATATTGGTGGCACTGAAACAGAATCGATGGCTGGTGACTGGTATGTTACCGTAGAAGCAGTCGATGAAAATGGTAATGTGGTAGATCCAGACTTCAATGGAAAACGCGTACACATGATGACCTACAACACTGCTGCCAACAGCGCTTCAGAGATGTATGTCGATGACCTCGGCACTGAGAATGGAGAGTTTCTTGGTATGAAGGCTAAGGTGGTGTGCAATCCCAGTGCTATGACCTTTGCGTCAAATGGCACCGTTGCCAACGAGACTTCACACAGCAAGAAAGTTTCCGACGACCTTCAGATTACCGATGGTAAGATTATGCTTGGTGCTGGTCATCAGAACAATGGTAGCGTTGCAGACTCAATCGACTTCTGTTTGGAGTACAGTTCTGATGCCTATGCCACTCAGTATAATTATAAGAAATACCATATCCATGGTGTGCGTTACTCAGGTCTGGCAGAGAACGACTAATCCTACGTAGCAGAAATCGCAAGCGTACAATTCGGGAGGCAATCCGCAAGGCATTGCCTCCCTTTTTTTATCTCACTATATCTGTTGTTGCACACAAAAACAGCAGCCATATTGTGCAAGAAAAAAATGTTTTTGTTTAAATTGCCTACATTGCCTACATATCTTACATTCAATACTGGAAATCAGATTGTTATGCAATGTAAGCAACGAAACATTTAAATCTTTGCCTACACGACAAGTCCCAACATGCAATATTTGAGGCTACTTCTTAGACTGCGAAAGAAGTTATTCCAGGCTGTAGAAAGATTATTCCAGGCTGTGGAAAGATTATTCCAGGTTGTGGAATAATTATTTAAATAACTCAAGTTTCGCATGTTAAGTAGATATAGGAAGATAGAGGTAGATAGCCGCTTTTCAGCGGCAGAAGATAGAGGACATTACTCTGTCTGCGGTGATAAATTCGTAAAACTGACGTCTTTTATCTCCTTCTATCTTCTTCTATCTCCCTTTAACTACAAAGCAAGCGGAGCTTGCGAAAGTTGAATTTAAATAATAAGCGAATTGTTCGACAAAAGAATAAGCGGCTTACTTAACCAGCACCACCAGGTATTTGCTGGTCGACCAGAAGAGCTGCGGATTGGTGATGCGCAGAATATACTGCTTGTTGGCATCTGGCTGTAGCGTATAGCTCGACTGCGGATGAGCCGTCAAGATCTTGGCAGAACGGCTGTAGAGGCGTATCTCTTTGTCTATGCGGATATCAATCTTCGTAAAGTAGTCGCGATTGAAATTGGAGCGCAGCACTTTGCCATCTTCGATGATACGCTGCTCTTTCAATTCCTTCTTTGTGCCATAGACAAACCATGCCGTATTCAGCTGCTTGTCCTGTACGTTGATGGTCTGCGTCTTCTGCGTGCTCTCCTCCTGCAGATGGACAACATTACCCGAGAGCGTTGTCACTTGCTGGTTCAGCTCACCTATCTGCACATCCTTGGCCTGCAACTCAGCCTGCAACTGGCGCAGCTGAACGTCTTTCTCCTCCAACTGGCGGGTAAGGGTCTCCAGCGTGCGGCGCAGCTGGTCTGCCTTGACGGAGCTCTGGCGTAGCTGACTGCGCAACTTACTGATCAACTCACGGTTCTGCTGCATCTGACCCTGGATGAACTCCAGATTCTCGCGGATGCGCTCTGCCGACGTACTCCCCTCGCCTGCCTTGGCAAGGGTTACACGTTCTTCAGCCTCGTTGATGGCTTGGAAACCGTCCTGTATATCGTTCATCGTCGCCATCATGTCGTCTATCTCGTTGTCTTTCTGCTCGATGATACGTGTCAGTGAGTCACGCTGTTGCAACAGCGCCTCCTCAGCGGCATTATTCTTTTTCTGTGTACATGCAGTCAATGCCAACAAGCAAAGGGCTGCCATCACTAATTTCTTCATCTCTTCTAATTTCGTTATTAGGTTATTTCATTAAGTCGTTATCACGATTTGCCTGCCAGAACAATGACGAACTCACCGCGAGGCTCGTGTTCCTGGAAGTGGGCTATTACCTCCTGCAAGGTGCCGCGGACACTCTCTTCGTGAACTTTGGAGATTTCGCGGCAACAGCTGACCAACCGCTCAGGACCGAAAACCTCGCAGAACTGCTGCAGCGTCTTCAGTACGCGGTAGGGCGACTCGTAGAACACCATGGTGCGCTCCTCATCGACCAGACTCTGCAACTTGGTCTGGCGTCCCTTCTTTTGGGGCAGGAACCCTTCGAAGCAGAAACGGTCGCAAGGCAGTCCGCTGCTGACCAGCGCAGGAACGAAAGCCGTAGCACCAGGTAGCGTCTGCACCTCAATGCCAGCCTTCACAGCCTCACGTACCAGGAAGAATCCAGGGTCAGAGATGCCAGGCGTACCAGCGTCGCTGATCAGTGCCACTGTCTGTCCTGCCTGCAGTCGCTCTATGACGGAGGCTGAGGTGCCATGCTCGTTGAACTTATGGTGAGACAACAGATGCTGTTTGATGTCGAAATGCTTCAGCAGAATACCCGATGTGCGCGTATCCTCCGCCAGCACTACGTCAGCCTCCTTCAGGATCCGGATAGCTCGCAGTGTGATATCCTCCATATTTCCCACGGGCGTGGGTACAATATATAATATTCCCATAATCGCTGCAAAGATACATA
>Ga0247610_10008655_pt1 | contig 10340 bp, 6 predicted proteins | sample 174DNAGHGhighgp2_FD_193483 | JGI IMG/M metagenome (GOLD analysis project Ga0247610, IMG submission 193483) | Sheep rumen microbial communities from Palmerston North, Manawatu-Wanganui, New Zealand - 1742 DNA GHGhigh gp2 | ecosystem: Host-associated > Mammals > Digestive system > Stomach > Rumen ... | reverse complement strand
CTTCGTGGCTGCTGCGATATGTGCCTCACGGAAGGGAACGCCTACGGCAAGAGTATCCACGGCGGCATAGAAACTCTGGAGGTGAATCTCGTAGATAGCCTTCTGCCGCTCAGTAAAACGGTCGCCCACAGGCATCGACGAAGAGAGATCGCCGGCATAGTGCGATTTGGTCTCAGCCCCCGCATCAAGCAGGAAGATGTCACCCTCGCGACATTCGTGGATAAAACCGTGATTGTGAAGCACCTGCCCCTGAACGGTAGCGATGGTCGGGAACGCAAGAGCGTTGCCGTGACGGCAAGCTACCTCTTCAACAGCGGCTGCCACCTCAGACTCGTGAACGCCCGGACGTACCGTACGATAGGCCGCAAGATGCATCTCGGTGCTCAGATCCACGCTCTCCTCAATCAGCCGGATCTCTTCCAGATCCTTGTGGTTGCGCTGCGCCACTATAGCCTTAATGAAAGCCACACTCGCACCCGACGGCTGAGCTGCCGGCTCAACACCAAGCAACTCCCACAGCCACACACGGTGGTCGCCGCGATAAGGGGGCAGGAAATGCACGGGCTGTCCTTTCTTGCGCGCCTTGTCTATATAGGCCTTCAGCTCGCTCATAGGGCGCGTATCGCTGATACCGAAAGCGGTGGCACGCTCCTGCAGAGTCGGCATCGTGCCCGTCCACACGACATCATCAATGGTGAGTTCGTTACCGAAGACTATCTCGCGGTCCTCATCAATATCGATGACTGCAGCAAGGTCGGGGTCGTCCATCCCGAAGAAATACAGGAAGGTGCTGTCCTGACGGAACTTATAGGTGTTGTCAGCATAATTCATGCCGACCTCTGCATTGCCGAGGAAGAGCAGCAGGCCGCTGCCCACATCTTTCTTCAGTCGGGCACGTCGCTGCACGTATGTGTCTTTACTGATTTGCATAGTGTTATGGATTTTGTTCATTTAGGCCGGTGGCACTCGTTTACTTTCTTGTGTTTACTGATTTGTTCGTCGGTCTCAGGGAAATATTCGGCCAGAAGGGCATAGAGGTCCGGATCGTAATCCTTCAGTTCCTCGCGGGTGTTGCACCAGTTGTGCTTGCCGTCGGCGTAAGGCATCTCGGCATTTACGTTGAACCAGTCCTGAACGGCCTCGGCGAAGTATTCCATGTGATCGGTTATGCGGTATGTGCCATCCAGTATGCCGCGAGCCTTCGCATTCTCGTATAATTGCTTGAGACGGCCGTCGAACTCTGGCTCTGCAATCATCAGACCGATGCAATGGATAGCGTGGGCAAACTCGTGAATGAGGATATCCTCAGCGTGATACTTGTCTATCTGATAAGCCAGCACGTTCTCCTCAGCACACGAGGTCAGCGGCTCTTCAACAGTTCCGCCAAGACCGCGAGCACGGAGGTCCCAGTTGAGGGCTGTGTCGTTGACAAGATAATGGTGCTCGGGCAGGTCTGTGGTCCCTTCGTATCGGGCCATGATGGCAACACGTGCGTTAGCCTTTATCATCGCATCCAAGACCTCAGGCTTCAGCATACAGGTCATAGCATACAGGGTGCGGTGGGCCGCCACGAACGCGGAATCAGGAACCCTCCAGGAAGAGACCAACGGTAGCCCGTTCACATCCACATACTTGACATAGAACGAGTCAAGTCCGAGGGAATCGGGAACCGAGATGACCACACATTCCGGGAAAGAAGTCTCATCCCCAACCCCCTCCTTCGAGGGAGGGGTATTGCAGGATGCGACCATAGTAATTATTCCGAGAATCGGTAAAAAATACCTCTTCATAAATAAAAAACCAGAGGTTTATGCCTTAAGAGTTAATATTACTCTTTACTTCATATACGTATATCTGTAGTCTGTGGGACTAACCAGAGTCTCCTTGATGACACGCGGGATGATCCAGCGGATGAGATTGAACTCACCACCGGCCTTATCGTTCGTACCGCTGGCACGTGCGCCGCCGAAGGGCTGCATACCGACCACAGCTCCCGTGGGTTTGTCATTGATGTAGAAGTTGCCTGCGGCGTAAGAGAGACGTTCTGTGAGTTTCTCCACAGCCATACGGTCACGACCGAAGACGGCACCTGTGAGGCCGTAGGGTGAAGTCTCGTCGCAGAGAGCTGCGGTCTCCTCCACTTTGTCTTCATCGTAGGGATAAACGGTAAGGATCGGGCCGAATATCTCCTCTTCCATAGACTTGAAGCGCGGGTTAGAGGTCTCGATTACGGTCGGCTCAACGAACCATCCAACGCTCTTGTCGCACTTGCCGCCCATAACAATCTTAGCGTCAGCAGCGGCCTCAGCAAAGTCTATGTAGCTCTTGCACTTGTCAAACGAAGCCTCATCGATTACGGCGTTCACGAAGTTCATCGGGTCACGCACATCGCCCATCTTTATCTTAGCAGCCATGCGTTTGATATCCTCGAGCACGCCTGACCAGAGGCTCTTCGGGATATACATACGTGAGGCAGCAGAACACTTCTGTCCCTGGAACTCGAATGCGCCGCAGAAAGCAGCTGTGGCCACGGCCTTCGGGTCAGCCGACGGATGAACGAAAATGAAGTCCTTGCCGCCGGTCTCGCCCACGAGACGCGGGTAGCTGACATAACGGTCGAGATTAGAGCAGGCCTGCCCCCAAAGGCTCTTGAAGGTGGCTGTACTGCCTGTGAAATGGATGCCTGCGAAGTGCTTGCTCTCGGTACAAACCTTACCGATGAGGGCGCCGCTGCCGGGAAGGAAGTTCACGACTCCGTCGGGCAGTCCGGCCTCTTTATACAGCTGCATCAGATAATAGTTGGAGAGCAAAGCTGTTGTTGAGGGCTTCCACACAGCCACGTTACCCATGAGCACCGGAGTCATGCAGAGATTCGAAGCGATACTGGTGAAGTTAAACGGAGTTACGGCCAGCACGAAACCCTCCAACGGACGGTACTCAGTATGGTTGATGTTTCCAACGCCGTCCTTAGGCTGCATAGCATAAATCTTCGAGGCATAATGTACATTGTAGCGGAAGAAATCAATGGTCTCGCAGGCGGAGTCAATTTCAGCCTGATAGATGTTCTTGCTCTGGCCCAACATACAAGCGGCATTCATTATGGGGCGGTACTTCGTGGCGAGCAGTTCAGCCATCTTCAGCACGATGGCGGCACGTGTGGTCCACGGCGTGCGGCTCCACTCCTGCCAAGCTTTCATTGCAGTCTCGATGGCGAGCTGCACTTCCTTCTCGCTCACTTTATGATAAGTAGCGAGGACATGTTTGTGGTCGTGAGGGCAGGTCACAGTACCGGTGTTTCCGGTGCGGATTTCCTTGCCACCGATGATGATGGGGATATCGACCACGATGTTCGACTGACGTTCAAGTTCAGCTTCGAGGGCTACGCGCTCGGGCGAGCCTGCGAGATAAGCCTTTACCGGCTCATTGGCCGGAACGGGAAAAGAAAGAATTGAGTTGTTCATTGTGATAAAAAATAAATTTTAAGACTGGGACTCTCCCCCCGCCCTCCCTGAAGGGAGGGAGCGAAATGAGGAAGAGGGGAGTTATTATTAATAATGTTAAATGTAAAATGGAAAATCTTTAATGGGAAATGTAAAATGTTATATTGTATTTATTTAATACCTGCGAGAGTAACTACTCCCCTCCCTTGAGGGAGGGGCAGGGGGGAGAGTCTTTTTTATAGAAAAAGCCTCCTACCGCTGCCAACGTCACCACAGCCGCAATGACGAGAGAGAGGGTGTAATCGAGATGCAGAGTGGTCGGCGAGACAAGGAAGAAATCCACCACAACCATTGTCATGAAGACGGCCGGAAGGAGTGTCAGCCAGTAACACTTGCCCTCGCGCGACAGATAGATTGTGCATATCCACAGCGTTACAGCCGCCATAGCCTGCGTGCCCCATGCCACATATTGCCACACGGTGCTGAAACCAGACGGGTTACCAATCTGCCAAGCCAGCAGGGCGATTCCTACGGCGAACACGGGCAGACTGAGCATCAGTCGGCTGCGGGCAGATGTCTGTTTCAGACCAAAAGCCTCAGCCAGAATCAGACGGGCGGCGCGGAACGAACTGCCGCCTGTGGTTATCGGGGCAGCTACGACTCCGAGCAGAGCGAGCACGCTGCCAACGATTCCAAGCCAGCTAGCGCAGATGATAGTCACCACAGTAGGAGCATCGAAATACTGTATCAGCGAACGGGCTGTCTGTCCTTCGAAGGCTGCGATAATCTCAGGCGGGCACACCTCGCGCCATCCTCCGGAGAAGAAGAAATAATTGGAGAGAGTGGCCCAGACCAGAGCCACAACGCCTTCGGTTATCATCGCTCCGTAGAATATCGCACGGCCCTGACGCTCGCTCTTCATGCAACGGGCCATCATTGGCGACTGCGTAGCGTGAAAGCCGCTAACGGCTCCACAGGCAATCGTGACGAACAACGCCGGGAAGAGCGGCTGTTGCAGACCCAGACGTTCGGCGCCCCAGTTGCCAAGCCCATCCCACACCTCGGGCAGCGTGGGCTGCTTTATCACAAGCACGATACCCAAAGCCACAACCATAAAGAGCATGGACAGGGCAAAGGCGGGATAAATGCGGCCTATCAGTTTGTCTATCGGCATCATCGTAGTGGCTACATAATAGAGGAATATAAGCACCACCCACATCATCTTGTCGCCCCAAATGCCAGAGAGGATTATTGCCGGGCAATAGACGAAGAAGGCACCCACCAGAACCATCATCATCATGGTGAACACCACCATCGCCTGACGTGAGCGGCTGCCAAGATAAATACCCGTAAGTTCTGCCTGACCGCACCCGTCGTGACGCAACGAGAGCATTCCGCTAAGATAATCGTGGACAGCTCCGCCGAATATACATCCGAAAACAATCCAGAGATAGGCCGACGGGCCGAACCAAGCGCCCATAATAGCGCCGAAAATCGGGCCTGTACCGGCGATATTCAGAAACTGAATCATGAATATGCGCCAGCCCGGTAGCACGATATAATCGATGCCGTCCGCCTTTGCGATAGCAGGTGTGACGCGGTCGTCGGGGCCGAACACTCGCTCTGCCACACGTCCCCACACCATATAGCCCACAATCAGGGCCACAAGACTAATAAAGAATGAAACCATGTTTTAAATAGGACCCCCTCCTCACTCCCCCTGTAGGGGGAGGGTGAAATGAGAACAAGAGGTGTTTGTTTTAGTGTTATAAAATATAATCCGTTAAATTCGTGTAATCCGTTGTTGATAATAATATTTTCGTTTTATTCGTCAAATTACTGCGTTTATTGTTAGCAGTCTGCCCAATTATGAATTATGCATTATGAATTGATTTCCAGCCACCGCATCTCCTTCTCGTCCAGTTCGTCGGTGAGTTGTGGCAGACGGCGGCTCTTTTCCGTCAGTTCTTCCACAGAGAGCGTACCGCTGCAAAGAGCGGTTTCCAAGGCTTTCTTCTCGGCCTCTAATGCGGCAATCTCGGCCTCTAAAGCCTCCAGCTCCTTCCGCTCCTTGAAAGAGAGGCGGCGAGGAGAAGAAGAAGAAGACCCACTCCCCGCTCTCCCATCAGGGAGAGAGCCTCGCTCCGCTCGATTGCTGCGCGATGATTTCCCGTCGGCTGCATCTGCTCGGCTGCTGCGCGCAGCCTTCTCCCCTCCCTGACGGGCAGGGCCGGGGGTGGGTCTGCTGGTACTTTGTCTATACTGCGTATAATTCCCGGGGAAGTCCTTCACTACCCCATCGCCCTGAAAGACCAGCAGGTGATCTACCACCTTGTCCATGAAATAGCGGTCGTGGCTCACCACGATAACGCACCCACGGAATGTCCTGAGATAATCCTCAAGGATGTTCAGCGTCACGATGTCGAGGTCGTTGGTCGGCTCGTCGAGAATGAGGAAATTGGGATTCTGCATCAGAACGGTGCAGAGATAGAGCCGCCGGCGTTCGCCGCCCGACAGCTTGTATATGTAATTCTGCTGTTGCAGAGGTGAAAACAGGAAATGCTGCAGAAACTGCATCGCTGACAACTGACGTCCGCCGCCCAAATCCACATATTCGGCTACGCGGCGAACGACATCGATGACCTTCATCTGATCGTCAAACTGCATCCCGTCCTGAGAGAAATAGCCAAAACGCACGGTCTCGCCGATAACGAAGCGTCCGCTGTCTGGCTTCACTTCGCCCAGCAGCATCTTCACGAACGTGCTCTTGCCTGTGCCGTTGGCTCCCACTATACCCATCTTCTCATAGCGCGAGAAATTATAGTAGAAGTCCTTCAGAATCACTTTCGGCTCGCCGCCATCTTCTCTTGGCGGGAAGGTCTTGGACACATATTCGGCCTCGAATATCTTCGAGCCTATATATGCGGCGTTCAGCTGCAGGCTCACCGTCTTCTCTTCCGTCTGTTGGTGAGCCTTAGCCTCCAGCTCGTAGAACGCATCCTTGCGGTAGTTGGCTTTATGGCCGCGTGCCTGGGGCATTCGCCGCATCCACTCGAGTTCGTACCTATATAAATTATTCGCGCGCGCGATTTCAGCGTTAGTGGCATCAATGCGCTCCTGACGCTTTTCCAGATAATACTCGTAGTTTCCGCGATAGGTGTATAGGCGCTCGCCGTCCAACTCAAGAATCACAGAGCAGACGCGGTCCAGAAAATAACGGTCGTGCGTCACCATCAACAGCGTCATACAAGAGCGGCCCAGATAGGTCTCAAGCCACTCTATCATCTGCAGGTCGAGATGGTTCGTGGGCTCGTCCAGGATGAGTATGTCCGGCTCGCGGCACAACACATTGGCCAGAGCCACCCTCTTCAACTGTCCGCCGCTCAACTCGCGTACGGGCTGCCCGTGGTCGCGGATGTCCAGTTTGGTCAGATATTCCTGAATACGGCGCGGCTCCTCGTCACATTGCCAGAGACAAGCCTCCATAACCGACATCTCGGGCGGATATTCAGGAATCTGCTCCAGATAAGCCACCTTCAGGTCGCGCCGCCATGTGATAGTGCCTTCGTCAGCCGCCTGTCTCCCCGCAATGATATTGAGCAGAGAGGTCTTCCCTTCGCCGTTCTTCGCAATAAGCCCCACGCGCTGTCCCTCTGCGATTCCAAACGAGAGGTCGCGGAACAAGGTCTTGTCACCGACGTGGTATGTGAGGCCTTCCACCTGCAAAAAGGGATTGACTGCTGCCATATTTATGCTTTTTCGGGCACAAAGATACGATTAATTCATAATTCGTAATTCATAATTCGTAATTATTTCTCTTTTCTCATTAAAAAAATCCCCATAAATTTTTCCCTTTTAATAATTTGTCGTACCTTTGCACCCGAAACAGAGAAATATCTGTTCTTTGTTTCACTTTTATAGTTATTACTAATTCCCTTATTTTAATATCCAACAGGCGGCTAAGCCCGCACATTTCTATGCACACAAAGGACGAGTTGGAAAGCCTTTCCATTGAACAATTGCGTGAAATCGCAAAGGCACTCCATGTATCAGTAAAGTCAAATGCTGAGAAAATTGACATAATTTACGCTATTATAGACGAAGAGAGTCTTCATCCTCTGCCCGAAGTAAAGCCCGCTCCCAAAAAGCGCGGACGCAAGAGCAAGGCAGAGAAGGAGGCTATGCTGGCTGCTCAGGCTGCTGCCGAGGCCGAAGATGCCAAAAAGGCAGAGGAGGTTCAAAAAGTTCAAAAAGTTCAAGAGGTTCAGGAGGTTCAGGAAACCTCTGAAACTCCAGCCGCACCCGCTCCCAAAAAGCGCGGACGCAAGAGCAAAGCCGAGAAAGAGGCAGAGAAGGCTGCCCAGGCCCTGCTTTTCGAGGGTACAGAAGCCGCAAATGACAAAGAGGTTCAAGAAGTTCAAGAGGTTCAAGAAGTTCAAGAGAGTTCTGACACCACCCTACCCCCATCAGCATCTCTCCCCCCCACGGGGGGAGCCGGAGAGGGGCTTGAGGAGCCTGAAGAGTTGCTCGACGCTGATGTCGAAGCCTTCTTCCGCGCCAACGAGCCTGACTTCATTGTCACGATCCCAATCCCAGACATGGAAGAAGATGTCATTGACGGACTCAACGACCCCGCCTCACACCGCCGGGAAGAGACCCCGCAGTTTATCCAGAACCTCTCGGCCGCTCAGCCGCAGGCACCTGCCCCACAGACCAAGGCCGAAGAGCGCCACGCCGCCACCCGCTACGATTTCGGTGACCTCATCAAAGCCGAGGGCGTACTGGAAGTGGCCAATGAAGGTTTTGGCTATCTGCGTTCATCCGACTACAACTATCTTGCCAGCCCCGACGACGTTTATGTCTCGCAGCAACAGATAAAACAATACGGTCTGAAGACAGGCGACGTGGTTGAAGGTGCCATACGTCCGCCGCGCGAGGGCGAGAAATACTATCCCCTGCTCTCCGTAGAGCATGTGAACGGCGTTGACCCCGCCCGCATTCGCGACCGTCAGGCATTCGAGCACCTCACTCCCCTCTTCCCCGACGAGAAGTTCCGCCTCTGCCAAGGCTACAACGACAGCACCAGCGTGCGCGTCGTGGATCTCTTCTCACCCATCGGCAAGGGACAGCGCGCCCTCATCGTGGCTCAGCCCAAGACGGGTAAGACCATACTGATGAAGGACATCGCCAACGCCATCGCAGCCAACCACCCCGAGGCTTATCTGATGATGCTGCTTATCGACGAGCGCCCCGAGGAGGTGACAGATATGGCCCGTACCGTCAACGCCGAGGTAATCGCCTCCACCTTCGACGAGCCCGCCGAGCGTCATGTGAAGATTGCCGGTATCGTGCTTGAGAAGGCAAAGCGTATGGTCGAGTGCGGTCACGACGTAGTCATCTTCCTCGACAGCATCACCCGTCTGGCACGCGCTTACAACACCGTTGCACCCGCCAGCGGCAAGATCCTCTCCGGAGGTGTGGATGCCCAGGCTCTGCACAAGCCCAAGCGTTTCTTCGGTGCCGCACGTAACATCGAGGGCGGCGGCTCTCTCACCATTATCGCCACAGCCCTCATCGACACCGGTTCAAAGATGGACGAGGTCATCTTCGAGGAATTCAAGGGAACGGGTAACATGGAACTGCAGCTTGACCGCACTCTGGCCAACAAGCGCATCTTCCCTGCCGTAAACATCATCGCCAGCAGCACCCGCCGCGACGACCTGCTCCACGACAAGACCACTCTGGATCGTATGTGGATTCTCCGCAAGTACCTCTCCGACATGACTCCCATCGAAGCCATGAACGAGCTGAAGAGCCGTCTCGAAGGCACAAAGGACAACGAGGAATTCCTCATCAGCATGAACTCGTAACCTCCCCAGACTCCTAACATCTCCCGACGAGAAACAACTTACGTTCTCACCTTTCAGAACAGAACTTAATAGCAAATCCCCCGAACCAGACATCGTGCTGAGTTCGGGGGATTTTTTAAATAATCGTATGCGTTTCCTCTGCAATAATTATGCCTTATTAACCCAAAGACATAAAATCGGCGCGGAATTGTTTTTCCCTCAGCAACTTCTTTTGCGGAGCCATCTTCTTGAGCAGATCCTCAACGTCCGTCTCTGCATTTTTCTCAATGGCCGCCAGCACTATCTGGATGCGTTGGTTTGTTTCGTTAATTCTTCTGCGGTTATTCAGCCATACGATTAAGGTGGGGAGTGCAACTGCACCTAAGATACAAAAGATCGTGATGATCATTTCTGTAACAAATAAATCCATAGTTTTATTATTTATTGGGTTTAACTTTTGTTATCTTGAACCGATTCACTTATATAACAGTTCAAGAACGCAAAAGGTGACGTTGGGAAGAAAAAAACTCACGTTCAACCTATATGCAAGCATTTATGATGCAAGATTATTGCGGATAACAATATATTTTGGGCTGTCATATAATATACTCCACATTGCTATTCAGGAAATCCTCCAGACTCACGCCACCAGTTCCTAGTACAAACGAACGCTTCGGGTGGAAGGCTTTCACAAACTCGGGCAACCCAGAATTCATCCCTCGCCTACCGCTCTTCACCTCAATGGCCGTCACCTCTCCATCGCGAACCACGATGAAATCCACCTCCTTATCCTTGTCCTTCTCATCCTTGTTCCTCGACGGCTCGCGCCAATAGTACACCTTATAGTCCAGCTCGTCTGCCATACTCATCAGGTGTGCACCCACGGCACTCTCCACCCAACGGCCCCACGCCTTTGTGTCAGTCCTGTCAGCCAGAAATCCACGCCCCTTGTAGGCCGTCAGCAAAGCGTTGTTATACACCTGAAACTTCGGTATCGAGCCCCTCTTGCGTGCCTCATCGTTGGCATATTTCTGCAGGCCCGTCAACAAGG
>Ga0247610_10008654_pt1 | contig 10340 bp, 9 predicted proteins | sample 174DNAGHGhighgp2_FD_193483 | JGI IMG/M metagenome (GOLD analysis project Ga0247610, IMG submission 193483) | Sheep rumen microbial communities from Palmerston North, Manawatu-Wanganui, New Zealand - 1742 DNA GHGhigh gp2 | ecosystem: Host-associated > Mammals > Digestive system > Stomach > Rumen ... | reverse complement strand
CCTGCGGAATCAGGAAGGCCCAGTCCTTTTCGACACGGAGCTTTCCGACGATCTGGTCGTGGGCACGACGCACAATCTCAATCACCATCGCCTCCTTGATATGCTTATCACGACGGGCCATATAGGACACCTTCACCTTGTCGCCGTCCATCGCCGACATCGAGTTGCGCTCGGCCACAAAGACGGGTGTTCCGCCATCATCAGGCAGGAACGAGTTACGACCTGAGGCCTTACGACGGAAGGTGCCTTCCTGCACCTGCGTCTTCATATTCAGACGGTAGGCGTTGTCGCTGACTTTCGAGAGGAAGTCATCCCACGCCATCTCTTCCATCGTGTCGATGGCGAGCATCTTCAACGGATGGGTGTCGAGTTTCAGTGCCTTGAAAATCTGCTTGAACGAGAAGGTCTCGTTCGGATGATGCTGGAACAGGTTCTGCAACAGTTCGCTGACCTGCTTCTTACCCAGTCTTTTTCCACCTTTTTTCTTTCCCATAGACTTATATTTTAGTTCTTTGCCGCAAAGATACAATTTATTTTTGAAATAAAAGACAAATCAATGTTTTTTTTTAACGACAACTAAGACAACTATAACAACATTCAATCAAGGTCGAAAAGAAAAAGTTGTCCAAGTTGTCCAAGTTGTCGTAAAAAAATAGTACCTTTGCACCAAATTTCGTGTCAGATGAAGATTTTAATCACTGGAGCGAGCGGGTTTATCGGCTCATTTATCGTGGAAGAGGCACTCAAGCGTGGCTTCGAGACATGGGCAGCGGTGCGTAAGAGCAGTTCGAGGGAATGGCTCAAGGATGAGCGCATACACTTTATCGAACTGAACCTCTCGTCGAAGGCACAGCTTACAGAGCAGTTGCGCGACAAGGACTTTGACTACGTGGTGCATGCCGCAGGAGTGACGAAGTGTCTGAACAAGGCGGACTTTCACCGTATCAACACCGAGGGCACGAAGAATCTGGCAGAAGCTCTCCTCGAGGTAAAGATGCCGTTGAAGCGTTTTGTCTTCGTGAGCAGCCTCAGCATCTTCGGCGCCATCAAGGAGCAAGAGCCCTACGAAGAGATCCGTGAGAGCGACACACCGCAACCGAATACGGAGTATGGGCGCAGCAAGCTGGAGGCAGAGCAATTCCTCGCCACCACTACCCTACCTTATATTATATTAAGGCCTACGGGCGTCTACGGGCCTCGTGAGAAGGATTACTTCATCATGGCCAAGAGCATCAAGGGCCACAGCGACTTCGCCGTAGGCTACAAGCGTCAGGACATCACCTTCATCTACGTGAAGGACGTCGTGCAGGCCGTGTTCCTCGCCCTCGACAAAGGTGAGAACGGGCGTCAGTACTTCCTCTCCGACGGTGAGGTGTATCAGAGCACGACCTTCAGCGACCTCATCCACGAGGAACTGGGTCGTCCCTGGTGGATACGGATCACGGCGCCGGTATGGGTGCTGCGGATCGTCACCTTCTTCGGTGAGTATATCGGAAGGATGACGGGCAAGGTGACGGCCCTGAATAATGACAAGTATAACATCCTGAAACAGCGCAACTGGCGCTGTGACATCCAGCCTGCCATCGATGAACTGGGGTATCAGCCTACGGTGAAGTTGGAACAGGGTGTGAAGGAAACTATCCAATGGTACAAGGAACACGGATGGCTGTGACATTGGACATTGGAGATTGAACATTGAAGATTGGACATTGGAGATTGAACATTGAAGATTGAACATTGAAAATATTTAAGGATATATTTAAGATTGAGAAGAAGCCGCACAAGGGGTTGTTGGCAGTGGAGTGGGTCATCATGGGCTATACGCTGCTGACATTGATGTTGGGTCTCTTCATGAGTACGAAGATCTACAATCTCGACCCCATCATCTGGGGACGATTCCGCATCGTGATGATGACCCTCGCCCTCTGGCTCGTCTATCGGATGATACCCTGCCGTTTTACGCTGTTCTGTCGCATCGGTCTGCAGCTGGTCCTCCTGTCGTGGTGGTATCCTGAGACCTACGAGTTCAACCGTCACTTCCCCAACCTCGACCATCTCTTCGCAGGCTACGAGCAGCAGTTCTTCGGGTGTCAGCCTGCCCTGCTGTTCTCACAGGCCTATACACATCCTGTCTTCAGCGAGCTCATGCATCTGGGCTACGCCTCGTATTTCCCCCTGATAGCCGTCATCACGCTGTTCTACTTCTTCAGGAGATATGAGGAGTTCCTGCGTGCGGAGTTCATCATCCTCACGGCGTTCTTCATCTATTACGTCATCTTTATCTTCCTGCCTGTCACTGGTCCGCAGTACTACTATCTGGCAGCAGACATAGAGAATATCGCCAACGGGGTGTTCCCCAACGTCAGCAACTACTTCTCCACCCACATGGAACGAGTGACCACGCCAGGATGGAGCGACGGATTCTTCTACGCCCTGGTGGAGAGTGCCCACGATGCCGGTGAACGTCCTACAGCCGCCTTCCCCAGCAGTCATGTGGGCATCACCACCATCTTGATGTTCCTGGCGTGGAAGGCAAGATGCAAACCGCTCTTCTGGGGTATGATGCCCTTCTACGTGCTGATGTGCTTTGCCACCGTCTATATCCAGGCACACTATGCCATCGATGTCATCGCAGGGTGGATCTCGGCGACCGTATTTTTTGTCGTTTTGCATTTTTTATACGATAAAATTTGTCCAGTTCGAAAATAATGCCTATCTTTGCACACGGATTAGTAAGGATAAAGACATGATAACATCGAGGATTCCGACATGATGAAAGTCGGGATTCTTTTGTTTTTTGTCCGTCCAGAGTATTGAATAATTAATTACTAAAAAAGAAGATATTATGGCATATATGTCACAAGAAGGCTACGACAAACTGATAGCCGAACTGAAACGCTTAGAAAGCATTGAGCGCCCTAAAGCCTCTGCAGCCATCGCTGAAGCCAGAGAGAAGGGTGACCTGAGTGAGAACTCCGAATATGATGCCGCCAAGGAGGCACAGGCACATCTCGAGGATAAGATCAACCAGCTGAAGCTGACCATCTCGGAGGCGAAGGTGGTAGACACCAGCCGTCTGAGTACGGATGCTGTACAGATCCTGTCGAAGGTAGAGATGACCAACCTGACGAACAAGGCCAAGATGACCTATACCATCGTCAGCGAGAGCGAGGCCAACCTCCGCGAAGGCAAGATCTCTATCAAGACCCCTATCGCCCAGGGCCTGTTGAACCACAAGGTGGGTGACGAGGTGGAAGTACGCATCCCCCGCGGCACCATCAAACTCCGTATCGACAAGATAACCGTAGGATAGTGAATAGTTATGGATATATTCAGTAAGATTGCTGCTGGTGAGATTCCCAGCTACAAGTGCGCAGAGAACGAGAAGTTCTACGCTTTCCTCGACATCAATCCGCTGGTAAAGGGTCACACCCTCGTGATTCCTCGCCGCGAAGTAGACTATATCTTCGATATGGAAGATGACGAGATCGCAGAGTTCCAGGTGTTTGCCAAGAAGGTGGCCAAGGCCATCGGCAAGGCTTTCCCTTGTAAGAAAGTGGCAGAGGTGGTGCTCGGCCTCGAAGTACCCCACGCCCATATCCACCTCATTCCGATGCAGTCGGAAGGAGATGTGGACTTCCGTCGTGAGAAACTCAAACTCACGGAAGAGGAATTCCAGGAAATCGCATCGAAAATTTTTGATGAGTTTGTCGCTTAGACAAACTCATCACCATATTTGAGACGTACCTCATTCACGTACTTACGCACCAACGAGGAGTCGTCGCCCTTCTTACAGATCATCAGGACATTACCCTGATCTGCCACAATATAACCCTCAAGACCATTGAAGACACCTACCTTACCCTTCGGCAACTTGATGACGTTGTTGTTACAATCCTCCATCATCACATCCGAATCGATGATGACATTATCGCCTTCCACCTTACTCATCGACTCGTAGATCGCATGCCAGGTTCCAAGATCTGCCCAGCCAAAGTCGCACTTCATCACAAAGACATTCTTGCCCTGCTCCAAGACGGCATAGTCGAGAGAAATATTCGGATAGCGGGGATAGTTCTCTATGACAAACGCCATCTCTTCCTCATAGGTATATTCAATTTTCTTATATCTTAAAGTCCGGAGTACTTCTGGGAAAATGCCCTCAAACGACTGGAGCAAGTATCTTACATTGGCCTGGAAGATACCGGTGTTCCAATAAAACTCACCACTCTGCATGAACATCGTGGCAAACTCACGCTCGGGTTTCTCCGTAAACGACTTCACGGCGTAGACGTCAGGCTTGCAACTCAGATCGCCCAGCTGGATATAACCATAGCCAGGCTCTGGTCGTGTGGGCTTCACACCCATCACCAACAACACATCGTTCTCAGAGACGTAGTTAAAACCTATCTCCACATTCCGCAGGAAATTGCTCTCGTTGAGCACCATCTGGTCAGAGGGCATCACCAGGACGTTAGCCTCGGGATTCTTCTTATGGATACGCATCGCAGCCCACGCTACAGTGGGAGCTGTATTACGGTGGATAGGTTCCACCATCACATTCTGTTCAGGCACCTCTGGCAACTGCTGTCTCGCTATATCCAGGTATTCTTTACAAGTACATATATATATATTCTCCTTCGGCAGCAACTTGATCACACGGTCGTAAGTAGCCTGAAGCTGGGTCCTGCCTGTTCCGAAGAAGTCGATGAACTGCTTAGGACAGGCCTCCCTGCTTGAGGGCCACAACCTTCTACCGCGACCTCCGGCGAGAATCACGCAATAATTCTGGCTATTTTCCATTTCTTTTCAAGAATATCTATAGTTTCTGTATGATGGTGCGAAGGTACACATTATTATTGAAATAAACAAGTATTTTTAATTTTTTTACCATAAATCTTTGTGGTTTCAGATTTTTGTAGTACCTTTGCAGCGCTTTTCGAGATTAAGTGCTACGCCCAGATGGCGGAATCGGTAGACGCGCTGGTCTCAAACACCAGTGGGGCAACCCGTGCCGGTTCGACCCCGGCTCTGGGTACAAACTTGAAAAGTAATCCCTTGCAAGTGACTTGCAAGGGATTTTTGTTTTTACAACTTATACGTCAATCCAGCGCGAACTTCAAAGGTTCTGGCATCGACATCCTCGAAGTCTCGATAGTGGGCACGACGCATGAAATAACTGCCCCGCAGATCGAGCGAGAGATGACGACTCAGGAAGAGGCCGAAGTTGGCGTTGAAGGCCAGCATACGGGTGTTGCCCGGGTCGCCCTGTGCATTGGTGTAGTCGAGCTCGAAGCCCTCCTTGCCAATCCAGTCGCTTCTGTCGTAACCCTTCCACGTGAAGATGTGGAAGTAATTGGCATCAAGATGCATATAGCCCACCTTCCACAAGTCCATGCGGGTCTGGATCTTGGCTGAGAAGCCGCTACCCATGTTGTAGTCGCGTTCCTGGATGTTGAGGTAGTCGCTGAGCGAACCGCCAAGCAGGATACCACTGATGAAGATGCGCTGTTCCAGATTCATACGTTCCTGGAGGGCCGGGAAACGGTAGATGAGACCAGGACCCACCGAGGCAGCCTCACTGATGCGGTAAGGGATGAGGTCGGTACCGTCCTTCACAGCCTCTGAGTTGTAGAAGTTAAAGTGCTGGAAGATACCGAAGTCAGCCTCAAACTTCTTCGTGTCGGCAACGGACGCGCCCCAGATACGGCCCAAGAGGTTCAGACGGTTGACGAGCGGTTGGTTGCTGGAGAAGCCCATGCAGATGTTCGACCTGAAGAACGAGAAGGGCTTGTTCTCCTCGTTGTCGTAGGGATCGCCGTATTCCATACCCAACTCCAGATAGGGATTGTGTTCACCGCGGAACAGGGCGTGATCGTCAGCCAGGTAACGTGATCCGACAGAAATGCTGTAGCTCACAGGTATGCGGCTGTAGTCGTGATAGAGGTAGTTGCGGTTCTTCACCTTCCAGGCCTCACCAGTCAGTACGCGCTTGAAGCCCTTCATCGGCGAGACGAGGGCACCACCAAGCTCACGCAGGAAACGGCTGAAACCCCGTTCGCGGTCATCGTAGAAGAGGTCACTGATACGGAAGGTGATTTCACCGATACACGTACCACCGATAGAGGTAGCCATGAGGTCGTTGATGGCGGGAGGCGTAATCTCACCGAAGAACTCCCACATAAGTGAACCGGCTACGGCACAGGGGAACGCCTCGAAGTAAGTGAGACCGTTCGAGCGGGCCGAGTTGAAGTAGAGATTGCCGTGATAGGGATGGGCGAACAGGTTGGTATTGAAGTTGTCGTTATCCCACACGAAGGCATTCTTGAAGTTGTTCCTTACAGAGTGAATACTGATCTGCGCGAACTCCTCGTTGAGCACCCAGGCATCGAAACGCTGTACGAAGGCGTTGACGGTGAAGATCATGGCGGCGGTACGCAGCCAGTTCTTCTTCGGGGTCAATGCGAAGCGGTCATCATCGCCACTGGTCATATCCTCAGCGGAGTGCAGATGCAGACTACGCTCTTTCTCACTGTTATAGCCACCGTAGCGGTAGGTCAGACCGATTTCTCCGATCATGCGGTTGCGGAAACGTTCGTTGTGGCTGTAGTAGCGGGTATCGCCGTAACCCACGGTGCCGAAGATAGCGTACTTCTTGTTGAGTTGGTAGTCCAGGTTCAGACGAGCCTCCAATGAGTAGAGCCGCTCTGGAGAGTCTGTAGAGTGCTCTTCGAACGTCTCAATATGAGAGAATCCCAAGTCACCGCTGAGCGACAATTTCGGCGTCAGCTGGAAGTACTGACCGATACGATAGAACAGGGCACCTGAGAACTTCTCATTGAGACCCATGTAATGGGTACCCACACCGATGATATTGTAGGTCGAGCGGTTACGGAAGCGCAGGGCTACGTTAGCCTTCGAGTTCGTACCAGCGAAGGCCATCACGTCGATGCGCGTCCTCGGGCTGACGTTCACCAGTCCGATACGTCGAGCCAGCGTGTCACGCGAGTAGTTCACTATTCCTAACTGCAGACCTTTCTGGTAGTCGCGGGTGATGTAGTTAAAGATTCCCAACTGCAGACCGCGCAGGGTGTCGGTCTCGTTACGGAGGGCTACCTGCATACCTTTCAGCGTTCCCACGTTCTGGTTGGTATAACCTGCTATCTCCAGACCGTTGGCTTCTCCGACAACAATATTGTTGAGTGCCGAAAGCTGGAAACCCTTCATGCCATCGTAGGCCACGTTGCTGAACGCGGACATCTGAAGGCCGGAGGCATGTTCAGCGACATTCGAGATAGGCGACAACTGTACACCCTTCAGCGAGTCGGTGATGGTGAGGACACCCACATTCAGCGCCGACACTTTGAGGGAGTCTGCTGCCCTGTGTCCGATGTTGATGCCCAGACTGGCTCTGCGCTCCTTCTTTTCAGAGTCTTGTGCCTGTGTACTTACGGCAGCCATCATGGCGGCTGCGGCCATTATCAGAATCTTCTTCATGTTGTGATCATTTACAAGGTATAGAACTTTAATCCGATGGAGAGTCCGAGGATATCTTTCAATGGAATACTACTGTCCTGGAACATCGAACGGATATACAGGTCACAGGTGCCTACCTCGTAAAACAACGAGATACGACTGTGCCTTTTGCGCGCCTTTTCGGGGATGTTGAAGGTCAGACGCTGACCGAGGGCGACATTGCGTTTGTTGACGTCGGCCACCTGATCCTTGGCATCGGAAAGCCACAGGTGGGTGTCGCTGATGAAGGCCACGCGCAGGGTGTCCTTGTTGGCGAACTGCTTCTCGATGATGGCCATCTGTTTCGCATTGATACCCGTCTCGCCCTTGATGTTCACATCGTAGGGATGGATATCAAACGCACCGCTGCATGACATCAGCAGGACAGTCGCGGCTAATAGAATATCTTCTTCATATGACTTTGTTATTAAATACTCAGTTCGTCGAGCACGGTGATCAGGCGCTTGTCGAAGCGCTTGTCGGTACGGATGCACTCGGAGAAGGGCACGTAGACGATGTCGTTGTTGCGGTAGCCCACCATCACGTTGCGTTGCCCCTGCATGATGGCCTGGACGGCGCCAACGCCGGTACAACTGGCCAGGATGCGGTCGCGGGCCGAGGGCGTGCCGCCACGCTGCAGATGTCCGAGGATGGAGACGCGCACGTCGAACTCCGGGAACTCATGCTTCACACGGTCGGCATAGTACATGGCGCCGCACTTCGGACTCTCCGACACGATGACGATGCACGACTTCTTCGACTTACGGATACCGCGTCCCATGAAGGCGGCCAGTTGGTCGACATCAGTAGTCTCCTCAGGCACAATAGCGGCCTCGGCGCCACAGGCGATAGCACTGTTCTGCGCCAAGAAACCAGCGTCGCGACCCATCACCTCAACGAAGAAGATGCGCTCGTGAGAGTTCGCCGTGTCGCGTATGCGGTCCACGCACTCCATGATGGTGTTCATCGTGGTGTCGTAGCCGATGGTGGCATCCGTGCCATAGAGGTCGTTGTCGATGGTGCCGGGCAGACCGATGCAGGGAAAGTCGAACTCCACGCCGAAGTTCCAGGCGCCGGTGAGCGAGCCGTTGCCGCCGATGACGACGAGGGCGTCGATCTCCTCCTTCTGACAGGTCTCGTAGGCCTTCTGCCGACCCTCGGGCGTCATGAATTCCTTCGAGCGGGCGGTCTTCAGGATGGTGCCACCGCGGGTGATGATACCCGAGACATCCTCCGTAGTGAACTGCCTGACCTCGCCCTTGATGAGTCCGTCGTAGCCACGATAGATGCCCTTGATATTGAAACCATTGCAGATGCCTGCGCGTGTCACGGCACGGATAGCCGCATTCATGCCGGGAGCATCGCCACCCGACGTCAGAATACCGATAGTCTTAATCTTTGCCATAGTGATAATTGTTTAAATTGTGTTGCAAAGGTACGAAGAATCGCCGTAACTACCAAATTCTCGCACTTATTTCTTCTCCATGAACGCTTTGACGCGGTCGGCAACGTTCTGCTTGAAGTTGTTGAAGAAGAAGCCGTAGTCGTGCAGGTGGTAGCTCTCGGGGCCGAACATGGCGGCGCCGTCGGCGGGGATGGCGTAGAGGTCTTTCTCGGCAATGGAGGAGACGACGACGGAGCCGCGGACGGTGTACAGTGCGGCTTCGGGGATTTCGCCGATGCGGGAAGTCTCAGCTGCGGGTTTGTTACTCATCTTGCACGAAGCAAGGTTCATGGCTACCAGCATCACCGATGCCAGCAGCACGAGGAAATTCTATTTTTTCATTGTTCTATACATTATTAATATATTAACTGTTTGCATATTTCTTCATCAGGCGGAACTGATGGCGATAGACGAGACATGCCATGCCGAGATAGACGGCGGCCTGAATCCAGAGGATGCGGAGTTCGGGGAGCACCTGGCTGATGGAGGCGCCCATCGAGTTCACGCGGATGAAGGCGCGCACGCCGAAAGTACTGGGGAGCAACCTTAATTAAACTATATACTATGGACTTTCGTTCTTTCATTTGATAGTTTGTTTCGTTAAATATTGATATTTGTTGCTCAATATATTGTGGCGAAAAAAGTAAGCGTTTTACACCCCTTAGCCTTATTCGCATGAATGAATCAAGAAGATATTTCTGAGAACTGAGTGAACATATCATGGAGAATTTCATGGGTTGTTATGCTTCGATATATTTACCTGGCTCGAATGACTCATGCTCCCCATGAAATACATACCCCAGCTGATTGGACACACATTTAGTCTTGCCTATCTCGACATCTACATTGTAGTGGGAGTGGCCATATATCCAGTAATCGATGCCGCTGTCCTCAATGTAGTCTTCCAGTTCAACCGTGAAAGCTCCGTTAGCTTGGCTTTCGGCAAACTTGGGGCATTGCATCTGGAAGGATGGAACATGATGGGTTACGACAATTTTTCTTCTGGCCATGCTTCTTGATACTGCGTTCTTCAGGAATGCCAAGCACCTTTCATGTTCCTTGTTGAAATCAGCAAAGGTGAGAATATCGCCATTGAAGATGATGCGCCGGAAGTCGCTTACCACTTGTTCCGTATAATATGCCTCCTTCAGGGGAATCCTGGCCCACAATGTGGTTATGATGAAGTCAATGTCACCTATACTCACCATGGCGTTATAATAGCTATGGACATTAGGACGTATTTCAAGGCAATAACCATCGTTCAGCTTTGCGATGTCGTAGAACTTGTAGAACTCATGGTTGCCCATACAGGCTATTACCTGCTGGTAGTTCTCCGATGCCCAGTCCCAGAAGGGATGTTTGGTATAGTTGTCATCCCCCA
>Ga0247610_10008653_pt1 | contig 10341 bp, 11 predicted proteins | sample 174DNAGHGhighgp2_FD_193483 | JGI IMG/M metagenome (GOLD analysis project Ga0247610, IMG submission 193483) | Sheep rumen microbial communities from Palmerston North, Manawatu-Wanganui, New Zealand - 1742 DNA GHGhigh gp2 | ecosystem: Host-associated > Mammals > Digestive system > Stomach > Rumen... | reverse complement strand
GTGAAACATGGAAAAATTGTTCTCATTCAGCATGTGGAGTAGAATCATATAAAACATGTAGAACAAGCGGCTGCGGTTGTGAAACATATAAGAGAAATACTTCTAAGTGTGGTTGTGAGACTTGGGGATCATGGGGTGCATGGACGAATGCAACATCATGTTCAGCAGGCGAAAGTAGCGACCATGGAACAACAAGAGAATGTAGAACAGTTTACAATTAAAAATAACTAAAACTATGAATGATAATTCATAGTTTTTTTACACTATTTAATGTCTAGTTTATTGAATATCTTTCATTTAAATGATAATCTTATAATAGAAGGTGACTTGATATGAAAAAGAATAACAAGAAAGGATTTACAGTAATAGAATTACTAGCAGTAGTAGTTGTTATAACCATATTAATAGTTATTGCGGCAGCAAGCGTTTACAAAGTTATGAAACAAGCTAGAGAAAAGCAATATGAAACTAATTTAGATTCTATGGAGACATCTACAAAATTATTTGCTGATGACGCAAAAAATGGCCTAAGTAAAGTAAATAATGCTTTAGTTTACAAAGATGAAAATGGTAAAACTTGGAAAATAGGTTGTAAAAAAGATGAATTAGGCAATAGAACTTGTTGTATTGCGATGACTCTTTTAAAGGACTTAGGATATTTAAAAGTTACAGAACAAGATTTATGTGCTGAGAATCAAAAATGTATTGATTACTACGCTAATATAACCTATATAGGAAATAATGTAGATATAGAAATGTTATATAACTCAGATAGTTGTGAAATAGTAAAATACGAAGTAGTATATCATAGTGTAGTAAATATTGACGGAACATCAGAAGGAATTGTTAAGGATTATTGCGAATATAATAAGGAATGCAAATTAAAATTAACTCCAGATGAATTCAAGGTTAAATACCCAGGACACACAATTACTGGCTGGGAAGATAGACGTGGGGAATTATATGATCCAGGAGCAAGTAAAGACTTCACAGTGAAAATGGTATCTGATAAGCTAGAACTATTTGCTCATTGGAAAAATAATGAATTTACATTTACTTACCACGGAAATGGTTCAACAAGTGGAACAATGACACCAAGTCATCATGTTTATAAAGATGGCAGTTCGTTAAAATCTAATGCATTTTTAAAAACAGGATATTCATATTTAGGTTGGAATGATCAAGAAAATGGTACAGGTAGAAGTTATGCTAACAATGAACCTGTATCAGACAACACATTCGATGATGGAACAAATATAAATTTATATGCTCAATGGGAAGCAAATGTGTATACAATATCATATAATGCAAATAATTGTGGAACTGCAACTGAAACTACAAAGAATGTAACGTATGATTCTGCATACGGTGACCTATCGGGTTTCACAGTAAAAAAAGGTTATACATTTACTGGATGGTTTGATAATGCATCAGGCGGAAAAGAAATTAAAGCTGAGACGCAAGTTAAAACTCCAAACAACCACACGCTATATGCGCATTGTACACCAAATAAATATAACGTAACATTTAATAAAAATGGTGGTGGAACACCCAATCCGACAAGTAAAAAAGTAACATATGATTCAACATATGGTACGTTAGCAACATCATCATGGACTGGATATAAATTTTTAGGTTGGTTTACTGCAGCAGAAGGCGGAACAGAAGTAACTGCTTCAACTAAAGTACAAATAACAGCAGATCAAACTCTATATGCACATTGGAAATATCGTTGCAAAGAAGGATTTGAATTTAAAACTAGCGATAATAAATGCCATAAAATATATGATGCTACAAAAGAAGCATGTCCGAAAGGATATAAAGATAATGGAACAAAATGCGTAAAAACTTCAACATACTCTACATATGTAACAGGATATACTGGTGGTTGTGACTGGAATGCAGATCGTGGTCATATGAGCGAAAGCAATAACCAATCAGGATGTATTTATAAATCAGATTTACCAGAATGTGGTGGTTCAAATACAGGCGAGCAACATAAAGTACACGATTGTGGAGCAGGAAAGCATGGAAAAATAAATTCTTCAGGAACTGGATATAGTTGCTCAAATTATAATGGTGATAGATACACATATAAAGTGTATACATGTGAGTGCTCGGGAAGTGCAATATATGGATGTAATTCAGGCGATTCTCAAAGTGGTAGTACTTGTACACACACAGTATCAAAAAATTACACTTATAAATGCAAAGATGGTGGAACTTTAAATTCAAAAACAAAAAAATGTGAAATAATTGAAAAACCAATCGTATAAAGTACAAGTTAAAGGGATGGTTTAAATGGAAATTAGCTTAGAAGATTTTGTAAGCACACTAGATTTTGAACAATATAATTACTATTATCATGAAACTGAATCTGGTGTAGGCATAGATATAATGGTTAGTGGCTTATTAATTGAAGGAACTAACATTATAGATACAGATAATATTTTATTCACTACTACACTTCCTTTCACAATTGACGAAGCAAGTGACATTGAAAACTTTGTTGAAAGTGAAAGAAGTGTATCAAGTGCTAGAAGAGTATGTGAAATGGTTATACTAGAAGTTGAAAAGGGAAGAGAGAAAGAAATCGTCGAACCATCAGGAATATATGGCTATGAAGGAAGAGTTAGTAGTAGATATATAAAAGGATATATTGATATGGATAGATGTACATTTATTGCTAACGTATATACTGATTATTATGACAGATAATTCATTTATAAATATATTGTTTAGTAATAAGATAGGCATAATATTTCTATTCGGTTATTTCTTGTCAGTAATAATTTTAATGAATATATATATTATTTATAAATTATTCTTTAAGAAGAAATAATGACGTAAAAGACTTGAAATATATTTTCTCGTTTGATATAATACACTTGCAATTTGAAATTGCAGGTGTAGTACAGCGGTTAGTATGCGACCTTGCCAAGGTTGAGACGGCAGTTCGATTCTGCTCACTTGCTCCATTTAAAATATAAAATCAATCTTACAAGATTGATTTTTTTTATTACAAGCAATAGTACATTTGATATAATAAGCTATATGTAGGAGTGATTATTATGAAAAACATTGTTTTATGTGGAAGCATGAAGGTAAAAGATAAAATTATAGAATGTTCAAAAAAATTAGAAGAAGATGGATATAATGTTTTGCTTCCTGTAGAATGCATGCAAGGAATAGATAAAATAATTGCTTCTCGTGCGCATTTAGATAGAGTAATAGATCCTAAAAATAAAATATTTTTAATTGTAAATGAAACTAAAAACGGAATCGAAAATTATATTGGAGCTAATAGTTTCGCAGAAATAGCTTTTGGTTTTTATTTTAAAAAAAGAGTATATTTATTAAATGATATTTATGAACCATATAAAGATGAACTAATTGGATGGAAAGTTGTTCCTATAAAAGGTGATTTATCCAAAATTAAGTAATAAAAAAAGAGACTAAATAATTTAGTTTCTTTTTTTATCTTTGTGTTGGATTTGAAGACTGTCTAGCAATCTCATTTTGTTTCATTTGACGAATAACTGCAAGTTCATCTTCAGCGGTAACACTGGTAAAGTCTCCAGCTGATTGTTTTTGGAATCTTGCAATTGTATATGCATCTCTTACTATATTAAGATCTAAAGTACCTATAATATCTCTTATAATATGACCATATTTAGGTAATAATTGATAAAGTTTTATTACATCATCATATGTGGGTTTCCAAGATCCTCTTAAGACTTTTAATAATTTAAATGCATGAGCACCTCTTGTTTCAGGATCTTTTAAATCATCAGAAATTAATGTAATAATATCATTAGAACTTAAATCACGAGTATCTACTCTAAATCCGTTCTTTGCAATTACATATGTTGGACAAACTTGAATTGGTACTCCTTTAGCAATTTGTGCTCCATAATTGTTCAATGCTTGTTCTTTTTCTATTTCCTCTTTAGTTTTCGTATAAATGTAAATCATTTTCTTATCCCCCTAAGCGATACATATTATAGCATAAAAACAAAAAAAGTCACTATTTTTTAGTTTTTGTGACTTTTTTCATAATAAATATATAAGCTATTCCTGCAACTATAACAAGCAGACTTACTATTTTACTAAAGTTAAATAATTGCATTCCTTCAGCTCTTAGAAAGTCTAAAGAACCTTTGGCAACCCCACACATAATAAGAGCTATTCCAAATGTTTTATCATTAAATTTATTCTTTTTCTGCATAATTATCAAATACATAAATATCATAAAGAATATTATTGATTATACGATTTGAACAGGAAACAAATAAACATTATTAGGAGCCTTAATAGAATATTCATACATTATTTTAAATAATCCATCTTATATATCCCCTCGAAAAAGTAATTTATGCTTTAGCATTTAGAAGAGGAAAAGTCAACGAAACAATAAAAAAGACTAGATTATCTAGTCTTTCATTTATTAGTCTTATCCTAATTTTTTCTCAAGTTCTTTTTCACTTTTAATGCAAGTTATGTCTTCGTTAGTTTCTTTTAAATAAACTTTATAACCTACAATGGTATCATAATTATTATCGAACACATCATTTCCTTCTGTATAATATATATCTATTTTAAGTTCATCTCTATAAAGAAAATCGCTAAAAGTAGAGAATAGTTCATGGTCATTTAGTCCATAAACATAAGTGCTTACATGACCTCCATAAGCAGAATCATCTTTGGCTATTCTCATCTTACAGACATAGGCATTTTTTGAATTATATATGGAACACTCCTTACTACCACTATAATAAACATCTTCTAGTAGTATTCCGTTAATTGTGTTTGAACCACATCCTGGATTGGAACCATAAATTGAATTTGAATAAAAACTGGTATTATTATTACTATTATTATTTTTTCCAAGGTCTGTAAGTCCAATCCCTGTAAACATTGATATTATCAATCCAGCAAATAATAAGGTAATTATAATATAAAGAACAAATAAAATAGCATTATAAGTAATAAATCCCAAGAATATAAGACCAATACTTGTACCACCTTTTCTAGAACATATAGCATCTAATTCTTCATAACTTGCCATAGGGTTATTTGTTCGTATCTTCTCGATTTTCTTTAATGCGTGAGCTATATACATTTTATTAAAGTAAAAGCCTTCAGAAATCCATATTACTAACGGCAATATTCCAGATAATGCAGGTGCAAAAAAACCTACAACAAAGGCTGCAACAAGTATTAACAAAAATATTAGAACACTTCGTCCATACATTTTTCGATAGCACATATAATATAAGCCAAAGAAAAAAGCTGCGAAGTTGAAATTACTTGAAAGAATTTTACTACAATTTTTTCCTATAAAAGTTTGTAATAAATCATCTTGATTAAAATCATTCTCATTAACTTCACTGACAGAAATAAATCTATCTTGGGGCGCAATAGTTCCACCAATAGGTTGTGGGGTAGACATACCATTATTCATTGGTTGTTGAGGAACTCCTCCATTATTTATAGGTGCAGCATTATTTTGCGGTTGCACAGGAGCCGCTGGAACCCCTCCATTAATTGCTTGTGTAAGGCTAGTTGGTATACCATTCATAGGTGCTTGATTAACTGGAGCCTGGTTCATATTATTATTTACAGGAGCAGGGCTTGCTGGAGCGCTATTGCCTCCATTAATAGCCTGCACTAGACTAGTTGGAATATTATTTACTGGCGCAGGTCCAACCGGCTGCTGACTAAACCCATTGTTAGGTTGCATAGGATTAACCGGTGCAGCATTATTCATAGGCATATTTGGATTCATAGGTTGTGGTGTTTGAGGAACACCATTATTACCAAACGGATTATTAGAATCGTTCATAATTATTCTCCTTTTCAATTCTTTTCTACATTACTAGATTTTATCTATTACAATTATAACACACTATAAATTATATAAAAATAAAAAAACTAGATATTCTAGTCTTTTATCTTGCATTTCCTCTTGGTGCTTGTCTATCGATTGTATGTTGCTTCATTTGTTCAATTATTGCAATTTCATCCTCATTTGTAACAGGTCTAAAATCTCCCATAGAATCCTTTTGGAATCTAGCAATTGTATATGCATCTTCAACTATTTTAATTCTTAATGTACCCATGATATCTCTAATTGTACTACGACTTACATTTTCTAATTGATATAACTGTAATACATCATCATAAGTTGGTTTCCAAGTTGTTTGTAAAAGTCTTAATAACTTAGATGCATCAGCTCCATAAGATTTTGGATCTTTTAAATCATCTGATATTAATGAAACTATATCTCTAGCAGTTAAGTCACATGTATCAACTCTTGCACCACCTTTTATAATAACAAAAGTAGGGCATACTCTTTTAGGTGTTCCTTTTACTACTTGAGCACCAAAATCATAAAGTGCTTGTTCTTCTGCAATATCTTTTGTGGTTTTATTATAAATCATTATCATATTATTTTCCTCCAATTCCCCTCAAACGAGTTTTTATTATATCACTAAATAAAAAAAGTCACTATTTTTTGACTTTTTCTTTTTTATAAATACATATAATACCAATTATTATAACTATTAAACTAGTAATCTTACAAAATGTGAATAACTGGGTTCCTTCTTGTCTTAAAAAATCTAAAGAACCTTTAGCAACACCACATAGTATAAGTGATATGCCAAATAATTTTTCATCAAATTTATTCTTGTTAAGTTTTATAATCAAATATATGAATATACTTATGAACACAATTGATTCAACTAGTTGGATAGGGAATAAATATACATTATTAGGAGCTATTTCAGAATACTTATACATTATTCTAAATAGACCATTATACTTTATTCCGTGGCAGCATCCAACCATAAAACATCCAATCTTGCCCATTCCATACATAAGGGGAAAAGATGGTGTAAATAAATATATTGTTTCCTTAATATTTTTTTTAAATTGAAAACAAAATAATAAAATGGCCGCAGCAGCTCCAAATAAAGCTCCATATGATGCTAATCCCATTTCTAAGAATGATTCAGTTTTATCATCTGATAAAAGATAGGATAGGGCTTTTGCTCCCAAGATAATTCCTGTGTTCTCATATAAAAGTAAACAAACTATTTCTTCAAACTTATAATTATACTTTTTATATTGAGTAATTATAACAATGATATTACTTAACAAGGCTAATACAATTGCAAGTCCATAGAAGGGTATTTTTGAATTAATCATATATCTTAACTCCTATCTTGGGCAACTTTGTATAAAGTAAAACAACTATTAATAAACCAAATTCCAATATTCTTTTTCTTAGCTATTCTTTTAGAACACATTGGACAATATATCCAACTTTTTTCAACTTCATATCCATACTTGCTACATTTCATATTAAACCTCTTATTATCTATAATTATTTTATTGTGATTAGAATACTAAATCATCACCATCATGTAATTCTACAATGTTATTATATCCGTCTAATTTTAAATTATCTCTTGTATCATCAGCCATATGGGATAAATAGAAAATACAATTAGGATAATTATTAGCAAGTTGGATGATGTTATCAATCCCCATATGCTTAGAATCTCCAACAAGTTTTGTACAATCACAAATTAAGTGATTACATTTACTAGCCATATAGTCTATTTGAGAAGTATAATTTGCGTCTCCCGTAAAACCAACATTTAAATTATTAGAACTAAAAATATAACCATACGCAGGTTTAATATTACCATGTTCTACTAATACTTTTTCTACTGTATAATCTTTAACTTTAAAATTTGTTGAATTTATAAAATTAACTTGTGTTTGTGCAAAAATCTTAGGTCCAGCAGTGGTGAAGGCAAGTGAAAGAACTGCTTTTATCTTTTCGTTACCTTCTTCATCACAATATATATTTGAAATGTCATTTTGATTATGATTTAACTTTCTTAATAAATAGAAAGGCATATCAAAATAATGATCACCATGAAAATGTGTAATTAAATAATCCTCAATTACTATTGGATCAATATCCATTTTCTTTAATGCCTTAAATGATCCATTTGGAGCATCTAGTAATATATTTCCATCAATAAGATAACTAGCACTATTATATTTAGAAAAAATAGCTCCAGTTCCTATAACTCTAATTTTCATCATTATCTCTCCAATCTATATTTACTTTATAATCACCCCAAAGAGTAAATACCATCTTATCTTCTAGTCTTGACTCAATAGGTACATATGCTTGTTTAAGATTATCTAAGAACAACTTTATATTATCTAAACTATCAGAAGCAAGTATTTCATAGAAATTAGTTGAATTCCAAATAACAATTCCATATTTAAATTGTTCTTCAGCAGCATTCTTAAATTCCTTTAAGGTTACTTGTCCTTTTTCCATCGTATTTAAAATATTTGCTTTCTTTTGCAATATTTGCTCAGTATTAAAATACTTATTCTTAAACTCATCTTTTATTTTTTCCATTTCAATATATTTATCAATATTTTCATTATTCATTTTTTCAAAAAATATAATAATACCATCTTTTTTTAGTTCTTGTTTTAGAAAAGCAATTTGTTCCCATCTATTATCACCATACATTTGAAAAGTAGTATTTTCCCAAATGATATCAAAACCATTTTTAAAGTGTTCGTTATATTCTTGTTTTTGTAAGAACTCAGGATTAATATCTATAAATCCTCCACGATAAAAGTATGAATAATCATGTCTAGGAGAATTATTAAACTCATTCATGTTACCAAGGTTAGGGGAGTCGGTTAAAGTAATAATTCTACCATCACAGAATTCCGCAAGTGATCTACCTCTAGAACCATCTGCAGAACTAGTTTCCCAATATGCTAAAGGATTCTCTTTTACAGCGTTCTTATATTTAGCGTATTCGAGTAAAGCCTTATCAACTCTAATATATTCTTCGGTAAGATAGGGTATACTAGATACTCCGTGTTTTAAAAATATTCTCACATTCTTATTGAATATTTCATCATGTCTTTTAAAATCGGAATCTAAATTTAGATATGATTCATCAACTTTAGGAATAGTAATAGGTCTTTGTTCTAAACCCTCAGAAATACTTTCAAACTTATTATATAAAGTAGTTAATCTGGGAGACTTACTAGCTTCTTCATAAAACTTTTTATAATCAAATACTTTATTCATTTTTAAGCCTCCTTAAATATATTTTTAATTCTTCCATAGATAAATATCTAGCGTTATCAGGAAAATATATCTTAGTTCCATTTAATAAATCATATTGAGTACATGATATCTTATTTATATCTTTAACTAAATTCATTGTATTAAACTTATTCTCAATATTTTTATCTATACTAGGTATATCTGTCTTCTCTAATTCTTTATATAAAATATAATTATTTAACACTCTATTAATATCTGTTCTATTAACAATATTATTACGTAAATCTCTTAATACATTATTTAAATAATTAATAAATGAACTAGGAGTATTTTCAATATCAACTTTACTAACTAAGCTTATTGCTTCATCATCGGGTAGGGAAGCAACGTGTTTTCCTACACTAATTTGTAATTCTCTCCATTTATCTTTTCTAATCCTATTCAATTCATTTATTTCTATATATGCTTTAAGAGAATCATCCAACAATCTTAATTCATCTTTATTATTTCTAACTAACATACTTATTGAATCGGTAGGTACAACATATATCGTTAATTCTAAAGGAGCTTTATTACACCATAAACCAATAAGGAGATTAAATATCTCATTAAAGGCCATAGAATGCTTTTTAGCACTATTTATATCCTTAACCATATAATTTATCATTTCTAATCCAGAAAAGTGTATAGCATCGATAGAATTAGTTTTAATAGCATTCCAATCTATATCACAAAGTGTTAATAAAGATATATCAGTATCAACATCTAAGGTAAATATTTTTTCTGGTTTTAAATCTTTCTCTCCATTAAGTAATTTTTGTGTATATTCTAATCCTTTAATAATCTTTTCAGGTAATACATCTAAACTAACAACAATACCGCCAGTATCTATTCCGTCTTCTAGGAAATATATTTTATTATCTTCAACAGCATGATATTTAAGAATGGTACCATCTTCCATAATTACTCTTTCAAATGATTGGGGCCTATATCTTAAAAGAATTTTATACGCTTCAATTAATTTATCTTTATATCTAAGAATATGTGAAGAAGTTAATTTAATACTATTGGGATATAAATCTTTAGCACTGTTATAATGATAACAAGACAAGTTATAACCATCTTTAAATAGGTGAGAAACTGGTAATTCTTCATTATCACATAATTTATCTTCTACACCATTAACAACTTTAAAAGCAGGCCTATATACTCTCATA
>Ga0247610_10008652_pt1 | contig 10341 bp, 11 predicted proteins | sample 174DNAGHGhighgp2_FD_193483 | JGI IMG/M metagenome (GOLD analysis project Ga0247610, IMG submission 193483) | Sheep rumen microbial communities from Palmerston North, Manawatu-Wanganui, New Zealand - 1742 DNA GHGhigh gp2 | ecosystem: Host-associated > Mammals > Digestive system > Stomach > Rumen... | reverse complement strand
ACCCTGCTATAGCATAAATATATTGCTTGCGTTCTGCCATTAAATTATATATCCCAAGATAAAATGTCTCTCCTATATTTCATTGGCAATCGTACAAAACGAATCCATGTCGTATATAAGAAATTTTCAATTTTAGAAGGTTTATGATATTCCCCTGTAGGTAATTGCCAACTATCTAAAGTATTATATGCTGCTATAGAACATAATTTTTGCTGCCAATAGCGGGGCATCAATAAATTTATACTCCCCATAACAAACAATCTAATATTATATGATTGTCTTATCATGGCTTCAGCCACACCTGGACGCGTAGTATCATTATCAAACCACCGGTAACATGTTGTTGGATAATTCTTTATCTTATAGATTTCTCCATAATGAGCTAAACGGGAATGAAAGAAATAATCTCCCATAGGGGAATAATCAAAATCAAACCCTCCTAACCTTTGCCAAGCTACTTTTCTATATGCCATACCCACTAATGGACCGGCAGTATTTCCTAATAAAAAATCCCACTCTTTTAAATGCCACATCTTAGGTTTAATAGATTTCCGAGGAAGAAGTACTCCATCCGAGAATTTATGGTGTTGACATTCACTATAAATAGCATCTGCGAAAGGTTTATTATGCCTTGCCCTTTCTAATATTTGAAAGAAATCTTGATATAGCATGTCGTCATCGTGTAACATTACCACCCACTCAGTTTCCGCCATCTGTGTTGCCTTATTCCAGTTTCCAGTACCCCCAATATTGTACGGTTCCTTATAATAGGCTAAATGCTCAGTCTTCGAGAACTGAACCATAAATAATTCCGTCTCGTCATTACGTTCGGGATTATTATCCATTACAATAATATCATATGCTTCAAATTCAGTTTGCTCTAATGCTGATTTTATAGCATATTGTAATAATGAAGGACGTTTGAAAGTAGGTATAATTATCGTATATGTAGCCTCTGATGATGATACTCGGTTATCAAAGACACATATTGGTTTTATCTCTTCTAACTGTTCCAACGATAATTTCTTTTCCATATTTATTATGCTTTATATACACATTTCTCTTGTAATTCTTCACTCATAAACGGAGCCATCTTCTCTAGCGGAGCCGAAGTCATTTTGCCGGTTTGTTTATCCATGAACGAAGCCGATTTCGGGAACAAAGTCTGCTCCGGATGCATATGTACCTCGCAGATGACTGGGCCATCTGTCGCCAATGTCTTAACAATCGCTTGCTGTACTTCTATATCATCTCTTCCGTCGTGCCCTGTTCCTGCCCATGCCAAATGGATAAACACATCAGCGTTATCTATCTTTTTATCCAACGAGCCGTAATCATCCTTCTCAGCGAACACTACCTTTACTTCGCTCGGAAGATTCTTCAAACCATACGAACCTTGGCGACATATGGCTGTCACCTGATGCCCTTGGTTGATGAGTGTTTTAGCAACCTCCACGCCAAGAAAACTCGTAGCTCCTGTGATGATATAGGTCATAATTCCATTTTATTACTTCTCACACGAATTGAATTATAAATAGACCACAACCAAGGGAAAGCCTCAATAAGTATATCTTTGCATGCTCTTTTAATATTTTTAGGTCCTGCTTCAAATGACATTTTAATGTAAGTCCATTTGTTTGGGAATCCGCCATTTTTATAGGTATATGAATATAGCGGACCTATCAATTGTAGAACAGAAGAGTTATATTTCTTATTCGTTTCTTTATTCATGGCTTGCATCCAACAAATCGTATTATATAAATGGATTGCTTTTATCTTATCATCATGATAGTTTCTATCTGTCCAACCATTTTTCACAAAACATCTATAGACGCTCATAGTCTCATGAAGAAAACGAACCTTCCCGCTCAATGCCGCTTTTATGCATAGTGGGTGATCTCCTACTGTTGCTATTATTTGGTAGTTGGTTCTATTTGCCATCAGTTCTTTTTTAAACAATACTGAACATATATTTATATAATAACCCCCTTGTGAAATAATATCTTCCGTTCTTAAATCTGAATCATGCTGACAAATGATATTCTGCTTTATCAGTTTACCTTCTTGATACCAATCCACACTATGACAGCACATGACATATTCTGGATGTGTATCCATAAAATCTACCTGCTTTTGCAACTTATACGGATCTGTCCAATAGTCATCACCCTCGCACATGGCGATGTATTTAGCTTGGTCTTCTATGAACCTATAATAGAAATGTCTTAGGGCGCGTTTGTTTGGGTCTGAATAATGGTTTTTATTTAAAAGAACTACATAAAAATGGCAATTGGGATTATTCGTCGATTGAGATTGTATTACCTTGCCATATTCTTTATCCTCCTCAATATAGTTTTTCGTCCTGTTACAATTTTTAGAAATGAATTCTTTGATAACTGTCATATTGTTATCTGTAGAAGCATCATCAATGACAGCCACTATAAAAGGGAAATTCGTTTTCTGCATGACAAAGCCATTGAGGGCATCCTCAATGTACGGCTCATGATTATACGTCATACAACGCACAAGGACTTTGGGAGTAACAATCTTCATATCTGTTATTCCGTTTCAAAAACATCTACACCTTCCACTAATAATGATGAGATCTCAATATTAGAAATATATTTATCAAAATGCATTAACAACATTTCAGTGAATCTACCATGGTATACGGCATAGACATCACTCGTTATTGGGACATCTCTTCTTTGTACAATTCCAAATTGAATGCACTTATCGCTAATTTTAAAAGGATGCATCCACGCCTCATTATTCCACTGCGGTTGCGTAGCCGTAAAGTCACCATCCTCATCATACTCCCACGTCAATATATGCTGGTCATCAATAGCTGCCATTATTTTAGTCAAGAGAGAATCTGACTTAATTATTTTTAAATAAACTTCTATCATATTTTTTTGCTAGATTTTTTCTTGGTTGTACTTTTTTTCTGAGAAACTACTTTTTTAACATCCACGTTAGTTCTTTCCTCAATTTCATCTTTTAGCGGCACATAAGGGTTAAATAGACTAACATAAGCACGTCCTACCGCCCCAGAAAACAATTCCATTTTGGGACGATTCTGCAATAATCCATTAGATAATATATGTGCATTCGTAATGCCTGGATAAGCATCTATATAATAAATCTTTTGAATTCCAAGTTGAAATGCCTTCTTTGCACATAACTCACAGCAACTAGCTGTCGTATATAAATATCCTCCATCAATTCCTATTGTCCCATACTTTGCTAATTGCAAAAATGAATTTTCTTCAGCATGTAAACTACGAGTGTGGACTTGATTATGCGTTTGCTTATCGTTACTGGATGTATGAATATCTTTGAAGCAATATGTCAATTGAAGCCCTCCTAATCTTTGTCGGTAATTTTTTCCAACATAGATTTGCATAAGCCGTTTTGCTGTGTTGCTAAATTGCCCACTCCGCTCAAAATCACTAAACGCAATATCATCTTCCTCGTCTGAGCACAAAGTTTCCATACACCGCAACGAACATGGAACTTGTCCCTTAGGAACAGTATTCCATCCTACGGATCTCACAGAGAAATCTGTATTCGTCACTACGGCTCCAACTTGTCTGGAAAGGCAACCGGAATTTAATTTGGCAGTATATGCTATTTGCATACACCTCTCATGTGGAGAGGGTGGCACTAACCCCGGATGCATTATCAAAGCGACATATGTTATTAGTTGTTTTACGAGTTCTGCTTCTCCTTCAGACAAAACTATGTCGCTATAATCGAATGGAAGTTCCATGACATTTTTTTCTTGCTTGATTGAGTTCTTCCATGAGAGATGTATATCTGCTAATTCAAGACACTTATCAATATCTTGTTCTGCGAATACATGGCCAATGTCACCCTTGTTGGACTCTTGTTTGTCTATTTGTTGAACTTGATCATCAGTATAGCCTCCTTTGCTGAACAAATTTTTATATCTTGCTTCATTGGAGGTATTCATGGACATCAAATAGAAAGAAGCATATCTCTCTCTAAAATACAAAACCTCGTATGGATTCCTGATGGAATCGATAACTATATAAGTCGGTTTATTTTCCTCTTTATTTATTCTATGTATAGCTTTTATGAATTGTTTTATCTTCCTTGCAAGGCACGATGGGGCTTGATTTGCAGTATCTTTCTTTGGGATCACTGTGTTGAATAATCTAATATTATTTCCCCATTGTTGAAATATGGAAATATATTTATTCCCTAATAACTCTACAAGTTTCTTTCGGAAAGGCTTAATCTCTGACAAAAAGGAGATACATTTTGCTAAATCTTCCTTTGGTTTAGCTTCTTCGGATTCTAGTATTTCTTCCATCTCCACTGCACGATTATGCAACTGATCATATTCCTCACGCAGTTTATCAATTTTCGCTAATAGTTGCGATTCTTCCTCAAGCATAAGATTTTTAATTGTAGAAGCTCTTGAGATTGCACTCCTAAACTCAGCAAAGCTATCTAACAGCAAAGCATAATATACAATGACATCACTCGCTTTTATTATGGTAAATTTAGTCCACTTCTCTCGTATGAAAGAGGACACTATTTTTAACTTACGGGCATCATTTGCATGCGGATCTTTATGAGCAGGAAGTGGATCTAATTTTTGTTTACAAAACTCTGCCTTATCTAAACTCATCCATTCAGCCAACATAGAACACCCACTTCCGGTTCTCCCCGTAAGCCCGATAATAACAAAATTTCTCCTTAATTCGTATATCTGGTCTATTATTTCCATTTGCTACTAAAATTTTGGATGTTTGTCGTTCAATTTAGGATTCCAGAGGTCTATCAACGCAGCTTCTACATAATTTAATTCTTCATCTATATCACATTTATGAATAGCGAGACAATTGGGCTTCATTTTTTTTAGTTCTTCAGCTTTATGATGTCCTTGAAATCTTGAATTCAAGTCTGTAGTTTGCCCCACATATAAAATGTCGTGACTGATTGCGCCATCTTCATTAGCATGGCGTTTTGTGAACACATAAACTCCCTTTTTAATGGGGAATTCTATATTCTCGGAAAAATCATACCCATCTAATTCATAGAGGTCAAAAGGTCCTTTTTCTCCGATTTTAACATTTGAATTAATTTGCTTAAGCTTCATATTGTTTTGTTTTTATTTAATAATTTTCTTTTGTATCAAGTACACCGATGTTTTTTATCCAAAATTTACACTTCTTCTACCCACATTCTCATGGAGTTTATCTGCTTGGAAGATAAACTTGTTCTTATAAGAAAATCAGGGTGGGAACGATAAAACGCCTTGGATATCCTGATGATATCTATTGTTGGATTTGGTAAAGGAGCATTTGAACTGTAGTCAAACTTATTGTTACAATATTGCATGCGATAATAATGCTCCGTAACGCCTTTCGTCAGCAGCATATCAAAGACTACATTTCCATCAAAATGTGCATTTGACAATTCTTCAACAACTTCTTCGAGAACATCAGTTATATATAATTCTCGCTTGAACAATACAACTGCTTCATTTCTTTTAGAAAGAATGGTAAGCCTAATATTTTCAGTTTCAATATGCATCATTTATGGTTTTTAATGTCTGGTCTAAAATATCAAGAGCATCATTTTTAGAGAGGAGAATAGGGGTCAATGAATCAAAATGAAAAATTCTATGTCGTTGTTGGCATAATAGAGCATATAATTTTTCTACCCTCGTTCTTTCGACAGCATCAGGAAAGAGCGCATCCGCTCCAGGCTCTATCGAAGCGACACGAGTGGCTTCATCATATTTCAATTTTCCACCAAAATGGCTCTTAGCAGACATAGGAACACCTTTGTCTCTGAATATCGTTTTTAGAATCCCTTCTATTCCTCGTAACACAGGAAAGCACAAATACGAATAATCTGTTAGTCCATCGGGAATAGCTCGTCTTAATCCTATCGAAGGCAGCATCGCATTAATAACATCATCAGATAGTTTCCCATCAAGATTTGGACAAACACTATTAAGCTCACCTTCCAGTTCTTCTCGTTTGAAATCTATTTTGTAGTATTTAGTAAGTCCTACCAAAATTTGATCTGAAGGATATATATCTACTAATGCAGATATGGCATTATTAAACGTAATTGACGGATGTCCCTGAAATCGGATAGAACCATTATTATATCGAGTTGCATAAAGCATTTCTCCACTCGCACCACAAAATGTATATTTACAGCCATTAGATACGTCATTAGTAGTGCACGTTGTTTTACATTCCAACATATAATTTTTCAAATAATCGAATTGGTCATCATTTATCGAATCGAAATAGAGATTATCCGTATTATATAATATCGCCTCTGTCTCACTAACTACAAACTCTGCCCAAAGGGAAGAAAAATTCTTGTTCTTCCCTTTACTAGCATCTATAGTAGTAGTGCCATCATTATTATAGTATATTATGAGCATTGCTGGAGGTGTAGTCTTATCTGCAAATGAAACAACATATTGTATGACATTTTTAGTCAACTTTTTACACCTCACATTAGCTCCTTCGGGAGCAAATGCATTAATAGCCTCTTCAATTTTATTACGATATAAATGTTTTTTAAGTGACATATATAATGAAAATTTATGCTTATTAGTGATCATTCTTCATTGCTGCACATATAAGTTAAACAAATTATTCTTTGAAGTATTGAAAGTTAGTAAGCTATAGAGTAAAATTTTGTAAAACAAACGTTAATTTGTAACTTTGTATTTTTTAAATGGACACTAATTTAATAATATATTAAACAATGCGAGAATATATTTAATATAGGAGTTCTATTCCTCCCAATATTTCATCTCTTCCGCTTTTTCCAAATAATCAGAATCAAGAATACCACACATTATTACATTATGATACTTTCCTTGTTTAAACATTGCATCTCTTTTAACTCCTTCTCTTTTACATCCCACTTTTTCCATGACATGAAGTGATACCGCATTTTGTTCCAGTGCAGATGTATTTACCCGATGTAAACGTAGTTCAGAGAATGCGTATTTGAACAATGTCATGTAAGCATCTGTAGCAATACCATGTGATTGGATATCTCGCTTTATGCGCATTCCTGCGCTATCCGCAACACCATTCTTACTATCAATGTTTATTAAGCCTGTCAAACCGACAACGCCTTCAGTTTCTAACTCAATAATAAAACGGATATGTTGTTGAGAATTCTTGTAATTAGCGTACCACTGCTCTTGATCTTTCTTGGAAAGAGGCAATGCCCAACCGACTATTCGTTCTTCCATCCATGGGTCATTTATCAAGTTACGAATGAACTCAATATCTTCTTGTTCAATTGGTCGCAATGTGACCTTTTTTCCTTTTAAAATCATTTTATTTACAATTTAATATTATTTCAATTATTCGTTTCATATCTTCCTCTTCGCTGCGTTGGTCTATTGGAAGCGGTAAAAGATGTTGTTTCAAATATGCCTCGTATGAGTTATCGTCGCTGATATTCGGCCAATAGGTTGCAACAAAAATCTTATTGCTGATTAGTTTGGTACGAAGTGTTTCGTCCGATGTAAGGTATGGATATACCATCGGTACTGCCATTTCAAGCAACGGAAGATGGTTCAAATTAGAGGCATCTAATTGGCGAGTTAATTCCTCATAGTTCTTCCTCCTCTGGATTCGAACTGATTCATAATCAATAGAAGCAAGAATAGCCTCCGTGATTTTGGACATTTTCTGAATCAGGAGTATATCCAATGAATCATCGTTATGTCTGAATTCCTGATACCCAGATTCGGGACCTTCTTCAATGCGCGTTAAAAGATGACCCATTCGTGACATACTCTTTGCCTGTGGCAATTCTTGTTGCAACAATGCCGTTGTGTAGAGATAACCGCCATCCGCCACTCCGAAGAACTTACGTGGCGAATAGAACGTATCTATTCCCGCTATCGGTTCGGCATAAAAGGCTTGCGCATTATCGACAATCAACCGGTTGCCATATTTCTGAGCCAGATGTTCCACGCAGGTTTGCTTTAAACCATAATAGTTAGTATAAAGAAACGCTTCACCCTCTTTTAAATCCGGCAGTTCTATCGGTTCCAATTGTTCATTAATATGATAGTCGATGCGTTCAACTCCTGTTCTTCGCAACGGTTCATAGAGCACTTCGCACGTATAGAAAGGCATATAGACACGCTTGTAGCCACGCGCCCGCAAGATATACTCAAAACAGTTGCGTCCGCTATTCAAGCGGATGGCATCCTTGTGGTAGTGCTCGCCCTTGCGCAACTCCAATTCAAAATATCCACCTATTGCTTTGCTCATTCTACTATTATCTTTAGCCACTCGCTCTGATGCATGATGGCATATTCCATTTGTTCTTTATTATCAAAGTGCAGCACACAAGAGCCAATAGCGTCACTGGCACACGAAAAAGGTTCTACCTCATGGCCAATCTCAATCGTAGGAGCGAGTTCAACAACATTGGATTTCATATTGTCAGAGATAGCAACTCCAGCGAACTTACCTTTTTTATCTGCATGCAAAATCACTTCTGCCCAATAACCTTTTATCGGTTTTTGCTCTATAGCCGGAGTTTCTCCTATAGCTCCTAAAACATTGGCCTCTATAAAATCTACTCCCGTCATATATCGAACCATCTCGCTTAGTCGGTTACCTCCACCGCGAGGAGTCACCTCCATGATATAAGGTTTTCCGTCCTTCCCTATGCGAGCTTCAATGTTATAAACGGTCGTCCCCATGTTGAGCAACTGGAGCATACGTTGAATCTCTGACGTTAAATATGATTCCTGCTCTGCTGTAAAAGTAGAAGGCCAACAGAACGCAGCTGGAGCATATGGATTATCCGCTTTTTCATCAAAATATTGTGATGAATAATAAATTGCTTTCAATACCCCATTTACTGAAAAGGCATCGCAGTCTGACGAACATCCCACTTTCTCTATAAAGGCTTCTACAATTATATTGCCACAACGCGAACGGTCAAAAGCCACATCTAAAGCGCGGACTAATTCTTGCTCATTGTCCACACGGGTAACACCTTTGCTTCCACTTCCATCGGCAGGCTTGACAATCATTGGATATTCATACCAGTTCATATCCGCTAATGCCTCTTCTTTTGAAGAGAAACCTTTCGATTTCGGCACATTAAAACCATGCTCGGTCATGAATGCACGAAAAAGATCTTTATTTTGTAAGATACGAGCCGATTGATAAGGGCCAAGCGGTGGCAAATGCATTTGCTCTTGTACATATGCAGCAGACTCTACGCCCGGATCTATACCAAATGAAACGATGCCATCTATATTGCGTTCTTGGGCAGCTTTCAAAACTGCCTCTTTATCAATGATACTCACATTGACATATTCATCGCTATATTTATGAGCAGCATTATCGGGCAAATAATCCACCGTTATGACGTAGATTCCGTGTCTATGCGCCGCCTCTATCACCGGAATGATGTGAGCTGCGCCTCCAAGGAGCATTATTTTCTTCTGTTGAGACATCAATTCAAAATGATTTTGCAGATTCTATCTACATCTTCTTCACTGAGATCCGCAAACATAGGCAAAGCAAGAACCGTTTCAGCAGCGTGCTTACTAACGGGATAGGCTTGTCCGCTATATGCCATTTGGTAGCAAGACAAATCCGGAATTATCGGATAGAAATACTTGCGAGCAAGTATATTCTCTTCTGCCAATTTGGCTTGTATCTCATTGCGTGTATATTTATATCCATCGAAGAACACAGGGAAGTATGCATAGTTTTGCGTTACCCCCTCTTGTGGTGCTATAAAATGGATTCCTTCTACTCCATCCAACCAATGATGATAGCGTTTTGCTGCCTTTTCACGCTTAGCCAATTCTTCATCGAAATGGCGGAGATTGCATATTCCCATCGCAGCCTCAAACTCATTCATTCGAGCATTAGTTGAAATATGTACTACATCTTCTGGGCCATCAAATCCAAAATTAACAAGCGTATTAAGGCGTTTCTGGTATTTTTCATCTTTGAATACTGTTATGCCACCTTCGATAGTATGGAATACCTTAGTTGCATGAGTAGAGAACATTGCCATGTCACCCCAAGACGATACATCCTTTCCATCTTTCTTTACACCAAAAGCATGCGCTGCATCATAAATTACTTTCAGTCCGTGCTTTTTAGCAATGGCATCAATCGCGTCCACATCGCACATCACGCCATACACATGCGTAGCCATGATAGCTACAGTCTTATCTGTGATAGCTTCCTCGATTTTGGTTACATCAATGGTATAATCCTTGTCATTGACATCAACAAAAACCGGGACTAAACCATTACGCGCAATGGAGTGCGTCGT